>Ga0256827_10003237_pt1 | contig 10379 bp, 10 predicted proteins | sample CV84metaG_FD_185977 | JGI IMG/M metagenome (GOLD analysis project Ga0256827, IMG submission 185977) | Hydrothermal vent microbial communities from East Pacific Rise, Pacific Ocean - CV84 | ecosystem: Environmental > Aquatic > Marine > Hydrothermal vents | place: Pacific Ocean: East Pacific Rise...
TTAAATGAAAAAGTTACTACCCTTAAGGAGGCAAAATATGAGAAATAGTATTGTGAGCATAGAGAGTGTTTCCAACAACAGTTTTGGAACAGGTTTTATCATTGACAGCGATGCCAAAGGTGTTTATGTCTTAACTTGTCAACATGTTTTAGACGATGTAGAGACACCTGTTGTGGAAAATGTCTTAGCAAAAGTCGTTGCCAAAGGTGGGTTCATTGACATGGCTATTCTTTATGTCTCAAAACTACACTTAAACGCACTACCACTCCAAACAAAAGAGTGTGACCAACTCGATGTTGAAGTTATTGGTTTTAGCCATTTTAACCAAAGCTTGACACAAAAAAAACACATTCAAGCAACGCTTTACCAAGAACTCATTGAACTGCACTCAAAAGAGGAAGATGCTTACTACAATGTTCGTAAAATTAAAGCCAACGATGGTTTTAATTTTGACCGAGGAAACAGTGGCTCACCTGTCATCTGTAAAAGCTCTGGAAATGTTATTGCAATGATTTCAAACAAAGAGGGAAATGACATTGGCTATGCCATTGATATTGCAAACTTAAAAGAGGTATGGAAAGATGCTCCAAGTAAACTTTTTGAAAAACAAAGAGCTATTATTGAGCCTGTGAGTGGCACAAAAGGTGAAGCTCCTCAACAAAAAGAGACGGTAGCCACACAGACTGTCCAAAAGAGTAACTCTTCAAGTGTTAAGTATCTTATTGTTATAGCAATACTTCTAGGCATTAGTTTTGGTGCCTATAGTACTCTAGTTTCAAACAAAAAAAGTGAAAAAGATAGAATAGCACAAGAAGAGAAAACAAAAAAAGAGGCAGAAGCTAAACACCAACAAGCACTTAAAGAACAAGAGGAGGCTAGAAAAAAAGCCGAAGCTGAAAAAGAGCGTCTACGTCAACAAATAAAGAGAGCTGAAGAGGAAGCTAAAGCACGAGAAGAGGCACGAAAAAAAGAACAACTAAGAAGAGAACAAGAGCTAAAAAAAGAAAAAGCTCTTTTAGATAGAACATTACAGTATGAAAAAGCTGGATTCCAAGCACTAATGAACAAAAAATATACATTGGCATTAAACTCATTTAAATATGCAAACAAGTTAAAAGCTCATTTTCACCATCTTCCACAGATTACTGCTCTTTTGAGTAAAAATATTGGTTCAATGAATAGATATAATACCAAAAGAAAAGTCTTTGATGAGATGCTTAAGAGATATACTCAATATGCTCCTAAAGGTTTTATAGAAAACATTAAAAAGCAAATTAAACTTCCTAGAATTATAACTCCAGAGATACCTCACCGTGTACCTATTATTATTCAGCGTCCAGAATTAAAAGTTCGTGAATTAAAAGAGATAAAAGTTATAAAACAACCTACCCTTGACCTCTCAAAAGTCAGAGTGCAAGAGTTACAAAGAAAATAGATATTTATATATTAAGGCTACTCCACAAAAGTAGCCTATTTCTCTGTTAAAAACTCTTTTTCATTTAAATATCCACTAAGATAAAACCCTAATGCCATATATGCTTGATAGAGATTCTGACTGCTATTAAGTGTAGTAATCATCGTTGTAGTCTGTGGAAAAGATTTAAACTCATGCTTATATTTAGGCTCCAATAAAAACTTTTTTAGATATTGAGGATAAGTATCTACACTCTTTCTATCTATCGCTGCTTTTATAAAAAATAATTTTGAAACTGTTTTACCTTTATCATTAACTACTTCTCCTTTCCAAACTGGGTTTTTCCAATTATCAAAAGCTATTTTATTACTACTATCTTCTTGACAAAATTTATCAATAAAATTTAAAGAGTTTTCAGCATTTTTATCATCAGTAAATTTAACTGTTAAATGCTTTGATTTTAAAAATCGGCTCACTGCACACATATTTTTTAGTTTTAACTTTTTACTACTATCCATAACCTTTAAATCATAAGCACCTGAAACAACCACTATATTTTGTGTTCCTCTTTTAATTAAAGAATAAATCCCCAAATTATCACCACTTTGTCCTCCATCTGCTAAAGTTATTTTAGAAGAGTTCATATCAAAATAGTAAAAAGGGAAAGGAAGAAAATTATGCAAGTATTGTCTTTTAATTGTGGTTGCATAATTTGGTATCTTGATACCCCATCGAAGATTGAACAAATGAGATAGCCCTAATAATACTTCTTGCCCTGTTCTACTACTTGTACCATCTAAAAAAGCAGATGATGCTAAAACTGCTCTTGGCAAATCAATACCTAATTTATCAGGAGTTCCAACTACATACCCATATCTACCCGAACCAAAACCTAAAGGAGTAAATTCAAAAATAGAATTATCCAAATTTGAGTATCCTTTACCTTTTAGCTCTTTATACCAACCCTCTTCAAAATTACTGCTATTGATAATCCATAACGGAACTAATTTATCTTTTACTAAAGGAGCAAGGGAAGAGAATCTTTGTCTGTATTTTTTGTTATAATATTCCTCTAAACCATACTGTTCAGAAAACTCTGAAGGTAAAATTCCATAAGTCCGTATAATTCCTTCCATATACCGATATTGTAAAGGAGAAAGTTCTACTTTCCAATCAAAAAGAGTATTGGCTGTATGGTGCAGATAAGAAGTAATGCATGAATCCCAAAAACCCTCTATAACGATACCTAAACTACTCATTTCATCTTTGTGAGAATCACTCCATGAAACCTCACTTTTTTTAGATAAAAAAATATCTTGATACTCTTTTAGATATTTTTGATAAGCACCCTCTTGCTCATCATAACAATCATCAATATTGCAACTCTTAAAAAATTTTCTATAATTTGAATTACTACTGTTACTCTCATATGAATTTATGGCTCTACTGTAAAAATAGTATGCACTATAACTTCCTCCAGACACCGAAGAGATAATATCGACATTTTTCATCCAGCCTTCATCTACAAAACGTTTTAAAACTCCCATTGCAAAGGGAGCTGCTTTACTTCCTCCTCCTGAAAGAGCAATCCCTAAAAGTGGACGCTTATTCTCTTTTGCCCAAGGTTCATGAGCATACGTCCTATTTGATTCATCCATATCTCTTTTCTCAATAGCAGAAATTTTATAGATATTTTTACTTTGGTAAGGTGTACTACATCCTGATAAAAATAAGATAAAGAAAATTAGAAAACTAACTTTCATTTTATATACTACTATTAAAATCAAAAGATATTAGTGAACAACTTCCATCGTATTCAACAAAATCAACTAACATCTCATTTTTAGTATAGTTTCTATCGTTTGCCCTCTTTTGAATTTTTACTTTTAAATTTTTTCTATTTGCTAAATTTGCTTTTAAATTCTTTGAAAATTCATTAAACTGAGCTTTAGGAATATTACCAATTGCTTTAAAATCAACTCCTATACTTACATCAAATATTTTAAGACCAAGAAACTGATTGGCACTCTCTTCACTAATATGATTATAGTAAAATCTATCCGTAAATCGTTTACAATTTCTATCTGAAACATACAGAAGATTATTAACCTTGTTAACCATATTTGCATTGTTAATAGTAATTTTATTTGTATCAATCGTTATATAACCATCACAAAAAGAGGAAGTTAAAGAGCTATTTATCTCCAACAAATTTTCTGATGGATCCATACAAAAGTAGGTACCATGTTTACTAATACTACCGTTCATATTAATAAAAGTCGTTGGTTTGGTTCTCAAATATTTATAGCTACATCCTCCTACCAATAGAAGTAGTCCTACTCCAAATAAAACATTTAATTTTTTCATAACTTTCTCCTTTTATATTAACGATAATACCATTTAATCAACTCTATCCAGTGTGGGTAATCTTCTGAAAACTCTAACTTTTCATACATCTCAAATGTCTCTTTAAAGGGACGTTTTTGAGAAGGAAAGTAAACTGAGATACCATGTGCATCTCGCATACTATAACCTGTTGTTTGGTTCGCAATAATTAGTAACTCTAATGACTCTAAAAGTTTATCTGCATAAAAATCTAAACAGGTAATCTCTAAACGCTCTTTTGTATTTTTTACAAAATCAACTAAATCAACATACTCATTTTTGTTAAAAAGTTGAGAAGAGAGAAGAGCATATTTTAACTCATTTTTACTCTCTAAATTCTCCAAAAGTAACTTTGCAAAATCATCTAAATGTTTTGCTGTCTCTTCTATGTGCTTTAGGTTCAAGGCAGACTGTGTTGTCTCGTCACTTGTGTTACGTTCATAGTAGTCACCATAAAACTTAACCAACTCCTCACCCATTTGAGTTGAACTGCTTTCTGTTTTTAACTCTTCTAACACTCGTGGGTAGTCCCAACCTGAAGCTGGTTCAAGATGTTGAGAACCTACCATGACCTCTGCATTGTTTCGAAGCTGATAGGCAATCTCAAACATTCCCATAAGACAAGCATCAAACCCCAGTACATCAATTTTGGCATCTACTTCTAATGCTTTTTGCAACTCAATATTGTCTAAAAAATCTTTTGCTGAGTCATCATAGGAGATGGCTATCTCCTCTATCTCTTCTTTAGGTACAAAATAACGTTCACGTTTTCCATTATAAATGTCAAAATCATCAACCCCAGAACCATGAGACCAAATAACAACAATAAATTTTTCAGAAGGGTAGGTTTTAGCTGACTCTTCAATAAAACTTTTTAGAACTGTTGGGTCACCTGTATTGGTCTCTCCTAATGACTCTTCTTTAAATATCTCACCACCTTTAATGTGGTAACGAACCGTCTCAGACTCATCTACAAAAGCCCAACGGTCACGCTGAACAACAATGGTCATATCAGAGTAAATTGAGCCTTTACGAAGAGTCTCTAAATCCTCTTCTCCTGCTCCATCTAAGTTATTGTCGGCTGCCATGAAGATTAGTAGGGTTAGTCTATTTTTCAAAAGAGACTCCTTTTTATGATTTCGGCTTCAAAACCAACTTTACCTTCAAGTTAGCGTTTGCATTTCCTTTTGCAATAAATATATTTCCCTCAGCAGAGAAGCCAATGCCAACTTCTACCTCTGCTGAAGATAACGTTACCTCTTGATTTAAGGTGTTATAGGTGTTAATGATGGGTTGCACACTTTGAAGGAGCATCTTCTCTACAGTACCCATAGAACTTTCAACTTTTTCTACCATATCCCCTCCACCAGAAATCATCTCTATTTCACTTTGAGGAATATCGACTTCCATCATTAGACCATTCTCTAACTCAATTAACTTTTTAGGCATCTCTTAATCCTCTAATTCATAAAATGCTTTTTCTAAATCAAGTGCATACATAGAAGTATATTTCTCTTCATCCATAATATTTTCAAGACCTTTAGCTAAAGTAGATGCGTTGTACTGTTTACTTAATTTAGTATCATATTGATTTGCTCTATACCCTGGACCATTATAAAGTTTTGCAAATTTTGCCCAGTTTTTTGATTGTAGTGCCTCAAAACAACCTGAACTATTTTTAATATAATTAAAAAAAGCTTCCAGTTGATTCTCTTCACTCTCTTTAATAAATTCAACAAATGTTTTTACATCATCAAATCCTGAAAGTTTATGATTAAAACCCATAATCTGAAACATTCCATAAGAGGCAGATTTTAATGCAGCCTCTTCATCAATATTTTTAGCTTTTTCAAGTCTTGGATATTGTGCCCTATTATAAAATTTATAATTAGGTTTTCTATAAATAATATCTTCATTACCAAACTCTATAGCCAATGGGTCTACACCAATATGTTTTAACTCTTTCCAGAAAATATGCCCTTCAAATAAAATTATAGGCTCTTTCTCTCGATTAAATCCTCTACCTCTTGACTCCACTTTTACAACTGCTTTTACAGCTGCTGGACTTAAGTCATTCTCTAAAGCTTTTTGACTAATATAATCATCTTTTAGTAACATCTTGTCTATATTAGAAATTGAAAGAGCAACTCTTGCAAAAAGTTTAGACCAAGTTGTACTATCTATAGATCCATTAACATCAACTCCCATTGTCATTTGAAATAGAGTAATTTTCTCCTCCATAGATAGATCATAATTACCTGTTGATGAAGTAGTTCTATCTAAAAGATAGAGTAGTGATTGAGCTAGAAGCACCTCTTCACGACTATTTGAGGAGATGCTTAAAAATTCATGGATACTCTCCTCTTCTTGACATTGAATCTTAGCAGCCTCATAAAGTTTATACCAGCTCTCTTGACCTACTAATCCATCCGTACTTAAACCTTGTTCTCGTTGAAAGTTTTTAACAGCAATAGTACTTTTTCGTCCAAAGTCTCCATCGACTACTAATCTTTCACCTAAGATATTGAGTAGTGCTTGTAACTGTTTTACTGCAAATTCATCTTTACGTCCAGCTTTTAAAAATGAAGTAATTAAGTACATTTCAGGATAAGTATCTTCAATCAAATACTCTTCAGATTTATCTTCATCAATAGTAACCTCATCAATAACTATTGCACTCTCAACACAGGATTCTATTGCTTCTTTACCTAAAATATTATTAGGTTCAGTATCAAGATTACCTATCTGTTTAAAAAGTTTTAACCAATATGGAGCTTCATCCTCTGCATTAATATCTAGAGCAGAAAAAACATTAATGGCAAATCCACTCATATTTGGCATCAAAGGTAGATAGACAGAGAGTCCATGAGCATCTTTAATATTATTAGTTCCATTTTTGATTATTAGAGCATCTAAACTATTTAAAAGTTCAGTTGAAGCTTCTTCAACTTCGTCATCATCTTCATAATGAGCTTTTGTTAAAAGAATAAAATGTTTTAAATCGCGATATATCTGTTCATTATTTAGATAATCAAACGTTTGTGCTGCATCTACAATAGGCAAAAAAGTACTTCTAATTTTTGACTCTTTACGTAAAATAGTATGAGCAAAACCATTCATACGACAAGCAACATCTCTAAGATTTTTTGTCCGTAAAGCAGAGAGCGTTACTTTTAGCTCCTCTCTATCTGCATAAGAGTCAATAAAACTCTCAATAATCAATTTAGAAACCTCTTCATTACTAGCATTTGGATTCTCTACTAAAAAAGAGACTACAGCATCATAGTCCCAACCTCTTTCTGGTTCAAGTTCTTCTGAGCCAACTATAACTTCTGCATAATCCCGTAATTGATAGGCTACTTCCATCATGCTCATAAGACAAGCATCAAAACCTATAATATCAACTTTTTTATCTAAGTCAATAAAGACCTGTTTTAACTCTAAATTATCTAAAAAATCTCTTGCCTCATCATCAAAAAGTATAGATTTCAATACTGCATTAGGTACACTTCTTACTGGTTCACCTTTTTTAATATCATACTCTTCCATTAAATCTGCCACACGTTTTATACGTACTTTTTCAGAAAAAACAGAAGGCTGATTGCCTAATGTAGGATTAACCACTACTGAACGCATTGTTGCAGCTGTCTCATTATTGTCATAACCATCATAGAGTTCATCTCGTGTTCCTCCTCCATGATTCCACAGAACAACAATATTACGTTCTGCTTCGTAATTTTCCATTCCCCACTTTAAAAACTCTGTTAAGGTGTTGGAGTCACCTGTATTTGTCTCACCCATATGAATAATAGACTCTTTTCTACCATTTCGTATCACAAAACGTTTCGTACTAGAATCTCTTGCATCAAAAGCTTGATCTTGTTGAACTAAAATAGTAAGCTCATCACCTGTATTTTCAACTGACATCATCTCTTCAATATCTATTGTCCCATACTTATCTAAATTGTTATCTCCTGCTATAAAAACCATTAAATTTGTTGTCATACTATATCCTTTTTCAATTATTAAATAGTCTAACTACTTATATTCTATAACAATCTACTTAATATAATTTGATAAAAAAATTAAATATTTTTATTATATTTTAAATAAAGTTATTTTTTATTTTTTATTATTAAAATTTTGGAGTAAAGGGAAAATGCTGTTAACTAATCGTTCATTATTTATTGTTCAATGGTTTATATACTTAGTCTATAATACTTATATGAAAGAAGTAAAACATTTTAGACTCCTTTATTTTGTTTTACTAATGAGCTAATTTTCTCCTTCCTCCTTTGTATAACTCTTTAGCTCATCTTTCTCTTTCATCATATAAATATAAAATATCTAACTCTTCTATTTAGTACCTAGAAGAGTTGTTGTTACAACAACCCCATTGCTAACTTTGCTTCATCAGTCATTTTATCTTGACTCCATGGTGGATTAAATACAATATCTACATCAATATTTGCTAACCCCTCTTGTCTGCTTACAATACTTTTTACCAAATCCACTATGACTTGTGAAAATGAACAAGTAGCCGAAGTAAGTGTCATAGTAACGGTACACATCTTCAACATTGAGACATCATTTGTCCAACACTCAACATTATAAACCAATCCAAGATCATAAATATTTACAGGAAGCTCCGGATCATAAATCTGTTTCAGATGCTCCACTATTTTCTCTTCCATCTCACGGTCAGAAGGCTGTTTGGCTAAAAACTTCTCACGCTCTTTTGCCATTTTTGCATCTATCTCTTCTTGAGTAGGTGGTTTAGTAAACTTAGCATCATACGCTGCTAACTCTTCTGCATTTGTTGGCACGTCATCTATCTTAATATTATTTATATCCATTACAATACTCCTTCTTTACATCTTTTTGCGTAACTGTAGACCATTTTTAAAAAAGCTTCCAAACTCTGTTGTCGTACAGGTGAAAGCAGTTCAATAATGCCTAACTCTTGTAGCTTTTGAGGGTCAAAATTTAGAATCTCATCGGCTGTTCTATTTGAAAAAATATCTAACAGAAGGGTCAACATCCCTTTAGCCATCTCTGAGGTACCCTCACCTCTTAACATAAGTTTACCATCAACACATTCACCCATTAACCATGCAGCAGAGGCACAACCATGTACAAAAGTAGCCTCATTTTTCTCTTCTTCTTTAAGTGTAGTATGTTTTTTACCAAGGTCAAAAATGTACTCTAACTTCTCATTTGCTGTAGGAAAAAGGTCAAAGTCCTCTTTGTACATCGCTATGGTTTTTTCAATACTCATGAAAGCTCCTTTGCATTGGCATAAAATACTTTGTCAAACTCACTGCGAATCAACTCTTGGTGTCGTGTATCACGTATGGTCTCCATCATGGTATTTGCAAAAGCAATGACCAACATTTTTCTAGCCTCAACAGCTGAAATTCCTCTACTTTGTAAGTAAAAAAGTTGTTTAGGGTCAAGCTGACCAGTAGTAGAACCATGTGCAGCCTCTAACTCATCAATGTAAATTTCAAGTTGAGGTTTTGCAACCATGTAAGCTTTTTCATGTAATAAAATTGCTTTTGAATTTTGATACGCCTTCGTATGCTTGGCTGTCTGCTCCACTTTAATGAGTGCATCAAAAATCCCTCGTGCATCACCATCTAAAATATTTTTTGCCTCTTGGTTAGAGGTTGAGTGTTCACCCCTATGAATAATCTGCGACACCGTTCCACGTTTTGATTTTTCATTTAAGTAGAGTAGATGTTGTGCATCAATATGAGCTCGTTCATCCAGTTCAACTTTAAGCAGTTGCAGACTCTGATCTCCACCCAAATCAAAACTTTTGTACATGGTCGAAGATTGAACACCCACATTCATTTTATGAGAAGCTATCATGCTGTAGTTCTGCTCTTGCATGGTCTGAACTTTTACCACTCTAAAGCTTGAATCTCTTGCAATATGCATATCGTAACCATACATGACAAATGTATTTTCAACCTCTGAGCCATCAAATGTCTCATAAATGGTTGAGTGTCTATTGGCTTGGTTAAACAATACTATTCTGTAATTAATTAACGCATTACTCTTGGTAAAACGGTGTAAAATTTTAAGTTCAGTATCACCATCTACTTCTATCTTAATCGTCTGAGGGTAAAGAGCATGACCCAAGTAATACAATGGATCAAAATGGTCAGAATCAATCTGATCACAAGATTCATAGTAGACTCTCATTCCTTGTGGTGCAGTAGTCACTACTCCATCTACAATCTCTATCTGCTCACCCACTTCAATGGCTCTTGGAACATACTCTAAAGTCTCATACTCATTATCAAGAATACTCTCAACATCAAAATAACGATACGCTTCACTCTTCTTACTTGGAAGTCCCATCTCTAAAAACTTCTCTAAAGCCCTACTTTTAGCTCCAGCAATCTCTTCAATACACTTTTGAGTTAAATCACGTAATCTCATTACTCATTTACTATGATACCATCATAGCCCTCTTCTTCTAACTGTGCCACCAACTCAGGACCTGCTGTTTTTACAATCTGACCATCTTTAAGTACATGAATATAATCAGGCTCAATATAGTCCAAAATTC
>Ga0256827_10003238_pt1 | contig 10376 bp, 7 predicted proteins | sample CV84metaG_FD_185977 | JGI IMG/M metagenome (GOLD analysis project Ga0256827, IMG submission 185977) | Hydrothermal vent microbial communities from East Pacific Rise, Pacific Ocean - CV84 | ecosystem: Environmental > Aquatic > Marine > Hydrothermal vents | place: Pacific Ocean: East Pacific Rise...
TAGACTTGCACCAGCACCATTTGCATGCATAACTATAACACCATCTCCATCAGGTGCACCAGCTATGTTTGGTGTTGGCCAAATATAAGCTGGTTTATCACCTCTTGCTGTTACCCAATTTGGATTGAGTGTGCCACCTTCTGCATCTTCAAGAACAGTAGGGATTTGAGGATTGGCTGGTATCATCTCTCTTTCAGATGTAACAAGTAAGTTATAATTTGCAGTTCTAAAACCAGCAACACCAATATAAACCTCTGTATCTTGAAGTATATCAATAGAACATGAGTCAGCGTCTGTTCCACCATTTGTTGACTTGCAGTCAAAAGATGAAGCAGTAGGTTTTTCACCTTTTTTAATATAAATATCAGCATCTGCTGTTAAAGCACTTATGGTAGCTATGACTTTGTCACCGAAGTGTGTGTTTATTTTATAGTATTTAATTTCGTCTCTTGATACAGAAGCAGATATGGTTTCTCCTGATACGATATTTACTATACTTTCTCCTGCACTAAGAGAAGCTGTTAACGTATAGTTAGTGGCTCTATATCCATAAATACGAATAAAAACATCAGCATCTGAAGTTAGCGTAACAGAGCAGGTATCAGCTGTTGTACCCATATTTGTTGATTTGCAATCATATGTTCCACCTTTAGCAAGAGCACCGATTCTTACATGTAAATCTGCATCATCACTTAATCCATCCAGTTGTATATTAACTGTATTACCAGCTAATGCTGATATTTTATAATGGTTTATTTCACCTCTTTCTATAGAGCTAGATAGAGATTGGGCAGAGGTAAGGGCTATTGCATCTGCTTTATTCTCACTATTTATTATGCGTGCTTTTAATGTATAATTAGTAGCTCTAAAACCATTAATACGAATATATACATCATTATTTTCAGTAAGAGTAACAGAACAACTATCAGGATTGATTCCATCGTTAGTTGATTTGCAGTTATAAGTTCCACCTTTTGCTTTGGCACCTATTCTTACACGTAAATCGGCATCATTGTCCAGTCCATTTAATAAAATTTCTACTGTTTTACCAGCTGATGCAGATATTTTATAGTGAATTATTTCACTTTTTTCTATTGAACCTGATATTTCTTCTCCTGAAATTATTGTTGTAACATCAGCAAAAAGAACATTTGTGAATAGTATAAAAAATAATATTTTTTTCATTAATTTGATTCCTTTTTTATTAAATATTAGTTAACATTTTATCACTATATATGTTATTTATAGTTTAATTGTAGAATTGTATCTAGGATGTATTATTAAATTTTAATAGATTTATTGTATAAGCTATATATAAGTTTTTAATTGTTACTATTTATTTTATAAAATAAATAAAATTTAATATCGGTATATAATAAATATGAAATCTATTCCATCAAGCTCTGTAAAAGAGGAAAACTATATAATTGAAATTTTTAAGTTGGTATTTCCTTACAAATGGCTAATTATAGCTATTATGATACTTTCTATAGTACTTGCTAAGTTTTATTTATATTTTATACCTTCTACCTATAAGTCCTATGCAATCATTAAAGTAAATAGTGACCAAGATGTTGGAGATAAAGAAGATCTTTTAAGAGAAAATCTGTTTAAGACAAATGCAGCAGGAATTATTCAAGAGATGTCTATTCTTCAGACTTATCAAGTCAACTACAAAGCTTTAAAAAATGTTAATTTTCAAGTTCAATATTTTATTGAAAATGCCTATAAAAAAGTTGAACTTTATGATGATAGTCCCATAGAAATAAGTGATTTACGAGATATTTCTACAAATTTCAATGAACCTTATATCGCAGTGATTCCTAAAGAAAATGGATTTGTACTCTCATCTAAAATGTATGGTGAATCTAAATTGTATCTTTATGATGAAGTTATAGAAACACAATACTTTACTGCAGTTGTAACTCAAAATAGAGCTTTTGAAGAGACCATTTATATTAAAATAAATGGTGATGACCGTAGTATATATGAAAGTATTATTAAGCGTAACTTATCTGTGGATAGGCTGGATGCTGAGTCCAATCTACTTGTTATTTCTTTTAAAGATACTGTTCCTAAACGGGCCACTAAATATGTTAATGCACTTATTGAAGCCTATATTGATCAGAGTCTTCAAAAGAAAGAAAACACCAATAATAAGATTTTGAAATTTTTAGATGAACAACTTGAAAGAACAAGAATAAAATTAGAAGCTTCAGAGAAAGTACTTCGTACGTATCAATCTAAAAATGAGAGTATAGATCCGGGGATAAAATCTACAAATCTTTTTGAGAAGTTAGGGGATATTGACCTTAGATTATCTGAAGTCATTCTCAAAGAACAACTGATTGATAATTTAAAAATATATATTGATAATAATAAAAATTTTGATGCTATTACACCTACTTTATTAGAGTTTAATGATGACAGTACGATTCGATTGATTGATTCATTAAATGAATTGACCGTTGAGGAAAATGAATTAAAACTTGAATATACCAACAGTTATCCACGTTTAAAATTGATACGTCAACGAATAGCAGGAATAAAGAAGAAAATTGCATTAAATGTGAAAAACTTAGGGGCTGTTCTTGAGATTAAACACAAAAATCTTTTAAAGCAAAAAAAGAAATATGAATCTATTTTGACAACACTACCAAAGAAAGAAAAAAAGCTTATCTCTTTTCAGCGTAGTTATGAAGTTAATGCTAAAATGTATACCTATCTTTTGGAAAAAAAGTCAGAAAATGAGTTGTTACAAGTGGCTGCTGTTTCAGATTATGAAATGGTAGATAAAGCATATGCTTCATCATCTCCTGTTAGTCCTAAACGCTCTATCGTATTGGTAGCTGCAGCTATGATAGGATTGGTTTTAGGAGTTATAATAGCACTTTTACGCTCTTTTATGATAGATAAAGTGAAAACGAAAAAAGATGTTGAACTTTTGACAAGATTACCTATTTATGGAAATATCCCTCTTTATAAAGATGAGATGTTAATGAATGTAACATTAGAAGAAGCCTATAGAAAACTTGCCATGAATCTTCAATTTTCTAAAAAAGAGGATGAAGGCAATATCGTACTTGTAACTTCTACTACTCAAGGAGAAGGAAAAACGACAACCATCGTAAACTTAAGTAAAATTCTGCAAAGTACACGATATAAGTCAATTATTATAGACTTGGACATGCATAATCCATCTGTACATGAACATTTTGGTATGCAGTCACAGTATAGTGGAGTAAGTACCTATTTAAGTGAGCGTGATAACCTTGGTAATGTTATTTTTACTACCAATCACCCCAATTTAAACATTATACCTTCTGGTCCTACACCTCCAAATCCTATGGAGCTGATACTTTCACCTCGACTTGAAGAACTTTTTAAGATATTAAAAAAGGAGTATGATTATATTTTTATTGATACGGGTTCATTTGATATAGCAGATGAGACTTTTTACCTTATGCGTTATAGTGATATAAATCTTATTGTTTTAAGAGAGAATTTTAGTAAGAAGTCATCTATTGTTGAATTAGAAAAAATTATGAGAGAAAAACAACTAAATAATGTAGGATTAGTGCTAAAAACTATACCTATTAAACAAAAGAAAAAGTCCCCACCGGTATCACAAGTAATTACAAATAATAAGCCAGTTAAAACGCTTCTTTGATTTTTTAAGCTAAAAAGTTAATACTTTATCGCAAGATAGTTCATGTTATAATCATTTGATTTATAATAAAAGGATACAAGTGAAAAAGATAGTAATCATAGGGTTAATGATGAGTGGTTTATTGTTTGCCAATGTTGGGATTGTAAAAAATACAACAGGTGAAGTAGATATTAAAAGAGGTAAAGAAGTACTTCCTATAAAAGCAGGATTTACTTTAGAAAATGGTGACATTATTATGACGAAATCAAAAAGTTCTATAGGAATTATTTTTGATGATGGAACGCTTTTATCTTTAGATGAAAAAGCTATTTTTGTTATCAATAAATTTAACGTAAAACCAGAAAAAAAAGAGTTTGATGTTGACCTATTTTTAAAAAAAGGTAAAGCAGTTTTTAATTCAGGTAGGGTTGGTAAACTGGCTCCAGAGTCAGTGAAATTTCGTATACCTGAGGGTATTATAGGTATTCGTGGTACAAAATTTGCAGTGGAGGTAAAGTAGATGAAAATGTATAGTATTATTTTGATGCTTGGTCTATTTTTTGTAGGCTGTTCTCAAACGACAGTGGTTTTATTAGATAATGGAAAAACGCATAATGCTGTGATTGTTTCTAACAATAAAGGAACCAGTAAACTTGATAAAGTTGGAAGTTATGTTGATTTGAAAGATGCGAACAAATCAGTAGGTGAAGTTAAAATTATGTCTAAAAAAGAGATAGAGTCTCGTTTCTCTAAAGTTTTAGCAGCAACTCCTCCAAAACCTGTAAAGTATGTTGTCTATTTCAAACCAAAATCTAAAGAGTTAACAGAGGAGTCGAAAGCAGTTTTAGTTAAGGCTATAGAGACTATAAAAAAACGATCTCCTTGTATGGTTGATATTATAGGACATACAGATACTACGGGTTCTAATGAACTTAATATAAAAGTTTCATTAAAAAGAGCCCAGTACATTGAGTCAATTTTAAAAGAAAAAGGTGTTAAAGCAGAATCGTTAACAGCCAAAGGGTATGGGGAAGAAGATTTAGAAGTTGAAACAGCAGATAATGTAGCTGAAGCTAAAAATAGAAACGTTGAGATTTTTATAAAATAAATGACATCACGCATGGTTAAATATACAGCAGCGATTGTATTAATAATATTTATACATCTGTTTCTTTATAACAGTGAACATACAAAAAAAGTTGATTATAAATTTTATGATATATCCAGTATAGTTTTTAACCAGATAAAAGATCAAAAAAGTGCTTCTTATTCTGTTGTTATTGATATCGATGAGAAGAGTTTAGAAAGACTTGGTCAATGGCCTTGGCCAAGGATTATCGATGCTCAACTTATTGACAGTATCAATGAGCTGAATCCTTCTGCCATAGGAGTAAATATACTCTTTTCAGAAAGAGATAGAGTCTCTCCTGTAGTAATTGAAGAATTTTATAAAAAATTTTTTAATTTTACAATAGATATTAATAACATACCTTCTAAATATATGGACAACGATAAACTTTTAGCCTCAGCTATTGCAAGTTCTAGGTCAACAATCCCAATATATTTTCATAACAGCCAGTATACTTCTTCTCATTGTCAAGAGCTTTCTTATAGAGATAATATGTTTTCTAATATAAAAACAGAACTTAATGCTCCAGGACTACTTTGTAATTATAAGTCTATACAAAATAGTGTAGAGAACTTTGGTTTTATTAATGCTTGGGAAGATAGTGATGGTATACTAAGAAGGGTACCTCTATTTATAAATTATAAAGAACGTATCTTTCCCTCTTTTGCTTTGGCTATGCTGTTGAGTTTTGATAGAAATATTAAAGTAGATAAAAAAAATAATGTATTAATAGATGCTTTTAAAAAAAATACTAAAGTTTTTTCTGCTATTGATGTCTTGGCAGGAAAAGTTCCTATAAATGAGATACAGGGTAAAGTTGTTATTGTAGGTTCATCTGTGGTAGGCTTAAATCCTACTTATATTACATCAGAAGGTAAGTCTATTTCAAATAGTATGATTCATGCATTGGTAGCAGACAGTATTTTAAGTGATGATGTAATTACTCAACCAGAATATTATAAAATTATCAATATTGTATTGTCTTTTTTATTTTCAATTCTAATTATGATATTGTTTATTAAAAGATTATATCTTTCTATCGTTATTTTATTTCTTCTTTTTATTGTTATAAGTTTACTTAGTTTGTTTTATGCATATTCTAATGGATATTATATTTCTATTGCTTATTTTTGGAGTCCTATTTTCTATATATTAATTTTATTGGTGATTTTTTACTCGATAAAGATAAATAAAGAAAAACAAGAGCAAGAGAAAATATTAATTATTCAGAGTAAACTGGCATCAATGGGAGAAATGATTTCTCTTATTGCCCATCAATGGAGGCAACCATTGTCTTCTATTAATGGAATTGTTATAAATATTGATGTAGATAATAGAAAAAAAATATTGACGGATGAAGTACTTGATGATCATTTGAATCAAATAGAAAATACTACAGCATACCTCTCTAAAACCATTAATGACTTTACAGATTTTTTCTCTAAAAATAAAAAAAGTGAAGCATTTTATATGCGTAATATTATTAAGCAGACAGAGGACTTGACGGTGATTTCAAGTCATAAAAATATAGAAATAGTTTATAAAGAAGAAGATGAAATAATGGTGGTAGGTTACAGCTCAGAGCTTATACAGTCACTTTTAATTTTACTAAATAATGCCATATATGCTTGTCAAAATAATCTAGAAAATATTAATCATGGGAAGATTATAATTAATGCATATGAAGAAAAAGAGAATGTATTTATAACAGTAGAAGATAATGGTGGAGGAATTAATAAGAAGAATATACACAAGATATTTGATCCATATTTTACAACGAAAGATAAAGAAAATGGTACAGGGTTGGGACTTTATATTTTAAGGTTAATTGTTGAAGATAGTATGTATGGTAAAATTTTTGTAGATAATGGTAAAAATGGAGCCATTTTTACCATTAAGATACCAAGTCGAAACTAAAGGTCTATTCACCTTTAGCTAAGCTGTTGTAGATATTATCAAAATCTTTTGCAGCAAGTCCACCAGCATGAACAATTTTAACCACAGAGTTTTTATCAAACCCTACTAAAAAAGGAATAGCTCCACTCCATTGAGTCTGCTGTCCAATATAGTTTATAAAGTTTAAACTATCATCATACGTAACAAGCGTATAGTTAATACCTTTGGCTTCCTTAAAGGCTTTTAATTGGTCTTTTGCATATCCTTGAACTTCAATAGCAATAATTTCTAGGTCTGTATGTCCTTGCTCTACCAATGCTTTTAACACAGGAATTTCACGAAGACATGGTGGACATCTGTGACCAAAAAAGAGTACAAGTACAACTTTATCTTTATACTCTTCAAATGTTAATCCACCTTCCGTTTCGTCAATATGAATACTTTTACCTTCCAGTGTGGTGAGTGTAAAAAGAGACTCTTTCTTTTTCTTTGTTATGGTTTCTTCCACTTTTTCAGTAGATACATTTTTTTCTGTAGCATTAGACTCTGCTTTATTCACAGCAACTTTTTTTACATTTTCTTTAACTTGAGTAGTTACATTTGTTTCAGCTTTATCATTACTCTCTTGTGAAGAACAAGCAGTAAAAAGAACAACAAGTAGTAGTAGGGTATTTTTCATTTTGAACATTATCCATCTCTTTTTTAGTGAATTATAACCTACTTATGTTATATTTCACTAAAAAAGAGTGAAGCAATGATTAGCATAAAAACAATTTTTCATGAAATTGCCAGACATAAAAAAGTACTTATATCTGCAAATTTGGTTGCCATACTCTCTACTTTACTCACCATTCCTGTTCCTCTACTTATCCCTCTTCTTATAGATGAAATTATTTTGGGGAAGGGTGGAAAAATTACTCAAACCATTGACCACTATATAACTATTGGTTCTCCTGAGTACTATATTTTAGTTGTATTATTATTAACCCTATTTTTAAAAGCCTTAAGTCTTCTGCTCAACCTTTTGCATATTCGACTTTTTACAAAAATCTCTAAAGAGGTTATCTATACCATTCGTAAAAGGTTGTTAAATCATTTAAAAACTGTCTCGATGAGTGAGTATGATATGTTGGGTTCAGGTGCTGTTGCTGCAAAGATTATTACCGATGTCGATACTGTTGATAAGTTTGTCTCTTCTACGGTTGGTGAGATTGTTGTAGAAGCAATGACACTTGTTGGTATAGCCATTATTATTTTGTATCTTAATTGGCAGTTGGCTTTGGTTATTTTAGTTCTAAATCCACTGGCTTTGGGTTTTTACTTACGAATTTTTAGAGCCGTAGCAAAGATAAAAAAGAGAGAAAATAAAGCCATAGAGGTTTTTCAAAATTCTTTAACAGAAAGCTTAGAACTGTACAATCAGATAAGGGTGCAAAATCGTGAAACCTATTTTTTAAATGATATAGATAAAAAAGCAAGAGAGATTAGAGACCGAGGCTATCAGTTTGGCTTAAAGAGTGAGATGGCATTGGAGTTTTCAAGACTTCTCATTATGTATTCACATGATATCTTTAGAGCAGTGGGTATACTTATGGTACTTTTGGGTCATCTTAGCATAGGGGAAATGTTGGCTATTTTTGCTTATGCTTGGATTATTATGCGTCCTGTTGATAAACTGATGAACTATGTCCATTTATATTTTAATGCACAAACATCCATAGAGCGTCTTAATGAAATTTTTAAGTTAAAATCAGAACCAAAATATGAACCCAAAGTAGACCCATTTAAAGGTGAGTTAACAGCATCTATACGTTTAGAAAATGTCTCTTTTTCTTATGATGGTAAAACAGATGTTCTAAAAAATCTTAATTTAGAAATAAAAAAGGGTGAAAAGGTAGCCATTATAGGTAAAACAGGTAGTGGAAAAAGTACTTTAGCTCAAATACTTATAGGGCTTTACCCCATTTGTTCTGGAAAAATCTTTTATAATGAACATGAGATTAACGAGATAGGCTATGAAAAAATACGTGAAAATGTGGGCTATGTACTTCAGTCACCTCTCATGTTTAATAGCTCTTTACGTTTTAACTTAACATTAGGAAAAAACTACAGTGATGAAGCAATATATGAAAGTTTAAAAGTAGCTCAGCTTTATGATTTTGTTATGGGTTTAGAAAACAAACTAGAGACCATCGTGGGTAAAAATGGAACCAAACTCTCAGGAGGGCAAAGGCAAAGACTCTCTATCGCTAGAGTACTTTTGGATAATCCTAAAGTAATTATATTTGACGAGTCAACTTCTTCTCTTGATGATGATACTGAAAGTAGACTTTTAAAAGCACTCGACAGCTATATAAAAGAGAAAACGGTGATTACCATAGCCCATAGGTTAAGTAGTATTGAAAAAGCTGATAGGATTATTGATTTGGGAAAAGATAAATAGTTTTATTAAGAGATTGTTAATATATACGTTTTATAATTGCACATAGATAGACAAGATATTATGAATATAGGAATCAAAATGAATCAAACAATTATGGATATAAAAGAAGAAGTTCAAAAAGTTATTGTTGGACATGAAGAGTTAATCGATGCCCTACTAATAGGGCTAATAAGTGACGGACATATTTTAGTAGAAGGTGTGCCTGGTTTGGCGAAGACCACGGCGATTAATGCTTTGGCTCAAGGGTTGGGTTTAGACTTTAAACGTATACAGTTTACGCCTGACCTTTTACCATCAGACATTACAGGAACTGAAATCTATGACCAGAAAAATGCTGAGTTTAAAGTGAGAAAAGGTCCTGCCTTTACCAACTTACTCTTAGCCGATGAAATCAACAGGGCTCCTGCTAAAGTACAAGCAGCTCTTTTAGAGGTGATGCAAGAGCGTCAAATTACCATAGGGGAAGAGACCTATAAACTCGATGACCCATTCTTAGTACTAGCAACCCAAAACCCAGTAGAGCAAGAGGGTGCTTACAAGCTTCCTGAAGCACAGCTTGACAGATTTATGCTCAATGTTATTGTCGATTACAACAGCATAGAGGAAGAGTTTGAAATCGTTAAGCGTGTGGCAGACAATGCCTTTGGTGTTATAAATCAAGTGGTCAGTAAAGAGCAGTTGATAGCACTAAAAGCTGCTGCCAAAGAGGTCAATGTAGATGATGCTATTTTAAAGTATATTTTAAATATCGTCTTTGCTACCCGTAACCCAGAGCAGTTTGGCATAGCTGAAATAGGTAACTACATTGAGTATGGTGCAAGTCCTAGAGCATCGATAAATATCTATAAAGCTGTAAAAGCTGTGGCTGTTCTTCGTGGAAAAGACTTTGTAACTCCGGTAGATGTGGCTGAGGTGGTAGGCAATGTGTTAAGACATAGAATCATACTTAACTACAAAGCTGAAGCCAATGGAATCACTGCTGATTATATAGTAAAAACGATTATGCAACACATCAAGTTACCCTAAGAGGTAGTCTGATGAAAGAGGATAATAAAAATATTATAGAGCGTGTGGCACGAGAGATTCTCATTAAGACCAAACGTAAAGTTTTTTCTCAAAACTTAGGAAACAATGCCACCACCTTTGTGGGTAATGGGCTGGATTTTTCTGAGTTACGTGAGTATTACTTTGGTGATGATGTTCGTAAAATTAACTGGAAAGCAACAGCCAAAGCACAACGTCCTTATATCAACCTATTT
>Ga0256827_10003239_pt1 | contig 10376 bp, 11 predicted proteins | sample CV84metaG_FD_185977 | JGI IMG/M metagenome (GOLD analysis project Ga0256827, IMG submission 185977) | Hydrothermal vent microbial communities from East Pacific Rise, Pacific Ocean - CV84 | ecosystem: Environmental > Aquatic > Marine > Hydrothermal vents | place: Pacific Ocean: East Pacific Rise...
CCCTTCCGAATTTGAATCCATAAAACCAATTATTACTGCTCTTAGTAAAAATTTCTTTTACCAAGATAAACAATTTACTATAGAAATTTTAAAAGGCGATGCACGTCTTAGTGTTCCAAAAATAGAAGAAAAAGTGGATATTGTCTATCAAGATGCCTTTAGCCCTACTCAGAACCCTCTACTGTGGACTAAAGAATTTTTCTCAGAAATAGTTAAAATTTCACAAAAAAACACACTCTTGACAACCTACTCTACGGCAGCATCTGTTCGTTTGGGGCTGTATGAGAATGGATTCTTTATCTATATACATTATGGGAATGAATCTCGTTACTCAACAGTGGCATCTCTGAAAAAGCTTAATAGTTTTACTTATATAGATATGGAGCTTAAAAAATTACGAAATCCCACAGCAACCTCTCTAAAAGATAACAATTTTAGTTAAATACTTATAATTTTAAATTAAAACAATGTTTTAAGTTTAAAATTATTTAATAGAGTTATACTGTAACATCCCCAAAAAATAAATCCTTTTTATGACTATAAACAGTTTTATTGAGTCTATTACACAATTGCTACACAATTATGATGTAATTTTTCTATAAGGCAATAGTTGTATTGTAAACATCACTATGATAAAGGAGTTTTTTTGAGAAAGATTAAGGGAGTTTCTCTTCTATTATTAGCTACACCAATCCTGTTTACAGGATGTATGCAAGAGAAGATATCACAAAGTACACCGATAGAGTTAAGAGCCAAAAAAGTCACAACAATAGGGACTGAAAAAGCAGATAATCTGCCCAAAGAAAAAATAACACTTACGAAAAACTTACCCTCTCTTCATAATCAAACTTCTAAAGAAGAGACCCCCACAGACATTCGACTCTCTTCAGATTTGCTTAATGAGCTTGCACTAGAGATTCAAAAAAACATCAGCATAGATTTAAGTGGTTCTCAAGAGTTGGCATCAACTGCCATTGAACTTCAAGAGAATGAATCACTATTTACAAAAGAAGATGAAATTTTAGAGACAGCCAAAGAGTTTCTAGGAGTCAAATATATTTGGGCAGCAAATGGTCCCTCTGCTTTTGACTGTTCAGGTTACACAAAATACGTTTTCAAACGAAATGGAATTACTCTTCCTCGATACTCAGGACACCAAGCAAAAGTTGGTATTCAAATTCAATTTGATGAACTCGAAAAAGGAGATTTAGTCTTTTTTGATACAGAGAAACATCCTCGTGGAAAAGTAAACCATGTCGGTATCTATATTGGAAATAATCAATTCATCCATGCCAGTTCAGCAAAAAAGAAAGTGATTATTACTTCATTTACAAAAAAGAGATTTTATAAGAAACGTTTCCTTCATGGACAAAGAATTGTAGACTCTAATGCTAACTTTGCTTCTTATCAAAACAAATATACTATACAGACAAATTAAGAGATTTCATTCTTACTCTTAGCAAGAATAAAATCTCTTAGGCAAACATCTTTTTAAAACTAGAAAGGAGTGCAGACATCACTCCTTTAGGTCGAATTAACTCTCCTAAAAACTCATCATAACTCATGTGTTTCTCCTCTAAATAAGACTCTAAATAAGATAAAGCACCTTCCATTCCATGCTTTTTTTCAATATTTAACATCGTTTTATACAAATCGTCTATCTCTTCAATAACTTGATCTGGAGCAGCACGCCTAAAAGCAGTAAAAGATTGAATTTTTCCATAATTATCTCTTTTTATGGAGAAGTCAGCAATAACCCAATAATACTCTCCACTTTTTGCTAAATTTTTAACAACTCCAGAAACTTCTCGTCCAGATAAAAGAGAGTTCCAAACTAAAAAAAAGATACTTCTAGGCATGTCAGGATGCCTTAATACATTATGAGGCTCTCCAATTATCTCATCTTCCGTATATCCTGATATATCAGAAAAATTTTTATTGATAAAAAGAATATTACCTTTTATATCTGTTTTACTTACTATAAATTTTTTTTTAGAAAAACTTATCTCTTGATCAAGGACAATGGGTCTATATATCATCTCTACTATTACCTTATAATTTCTCGGCTCATTTTATCAAACTCTTTCTAAATTCATCATTTAAATAAAAAAATTTAATTTCCTGATAATCAATAATAGTTTTCAATATTTTAAAATATTATTTTCTTATTAATTTATTAAAATAAATTTTATTTTTCCCATTACTTTAATAATGAAAAATAATAAAAAATAAATATATCTTTTTTACCCTTTATATGCTAAACTATTAAGAACATATTATAATTTGGAAAGGTCTATCATGCTCAAACATATCACTTTATCTTTCATCATTTTACTCTCTATTATAGGGTGTAAAGAGGGACTTACTCCTGCTGGCGATGGGGTTAAGATTATAGGTAAAATCACTTATGACAGGATTCCTGTTAAAAATGATAATTATGGTTTAATTAGTCTGGATTATGATCATATACATCCTGTAAGTGCTAAACATATTCTTATTAAAGCACTGAATGAGAATGATGCTGTTTTATATGAAACATCATCTGATAATGAAGGGAAATATACGGTATACGTTCCTGAAAATACTAACGTAAAGATTCGTATCTATGCAAGAATGTACAAAAAAGACTCATGGGATGTCTCTGTTGTAGATAATACCAATATGAAATCAATGTATGTTATAGAAGGGTCTCTTCATAATAGTGGTACAAAAGGAGCTATTCGAAATCTTCATGCCAGTTCTGGTTGGGATGGACAGAGCTACTCTGGATCACGTGATGCCGCACCTTTTGCGATTCTTGACAGTATCAATACGGTAATGCAAAAAGTTATATCCGTTAGTCCTGATGCCAACATACCTCAACTTACAGTTAACTGGTCTGTTAATAATGTTGCCGCGGGTGGAGATCAATCTTTGGGTCAAATTGTTACATCAAACTATGATGGGAATAGTAATTTATGGATTCTAGGAGATGCTAACTCAGATACAGATGAGTATGATGACCATATTATTATTCATGAGTGGGGTCATTTCTTTGAAGATAAATTCTCACGTTCAGACAGCATAGGTGGACCTCACTCATCAGGCGATGCACTTGATATTCGTGTTGCATTTGGAGAAGGATTTGGAAATGCTCTCTCGGCTATTGCAACCGATGACCCTATCTACTTTGATACCTCTGGATATAAACAATCATCAGGATGGGCGATGAATATTGAATCAGCTCAAGCTGAAAACCCAGGATGGTTCTCTGAAGCCTCTGTTCAACGTATCTTATATGATCTCTATGACAAAAACAATGATGGACAAGACAGAGTACACCTTGGCTTTGCACCTATCTATAAAGCTATGGTAGACAAAGAGAGGAATAGTCCAGCCTTTACAAGTATCTTCTCTTTTATTCATTCACTAAAATCAGAGAACTCAAACAAGACTTCTGAGATTGATGCGGTTGTCTCTTCGGAACAGATTTCTCCAATTCGTGATATTTATGGAAGTTACCGAAACAACTCTGCTAATGGAACCTATACAACACCTCTTTATCGTACACTTCAAGTGGGGAAATGGGTTACTCAATGTAATCAAAATACCTATGGTGTCTATAATAAACTAGGAAATCGTACCTTTATCAAAGTACATATTGAAAAAGCAGGTATCTATAATTTTGATGCACAACCTTATGGTGGCGAGTATGGCGACCCTGATATTGTTATCTATAAAGCACAATATCCATTAGAGTCAATGGGAATGTCTCCAGCAGAAGGGAGCAGTTCGGATAGACTGTCTATCAATCTAACACCAGGGGATTACTTGGTAGAAGTTTATGATGCTTCATTTAATAACAGCTGTTTTATTGTCAAGCTCAACCAAGATACAGGAACCTATAAATCAGGAAAAGTATCGAAACAGATGAACCAAAGAAAACCACTTCGAATGCCACAATACTAAGAGAAACAATTTCTCTACAATAGTATGAGATACTATAAAAAACAGATAAAAAAGAGTTTTAGAAAATAAGACTCTTTTTGACAAAGGGCATATCATGACTAATAGACTCTCTCTTCTTACTCTACTATTTTTTCTCTTTTATGGTTGTGATAACAGTAACTCCACGACCTCTTCAGATTCAAACACAACGCGTATTACAGGAAAAATTCTCTATGAACGCATTAATCCTCTACATAGTGATAGCTCCTCTCTTCTTAATCGTAATAACATAACCCCTGAGCCATCTTCGGGAATTATAGTAGAAGCTATTGATAGTGATGGAGCTACATTAGCTAGCACCACAACTAATAACCAAGGAGAGTATACTTTTGGTCAACTTCCTCGTAACACTTCATTAAAAATTCGTGCTTATGCAAAAATTTTTAAAGCGAACCAATGGGAAGTTAAAGTTATTGATAATACCAATAGTAATTCAATCTATGTTATAGAAGGTAGTTTAACTAACTCGGGAGAGTCAAATAGTATCAGAAATCTTACAGCCAGTGCATCCAATCGAAGTTCTGGACCTTTTGCTATCTTAGCTTCTGTTTACAAAGCGATGAATCTTGTTTACAAAGTAGACAATAGTGTCAAGCTTCCCAAACTTCTTATTAACTGGTCGGTTAACAACATTCCAAGTGATGGCTCTTTAAGTGATGGACAAATTGGTACATCATTTTTTAATGGTTTAAACAATATCTATATTTTAGGCGATCAAAACTCTGATACAGACGAGTTTGACAATCATGTTGTCATTCATGAGTGGGGTCATTTTTTAGAGAAGACTCTCTCTCGTGCAGATAATATAGGAGGGCAACATGGAGAGGGCGATAACCTTGATATACGTGTTGCCTTTGGAGAAGGGTTTGGTAATGCCTTCTCTGCTATCGTAACTGATGACCCCATTTACTTTGATACTTATGGAAGAGCTGGACAGAGTGGATGGAATATGAATATTGAAGAGACAGAACATGTTAACCCAGGATGGTCTTCAGAAGCCTCTGTGCAACGTATTCTTTATGACCTTTATGATAATCATGACGATGGAGCCGATAAGCTTACATTTGGATTTAAACCGCTGTATGAGGTCTTAACCAAAGAGCAAAAGAGTGCCAAAGCATTTACCAGTATTTTCTCATTTATTAGTGAGCTTAAAAATAGAAATAGCACTAAGTCTAATGAAATTGATGCTATTGTCTCAAGTGAAGATATTGCTACAATTACAGATATTTATGGAAGTAACAGAGATAATAATCTGCAAAGTGGTACACTACCTATATATGAGCAAATTACAATAGGAGAGAGCCTTAATCTCTGTACAACAAACTTTTATGGTAGTCCCAATAAAGTGAATAACCATAAGTATGTACGACTAGCTATCCCTTCTAGTGACATTTATACTATTCGGGTAGCAAAAAGTCATGGCTCAATAGCAGACTTTAACTTTGAACTGTTCAATACAACGCCATTTCAGTCTCAATTTTTGGCTGAAGGTCAAGGAGATGAGAGTAGAGACCTTTCACTATCAAAAGGAGAGTATCTGTTAGATATTTATAATGTTCAATACTCAAGCCGAGCTTGCTTTGATGTAAGCATTAACTAATTTTATACAAAAAAAAGATAAAATTAAATTATAAAGTAAAAAAGGAAATCAGATGAAATTAAAAACTGCAATACTCACACCACTATTAATCATAATGGGACTCAATGCTGACTCTGTGACAGGAACAACACTAGGTCATTACTCTAAACCAGGAGCACCTATTAATATGACTTATGACTCTAAACATGTTCAGAGTAATGAAATCTCAGATGTAAATATTACACTCTCTACCACCGTACGAAGTGGTACAATGAGTGTTATATTAACCCTTGATGAGAAATTAACATTGAAAAGTGATACAAAATCAGAGATTACATTTCAAGTAACTCCTGAACAAAAAACCTATCCTATTCAATTAAAAGTCTCTGCAAAAGAGGATGGTCTTTATTATATTAGACTCTTAACCAAGATAGATAAAGGACGTGGCTCAAAACTACGTGCCTTTGCTGTTCCTGTTACAATTGGAGAGGGAAGAGTAAAAAGAGTACAATCTGCTGTAATGATGAAATCTCTTAGTGGAGAGAGAATCTCTGTCTCTAAAGCAGTAGAGACCATTCAAGTACTAGAAGAGTAACAAGTTAATCTATAGACCCACTGTTGCAATGGCAACATCTCTTCATAGAGTTTAAAGTTCTTCTCAATAACATCTGAAGAGCAGAAAACACTATCGGGTTTATAGGTTACAAAAACATACATAGCCCTATATTTTGCTAAATATATATGGCTATCCTCTTTATTAAATCCCACAGGTAAACGTTTGTAGTGAGGTTCAGGTAGACGATACCCTTTTGATTTTAAAAGTTCTAAAATATCATGAAGCTCTTCTCTTCTTTTCTCATCTTTAATATAATCTCGATAGGTACTTAAAAGAGGTGGCTTAAAATTTCGGATACCCGTTGCTATAAAAACCTGATGAGCATCATAATGCATATAGAAAGAGGCACTCTGCATTCGATGCCCTCCCCCTTGCCAAAAAATAATACCAATACGCTCTTTAATAGGGTCAAGTGGATGATAGCGAGCATCACGATAAATTTTAAAAAGGGATTGGTTCACTTTTGGAATAGCATTAATATTGGGTACTAAAACCTGTAAATGCTCTCCCATCTCTTCGATATATGCTTTATTAGGATTAACAATCAAAAGCTCATATCGCTCTCTATTATTATCAAGCCACTCTTTTGAGTTATTAATAACAATCTCATCTAAAAATTTTAACCCCTCTTCTCTAAAACCATTAAACTGCAATGAGATTCCTTTTTCAGAAATTATAGCCTATTTAAAATTTATTTTTAAACTTAAATAGAACTACAAATCATCTCTATAGACATCATCCATATCAAAATCATAATCGGGCTCAAGAAGAGGAATAGTCTCTAGTGATTTTTTATCTATTTCAGAGGCAGATAAATCATAGTCACTTCCCTGATAAAAAACTTGCTCTTTAGCATATTTTTTTTCACGTTCCATCTGTTTCTCTATCTGCTCTTTTATTTTAGCTTTAGAGTCTATGGTACTTTTATTACTATCAATACTATTATTGGCATCTATTTTTATACTACTATTATTTTCTGCATAGAGAAAAGTAGAAGTAGTTAACCAAAGAGAGATGAGAAGAAGAGATTTTTTCATAACTTTACCTTATTATTTTATTTACTTTTAATTATATTACGAAGAAGATGAAGAGTATCTTATTTCCATGCATAATCAAAAGTCACAAAGAGTGAATGCTACTATAATAGAGCCTCTTTATTATAGTATAAAATAATCTCGGTATAATACGCGACCTCATTCTCTATGAGCAATTCTAATCGAAAGGAACAACCATGCCAAAAATGAAAAGCGTTAAAGGTGCTGTAAAGCGTTTTAAAGTTAAAAAATCTGGTAAAATCAAAAGAGGGACTGCATTTAGAAGTCATATTTTGACAAAAGTAGATGGTGGTCATCACAGAGCAAATAGAGCTCCTAAGTATGTAAGCCAAGCAGATTCTAAAAAAATCAAAGAGATGATTAACTAGTTCTAGTTAAATCTTCAAGACAAATCACTCCTAAAATATTAGGACAAGTTCATTTTTGAATCTTAAAAATGACACCAATACTAAAACAATAGTACTTAGGTAAAGGAAAAACATGAGAGTAAAAACTGGTACAGTTAGACATAGACGTCACAAAAAATTATTAAAACAAGCTAGAGGGTTCTACAGTGGTAGAAGAAAACACTTTAGAAAAGCTAAAGAGCAATTAGAGCGTTCATTAGTTTATGCTTATAGAGACAGAAGACAGAAAAAAAGAGACTTCAGAAGACTTTGGATTGTAAGAATCAATGCTGCTGCAAGATTGAATGAGATGAACTACTCAACATTCATGCATGGTCTTAAAGTTGCTAATATTGAACTTGATAGAAAAATCTTAGCCGATATGGCTATGAATGCTCCTGAAGCATTTACAAAAGTGGCTCAAGCTTCTAAAGCTGCACTTTCTGCATAATTTTATTGAGGAGTCTTCACTCCTCAATTTCTCCACATTTCTTAAAAAAAACTAACTTAAAAAAACTACTTAAAAACTACACAATTTAAAGCTATAATTTTGTTATGAATAAAAAAATACGACTTATAGGAATCGACATATTTAGAGGTTGGGCTATTCTTTTAATGATTATATTCCACTTCTCTTATGACCTACAACACTTTAATATTATAGATTTTCATATACAGAGTAATCTCTTTTTTCAATGGTTTCGATTTCTCATTGTAACAATGTTTTTACTTATAGTAGGGATTAGTCTAAAACTAGCACATCTTCATGGTATCAACTGGAGAGCCATAAAAAAAAGAACCCTAATACTTGGTTCTGCCTCTATTATAGTCACAGTAGGAAGCTATATTGAATTTCCAAATACTTGGATATACTTTGGTATTCTACACTTTGTATTAGTTGCCTCATTAGTTAGCTTACCTCTACTTAACCATCCCTATATCGCACTATCTCTTGCCATTAGTACATTTACTGCTTTTCATCTTGATATTTTAAATATGCATGGTCTATTTAATCTACTAGTAACCCCCCTCAATCTACCAAGTGATGCCACCGAAGATGTTGTTCGTTTTATTCCATGGATTACTTTTGTACTCATAGGAGTAGCATTAACCACACTAAATTTTCATAAACCTATTTTTGATAACAGTTTTTTTAATAGACCCAGTAAGATACATAACACTTTTGCCTTCATAGGAAAACACTCTTTAGTTATCTATCTTATCCATCAACCTATACTTTTTGGAGTTTTTTTACTCTTTCAATAAATAGCATAAAATTCAGCTATTTATGGTTTTCAACTGTATTTGGAATAACTCCTCCAGAGGCTTGCATTGCTAACGCTTTAGGGTAATAGTTATAGTGTTCTCTTACCACATTTGCCAACCTCTGCTTTACCTCAGCGTCAACAAAAGCGGGAGTCTCTTTTGGTAACACTTCAATAATCGCTTGAACTAATAAATCTTGTGGTTTAGACATTAACGCTACCCATGAGGTTAAAAGTGCAGGATTAACATGAGAGGGAATTGAACCCATAATACCTACATCATTTTGATTATGAATAAGTAATCCCGTAGTTGTGCCCCGATCAAGTGTAAGAACCTGAAAAAGATAGAGTGTATGGTAGTCTATCTGTTGGGATTTTTCCTCTGAAGTATAACTTTTATATGTTTGAAGAGCCTCTTCTACTATCTCGATATAGGTATCGATAATCGCTATTCCCATCTCTCTTGCAAAACTATAATCAGCTTCAAAATTACCTCTATTAAACTTCTCTAAATAGAAGTGACTCACACCTCGTGTACGATTGAGTAGAGGTATAGTAAAATATCTATTCCCTTGTTCTATCCCCTCTTGAGCATACTCTCCTGCAACTTTATACAACATATTATTAAATTTTTCTGCAAAGGCATCATTTTGCAAAGAGGGATTTAAATCTCCCATAATACGCCAATAACCTGTACCATCTCGCATCTGTGTCCAAGAGATATGAGCATGCATTGAAGGAGCATGAGGATTAGAAGGATGAATAATAGTGGATATAGCTGTAGCAGAAGAGAGTTTTTTTGTAGTATCATCATAGTGAACTTGAGAGACATTTACCGAGCCACGATTGAAAATTTTTTCATCTCTTGTCTCATAACGCACTCCTCCACCATGTGTACCCTCATCACGAAACCACTCAACAGCGTTACATCTATTATCTTCTCCATGAATAAAACTAATATTGTCTAACTTCTGTACAAAATAGCTCTGTAACTCCTCAACTAATCCCTTTGCCTGCTGTGCTTCTAATGATTTTGCATCTATTCTCATTCCCTATATACCTTTAACGTTTATCTACTTTAAGAGATTATATCACAGCCATAAATAATTTAAAAGAAATTTTATAACCAAATAGTTAACAACTATTTTTTTGCTATAATTGACGCAATAAACGATAGATTATTTTTAAAGATTAAACAAATTTTGTTAAATAAAAAGGGAAAATATTGGAGAGGTAACGCTATTAGAAAAGATAAGAGACTGATAAATTATATTTTTAAGGAGTTCGTATACAAAGGAGAATAAGTATATGATAATGCTTATCAGTCTATTTGTAAAGAGAAACAATCTCTCTACAAAAGAGTTAAACTAAAGGAGTAAAACATTTAACTCTTTATCTTTCTTAACCAAATTATAACCAATAGAAATAAACCAACAAATAACTAAAGGTTAATGAAAAGATAACAGCTTATAACTAAAAATTATA
>Ga0256827_10003241_pt1 | contig 10374 bp, 5 predicted proteins | sample CV84metaG_FD_185977 | JGI IMG/M metagenome (GOLD analysis project Ga0256827, IMG submission 185977) | Hydrothermal vent microbial communities from East Pacific Rise, Pacific Ocean - CV84 | ecosystem: Environmental > Aquatic > Marine > Hydrothermal vents | place: Pacific Ocean: East Pacific Rise...
AATTGTAATATTGAGTATAATCGCTGTTTGCAATAAAATTAACTGTATCGTTACTAATTGTGTAATAAAATTCGGATAAAGGAGCTTGTTTTATAATAACTTTTACAGAATCATTATAATTATTACCTAAACCATCATTAATTGTAACATAGTATGTTTCTGTATTTGTAGGACTTACTAAAATACTATCGGTGTTATCCGAAGTATTCCAAATATAATTATTGCCACCGCTTGCTACAAGCCATACGGAACTACCGTTGCATATAGTGGTATCATTTGTTACTGTTTGTGCAAATATATTTGTGTTTATAAGTATAATTATTGCTGTTATTAATTTTATTGTTTTCATGATTAATTACTTAAAATATATTACCTATGACATTTTTATGTAGAAAACAGTTGCCTGAAAATATTTTTTTATTTAACTATTTTAACTTTGAAAAACAATTTGGCTTACAACGAACGATTACTGGGTAAATTCATATTTATTTAATATAATTCTGTAGGAATTAAAATAATATTGAAAAAATTAATAATGACTTTTTATGTAATTTTTCTAAATTTGAATATATTTTATTATCTACAAATAAAGAAACTGTATATTTGCAAAAAAAATATTGTAAATATTAAATGCCTAATTTTTCAGAAATACAAAATAAAATTAATGAATTAAAACTTTGTGTAATAATTCCCACCTATAATAACAGAAATACTATAGCTCAGGTTATTACAGATGTGCAAAAATACACTAAAAATGTAATTATTATAAACGATGGTTCAACAGATAATACTGAGCAAATTATTTCTAAAATTGAAGGGATTAAAATTGTTAGCTACCCAAAAAATAAAGGAAAAGGTTATGCCTTACAGCAAGGTTTTAAATATGCAATAAATAAAGATTTTGATTTTGCTATCACAATTGATTCTGATGGGCAACATTTTGCCGAAGATATTCCAACTTTTGTTGAAAAATTAGAGCAGAATAAGAATGTACTTCTTATTGGTGCAAGAAATATGAGCCAAGATGGAGTGCCTGGGAAAAGTAGTTTTGGTAATAAATTTTCTAATTTTTGGTTTAAAATTGAAACCGGTAAATCAATGCCCGATACTCAATCAGGCTATCGTCTTTATCCTATTTATAGATATAAGAAAATGTTGTATTTTACTAGTAAATACGAGTTTGAAATAGAAATAATTGTACGTTCGGCGTGGAAAGGTATTGAAATAGAATCGGTTCCTGTAAAAATATATTATTCGCCACCAGAAGAACGAATTTCTCATTTTCGTCCGTTTAAAGATTTTACTCGCATAAGCATATTAAATTCTATATTAGTTTTTATTGCTTTTGTATATGTAAAGCCAGTTATGTTTGTAAAATATTTGTTTACAAACAACCCTGTTAAAATTGTAAAAGAGCAAATTTCAAAACATAACGATAGTAATATAAAAATAGCATCTGCAATAGCTTTTGGGCTTTTTATGGGTATTTTTCCTGTATGGGGATTTCAAATGATATTGGCTGCAACAATAGCACATTTTTTAAAGCTCAATAAAATACTTGTACTTGTATTTTCAAATATAAGTATTGCACCAATGGTGCCATTTATTATATATTTAAGTTATCAAACAGGAGGTATTGTTTTAGGTAATACTAAAGATTTAATGAGTAGTGAAAAAATTATTGCTCTTAAAAACACTATAATGAATGGCGATTTTTTTACAGCCGGAAACGAAATAGGTTATAGTATTTATCAATACCTTATTGGTAGTGTTGCTTTTGGTTTGGTATTAGGTTTATCTATTGGTTTTATTTCATTAATTTTGTTAAATATTTTTAGAAAAAAGTAAATTATTAGATGGGTACATTATTTTTATCGATATATAATTTAGTAAACAAAAATAAAATTTTTGCAATAATATTGTTGTCCTTAATATTAGGTATTGGGGGCTTTTATATATCTAAATTAAAATTTGTAGAAGATATTACAAAAGTATTACCTGAATCAAAAACGATAGACCAAATGAACTTTGTTTTTAATAATTCAAAGTTTATGGATAAAGTTGTTTTTAATATATCTATTGAAGATACAACTGCTGAGCCAGACCCAGACGAATTAATAAGATTTACAAGAATTTTTACCGACTCATTAAATGTAAAATTCGATTCTACCTGTATAAATTCTATACGTACTGAGATTGACCAACAGGCAATGATGGCAATTTACGATACCCTTTACAATAATTTAGCTTTATTTTTAACTGATAAAGATTATGCAAGGTTAGATACACTTTTACAACCCAAGAATATAAAAAATACTGTAGCAAGTAATTTTAAATCAATAATATCGCCTGCGGGTATGATTACTCGCAAAATGGTTCAAAAAGACCCATTTAGCATGTCGTTTATGGTGTTAGAAAAATTTAAAGATTTTCAGGTAAACAATAATTTTGAGCTCTATAATAATTTCATACTTTCAAAGGATAAAAAGAATTTATTGTTCTTTTTGTTACCAGCTCAACCCAAAAATACAGCAATAAACGATGAGCTATTTACCGAAGTAGATAATTTGATAAGTAGTTTAAACAAAAATAAATTTAAAAATATTAAAGTAGAGTATTTTGGTGGAGTAGTTGTAGCTATAGGCAATTCAAACCGAATTAAACTAGATATTTTCTATACTATAGGTATAACACTGCTAGTTTTAATTTTTCTTATTACTTGGTTTTTTCGACAAATATTTTCGTTTTTTCTTGTAATGATACCTGTTATACTTGGGGCTATTGTTTCGCTTGCTTTAATATATTTAATAAAAGGAGAAGTTTCAGCAATTTCGTTAGGAATTGGCTCAGTATTGCTTGGAGTTTCGGTTGATTATTCACTCCATTTATTCTCACACTTGCGTGATAACTCGACAGTAGAGAATAGTATAAAAGAATTATCTACCCCTATAATAATAAGCAGTTTTACCACAGTATCTGCGTTTCTAACATTATTTTTTGTTAATTCTGAAGCTCTCCACGATTTAGGATTGTTTGCAGCAATAAGTGTTTTTAGTGCATCTGTATTTACGCTTACTATATTACCTCACTTGGTAAAAGCTCGCAAAAAAAATAATATACCAAACACCACGTTCCTAGACCGTATTGCAAAAATTGAGTTACATAAAAAAAAGCTAATAATATATGGTATAATTGTATTGAGTGTAGTATTTATGTTTTTTTCTAAAAATGTTGGCTTCAATGTTAATATGATGGAAAATAACTATATGTCTGTAAAACTTAAAAAAGCCGAAACAAATATTAATAAACTTACATCTATTGCAAACCGTACGGTATTTTTTGTGTCAAGAGGCAAAAGTTTTGATGATGCACTTAATAATAATGAAATTCTTTTCAAAAAATTAGATAGCCTAAAAAAAGCAAAAATAATCTCAAATTCTGTTTCAATAAATACACTTGCCAAACCCCGAATTACTCAGCTAGAATCAATTAAAAAGTGGAATATATTTTGGGATACTAGAGCAGATTCTACAAAAAAATATTTAATTGAATATGGTAAACAATTTGGCTTTAAAGAAACTACTTATAATAAATTTTACTCATTAATAAACAAGGATTTTACACCAATAAATTTTGAAGAATTTACAACTTTTAACGAACTGTTTTTAAACGATTATTCTATTAAAACTGATACTGCAAACTATTTTATAAATATTGTTAAGTTTAAAAACAACGAGAATGTTAAAGCAGTAGAAGCCATATTTAGTGATAGTAATAATATCTGGACAATAGATAAACAAAACATTACAATAAAGTTAGTGCAAATTTTAAAAGACAATTTTAATAAACTAATGACCTTTTCTTTATTAATTGTATTCTTAATTCTGTTAATAGCTTTTGGTAGAATTGAATTAACCATTATTACAATATTACCAATTTTAATAAGCTGGTTATGGATAACGGGCATAATGGGAATATTTAATTTGCACTTTAATATTGTAAATATAATAATAGTAACATTTATTTTTGGGCTTGGTGTAGATTATAGCGTATTTATAATGAATGGCTTACTCCATAAATACAAATACGGAACAGGTGATTTAAAAACATACAGAGTTTCGGTAATTCTATCAGTAATAACAACACTTTTAGGAATAGGAGCTTTAATCTTTGCAAAACACCCAGCTTTACGCTCTATCGCACTTTTATCAATAATAGGAATATCATCAGTTGTATTTATCACTTTTACAATACTTCCAATGCTATTTAATTGGTTGGTTTATAATAAAGGCGAAAAACGTTTACGACCAATAACATTATTAGATTTTTTCTTTTCTATAATTTCACTATTCGTATTTATTGGAGGCTCGTTTTTGCTTACAATAAGCATGTACATAATAAAATTATTACCATTTGTTAGTTCTAAAAAGAAAAAACAAATTTTTCATAAAACTTTGCAATACACTACCTGGTTTTTAATTTACATGAATGTATTATCAAAAAAGCGAGTAATAAATCCACAAAACGAAAATTTTGACAAACCATCAGTAATAATTGCAAACCACCAATCGCATATTGATTTAATGCTAATTATGTTAACTACACCAAAAGCATTAATTGTAACAAACGGAAGAAATATAAAAAGTAAATTATACGGTAAATTTATTCAGTATGCCGATTTCATTAATGTTGAAAAGGATTACGATGACATTATTGAAGAATTAAAAGATAGGGTTAATGATGGGTATTCAATAATGGTATTCCCAGAAGGCAAACGCTCTGATACCGGAGAAATTAGACGTTTTCATAAAGGAGCTGTTTATATGGCAGAACAGCTTAATTTAGAAATTACACCAATAGTTTTACATGGTGTAAATTTGCTTTTACGAAAACATGAATTTTTGTTAAAACGTGGAACTATAACCATTAATTTTTTACCTAGAATAGATTTATCGAAAAATGAATTTGGCGAAACCACACGAGATAGAACAAAAGGAATTTTAAAACATTTTAGAGCGGAATATCAAAATATAAAAGATGAATATGCTCAAACTGATTTTCATAGAGATTATATTATAAAGAATTATCTTTATAAAGGTCCGGGGCTTGAATGGTACACAAAAATAAAAACACGATTAGAAGATAATTATAAGCTTTTTAATGAAATAATTCCAAAACAAGCTATAATAACCGATATTGGTTGCGGTTACGGATACTTAAGTTATATGCTTTCAATGATATCGGAAAACCGTACTGTAATTGGCATTGATTACGACGAAGATAAAATAGCTGTAGCAAATAACTGTGCAATAAAAAACGATAGAATTAATTTTATTGCAGGCGATGCTGTTGAAGTTCCATTTCAAAAATCAGATGTATTTATAATTAACGATGTATTGCATTATATGTCTGAACAAAAGCAAGTCAAACTCATTAAAAAATGTTTTGATAATTTAGGTATAGGTGGAAAAATTATTATTCGTGATGGCAATACCGAAGAAGAAAAACGCCATAAAGGAACAAAATTAACTGAATTTTTCTCAATAAAAGTATTGAAATTTAATAAAGCAGAATACGGAAATCTACATTTTATATCAGCAAGTTTTATAAAAGAAATTGCAAAAAATAATGGTTTTAATGTTGAGATTATAGATAATACAAAATTGACTAGTAATACTGTATATATACTCAAACCATTTAGTTTTTAGGGTTTTACTTTTATATTTGTTTAAAATTACAAATCTAAAATAGCTATGTTTAAATTTTTTTGAAATGAATTTTATATTGAACACAGATTATTATAATATAAATATATATATTGCGTTTAGTATTTCAAATAAACGAGACTTCTAAACATTATTTATGAGATATTTAATAACTACATTACTACTTTTTTTAAGCTTTCTTGCAAATGCTCAAAATAATTATCAGTTTATTGAAAATGAAGATAGTTTAGTATCTGGATTTAATATTCTATTTGAAAATGATGGTACACGTTATACAAAAACTGACAATGAAAAAGACTCATTAAATACTATTATTGTTGAATATTTTTATAATAGTTTAAAACAGCAAAATTCATTCGAATATCCATACTCTGCAATAAAAAAGATAGGTAATATTTATTCTGAAGATAAAAAAGTTAGATTAATAACATGGAATATAAAATACAAAAATGGAGAATACAAATACTTTGGATTTATTCAGCATGTAAACAAAAAGAAAAACAGTATTGATACTTGGATGTTTGTTGATGAATCGGCTATAATGCCTAATCCCGAAAAATTAGACCTATATCATAATCATTGGTATGGTGCATTGTATTACCAAATAGTTGAAGTAAAAAATGGAAGTAAAAAATATTATACTCTTATTGGCTGGGATGGTAATAATTATTTATCGCAAAAAAAAGTAATCGATATTTTGTATTTCTCAGGCAATGGCAAACCAAAATTTGGGAAAAAATTATTTAAAATAGATAAAGAACATAGAAAGGATAAACGAATTATTTTTGAATATAATTCTCAAATTGTAATGGCGGTACAGTATGATAAGCGATATAAAAAAATTATTTTAGACCACTTGCGTCCTGAACCAAAATCGATGAAAGGGCAATTCGAATTTTATGTAACAGATGGCTCGTACGATGCATTAGATTTTTTTGAGGGAAAATGGCAATTTATTGAAGAGTTTGATGCTTTAAATGCAAAACCAGAGAATGAAAGAATACCTGTAGAACCTGAAAAAAAACAATTTTTTAAGGGAGATAAAAAAATAGAAAAGCAAGAATAAATATCCTTGCTTTCCTATAAATTTATTATTTTTAATATAAATTACACAAACTTTTCTGGAGCTTCGTAATCCATTTCCTCTTCAATAAACTTTACATTATAATTCTCAAGTTCGTTTAATATTGGAGTATAAATATCTTTATCAATTGGAATTTTAACACCTTTTGATTTTATTTTACCATTTAATATCATTTTTACAGCTATAGCAACTGGTGTTCCAACTGTAATAGACATTGCAGTATGTGTCTGATCCTCTCCATATACTACCGTAGACGATGTGAGTTTCTTTAATTTATCACCTTTTTTATAAACAAACTGATGTTGCATTATTATCATATCCTTATCTTCAGGAGCCATTGTCCATTTTTCCTCTAATAAGTGTTGTAATATTTGTGCTGGTGTAGCATTTTCTAAACCTATTAGCTTATCATCAAAAATTCCGGTCCAACGTAATAAATACATTGCATGTGATTCTGGGTCTAACTTTAAATATTGTGCTACTTTTTCTTCAACAGGAATTTTAGTTTCAAATTTTGTAAAACTATTTATAAACTGACGATATGTATGATTCATAGATTCTTTATAAATATAAGTATCATCAGTTAGACCAAGTTGAACAAAAGCATTCCATGCTTTTGAATATCCAACACGTCTTACTGTTCCACGAAACATTGTTTCCACATTTTCTAAATTGTATATTTTCATATACTTTAAAGAATCTCTATTTGGGTATACCTCAAATTCACCTAAATCTAGAATTTTAATTCTTTCTGTTCGTTCAAATAGTTTATGATACGGTATATACTTAAACCTACCATTATGCAAAAACTGTGATGCCGAACCTTGACCTGCTAAAACAACATTTCTTGGATTCCATGTAAATTTGTAATTCCAAGGATTGTTATCATATTTTGGGGCAACTAAACCTCCTGTATTCGATTCGAATTGAATTAGCTCGTAGCCTTCATTTTTTATTTTATCGATAACTTGCATTGCCGACATGTGATCTATTCCAGGATCAACACCAATTTCGTTAAGCAATAATATATCTTTTTTCTCAGCATCATTATTAAGTGTTAATATTTCTTTTGATACATACGATGCGGTAACCATATTTATACCAAATTCAACACAAGCTTTTGCCACTTCAAAATGCATAGAAGCTGGTAACATTGAAACAACAATATCAGATTTTTTAATCCACTCTGTGCGTTGTTCCTCGTTGTTAACATCAAACTTAAATGCATTTCCGTTTGCATGCCCATTAACTTTTAATTTTGCGAGTTCTTCCGATAAATCGCCTATATTTACTATCCATCCTTGCTCTTCTGAGTTTTCAAGTAAATATCTAATTAAACTTGATGCTGATAATCCTGCACCAATTACCAATATATTTTTCATTTTTATTAATTCTAAAATTTAGTTGTCTAAATTATAACATCATTTTAATTAACAAAATGTTTTTTGTTATATATTTTGTTTTTTATTAACTATTTTATGAACATAAATTTATTAAAGATAAAATGATAGTTTTTACTAAATAGTTTGAGTATATTTAAACATATAATTGTACGGTTATTTTTTATTTAAAAATATTGCACTCCTATAAAACTAATGTAGAAACTTGAATTAGCAAGTATACTAAAACCATTTAGCTTTTCGGGAATTTATACGGGTTTGTTTTTTCTTTTTTAGAGTTTAAAATTTTAAGCATAGCTATGTTTATGCCAAAAATGAAAAAAGTAAAAGTAAAAAAACCGAAAAACTATGTGGTTTTGAGTATATATAATATTGATTAATAATTTTTTTCATACTAAAAAGTTATAAAAATAAAAATAAAACCTTATCTTTACGTAATCTAAATTAAAATAACATAAGATATAATGAAACAATCAAAACTATTTTTAATTATCTTTCTATTACCATTTATGATGATGGCACAGAAAGACAAAAAACCTAATATTTTAGTAATTTGGGGTGATGACATAGGACAATCAAACATAAGTGCCTATACAATGGGATTAGTGGGTTACCGAACCCCAAACATTGACCGAGTTGCAAAAGAAGGAATGATTTTTACCGATTATTATTCGGAACAATCATGTACAGCTGGTCGCTCGTCGTTTATCTTAGGACAGAGTGTATTAAGAACAGGACTAAGTAAAGTAGGTATGCCAGGTGCAGAAAATGGAATTTCGGAAAAAGATCCTACTATTGCTGAATTACTAAAACCTTTAGGTTATAGAACTGGCCAATTTGGGAAAAACCACTTAGGTGATAGAGATGAGCATTTACCATCTAACCATGGTTTTGATGAGTTTTTCGGAAACCTTTACCACTTAAATGCTGAAGAAGAACCTGAATTAGCAGACTATCCTGATCCTGCTAAATTTCCAGATTTCGCAAAAAAATATGGACCTCGTGGAGTAATCCATTCTTATGCAGATGGTAGAATTGAAGATACAGGCCCACTTACAAAAAAGAGAATGGAAACAATTGATGATGAAACTATTGCTGCTGCAAAAAAATTCATTACAGCAGCTGTTAAGTCTGGCGAACCATTTTTTGTTTGGTGGAACGGAACTAGAATGCACTTTAGAACACACGTAAAAAAAGAACACAGAGGACTTTCTGGTCAAAACGAATATGGTGATGGTATGGTTGAACATGATATGCACGTTGGAGAATTATTAGACCTACTAGACGAATTAGGTGTTGCTGAAAATACAATTGTGCAATACGGAACAGATAATGGACCTCATAAAAACACTTGGCCAGATGCTGGTTTAAATCCTTTTAGAGGAGAAAAAAACACCAACTGGGAAGGTGGTTGGAGAACACCATCTATGGTACGTTGGCCAGGGCACATTAAAGCAGGAGCTATTTGTAATGAAATAATGTCGGGAATGGATTGGATGCCAACTTATCTTGCAGTAGCAGGAGATACAAAAGTAAAAGAAGATTTATTAAAAGGTAAAAAAGTAGGTGATAAAATATTTAAAGTTCATTTAGATGGTTATAACTTTTTACCTTACTTAACAGGACAAACAGAAAAAGGACCAAGAGAAGAGTTATTTTATTTTTCTGATGATGGTGAACTTATGGCACTGCGTTATAATGACTGGAAAGTTACTTTTATGAAGCAAAACTCTACAGGTACTATGGAAACTTGGTCTAAACCAATGGAAACAATGAGAATACCTTGGATTTATAACTTAAGAAGAGACCCTTATGAATTTGCAACAGTTACATCAAATACATATTGGGATTGGTATTTAGATCATGTATTTTTATTATTACCAGCTTCAGAATATGTTGGTAAATTTATTGGAACATTTAAAGAATATCCACCACGTATGAAAGCTGCAAGTTTTAATTTGGGCGATACAATGGATAAATTAGCTACACCTAGCAGTAACTAATAAAAAATACAATTAATATATAAGGCTAGGTAATTATTTATCTAGCCTTAACTAAAATATTTTTTTGAATAAAATAAACATTCATATCACTTTAAATGGCTATATTCCCTCATTATTTACAGGGTTAAAGACTAATGGAATAAATCCAAATCAATTTTTAC
>Ga0256827_10003242_pt1 | contig 10373 bp, 6 predicted proteins | sample CV84metaG_FD_185977 | JGI IMG/M metagenome (GOLD analysis project Ga0256827, IMG submission 185977) | Hydrothermal vent microbial communities from East Pacific Rise, Pacific Ocean - CV84 | ecosystem: Environmental > Aquatic > Marine > Hydrothermal vents | place: Pacific Ocean: East Pacific Rise...
TAACTTCTTTTCCAAAAAATCATTTTTCTTATTTTAAAAACAAAAGAATTTCTTTTTTAAATTTTTCTCTTTTTAAACTACAATATTTTATGCATTAAAATGCATCATACAAGATTTTATTTTTTTATTAATGGCAATGAAATTTGGATTATAAATAGAATGGTCCTCGATACTAGATTCGAACTAGTGACCACCACCTTGTCGAGGTGGCACTCTACCGCTGAGTTAATCGAGGATACCTTATTAACAGAGTGGAATTATATTTTTTTTTGACTTAAATAGAGGTTATATTCTCTTCTTCTTTGGACGAATTAGTTTAGATAGAAATGATATACGTTTTTGTCTTTTATTTTTAGCAATACGTTTTTTAATCTCTTTTAGATTCTTTTTTGCAGAGGATAAAATAGGGTCTTTTGCATCAAAGAGTAGTGAACGTATCTCAATAGCAATTGTTAATGCATTACGTGCTTTTTCATATTCAAACAGATGATAGTAGCAGATTGCTAAGTTATTATATGATGTTGCTGTATCTGGATGACTCATTTTTAACAATGTTCTTCTAATCTTTACAGCTTTTTCAAAAAGTGGTAGTGCCAACTCATACTGCTCTGCTTTAGCATAAAAATAAGCTAACTCTTGATAGGAGCTAGCTGTATGAACATGCTCTTCTCCTAAATGTTCAACTCTAATTGCTAATGCTTTTTTATATAGACTATGTGCTTTGTCAAGATTGTTATCTTCGAAGTAGATATTTGCCATATTGCTATAGATTGATGCTGTTTGAGGGTGTTTCAGACCAAAAAGCTTCTCTCTAATATTTAAAGCTTTAATGTAAAATTTTAAGGCTTGAACCCGAGATCCATCTTTGGCATAGGCATCAGCTAAATTATTGTAACTAATAGCTGTTTTTTTATTTAACAAACCCAGTGTTGATTCCCTAAATTGTAGGGCTTTGGTATAACAATCAATAACTTTTTTATTTAAGTTTCTACTCTTGTATAAACTTGCAAGTACATTATACTCTTCTGCTGTAGGCTGTTTTAATTGGCTATCCGTTCCTAAACAGCTTACTTTTAATGATTTTTTGCCAATAATATCACTGTCTATAGGAGAAATAGTATCAACCATGGTAAAACCTTTAATTTTTATATGTAGATATTATACCTTTTTAATTTAAATAAAATATTTTAAATCTGCTCAATCTATTAGAATAGTGATTTAAATAGTGACTTTTAAATTATAAATAGATATTGTAAATAATTTAAATTAAATTTTAATATTTGAGAACCATATCTATTAAGAAAGATAAAAGCATTGTTTTCAATTCAATTTTAACCATCAAAGGAGTATAATCGCAAAATTTTTCTCACTTTATGCACTTTTAAGGTTTCATCATGTAGTATGAGAAAAGTTAATTAGGACTAATATTGTCCGATTTAAAAAATAGAGTTAAATTTAAAAGGAATTAAATGAGAGTTTATCTGGACAACAACGCTACTACAATGGTTGACCCACAAGTAAAAGCTGTTATGGACCCGTTTATTAGTGAAAAGTACGGTAACCCTAATTCACTTCATAGTTATGCAGGAGAGACACACCCTGCGATTAAAACTGCCATGGAGAAAATCTATGCAGGAATTCAAGCAGATAGAAAAGATTCTGTTGTTGTTACATCTTGTGCAACCGAAAGTAACAACTGGGTTCTAAAATCAATATATTTTGAGTATATCTTAACAGGTAGAAAAAACCATATTATTATCTCTGAAGTTGAGCATCCATCAATTATTGCAACAGCTAGATTTATTGAGTCTATGGGATGTAAAGTAACTTATCTTCCAATTAATAGCGAAGGTTTAATAGAGGCACAATCAGTTAGAGATAACATTACATCAAAAACAGCTTTGGTTTCTGTCATGTGGGCAAATAATGAAACAGGTGCTGTATTTCCTGTTCAAGAGATAGGAGAGATTTGTGCAGAGCATAAAGTTCTTTTCCATACTGACGCAGTTCAAGCAATTGGAAAGCTACCTATTTCAGTTCAACATTTTAATGTAGACTACTTAACATTCTCGGCTCATAAATTTCATGGACCAAAAGGTGTTGGTGCTTTATATATGAAAAATGGTAAAGAGCTTATGCCTCTGTTCCATGGTGGTTCTCAGATGGGTGGACACCGTTCTGGTACACTAAATGTGGCAGGAATTGTTGGTATGGGTAAAGCTATGGAAGAGGCTATTGATTCTCTTGATTTTGAGATGGATGATGTAAAAGAGATGAGAAATGATTTTGAAGATGCACTTCTTGAGATTAAAGATACATTTGTTGTGACTCCAAGAAACAGAAGAACACCAAACACTATTCTTATTTCGTTTAGAGGAATAGAGGGTGAATCTATGTTATGGGATTTAAACCGTGCAGGTATCGCAGCGAGTACAGGTAGTGCTTGTGCTAGTGAAGATTTAGAGGCAAACTCAGTAATGGAAGCAATTGGTGCAGATGAAGATTTAGCCCATACAGCCATAAGATTCTCTTTAAGCCGATATACAACTAAAGAGGAGCTAGACTATACACTTGAAGCAGTTAAGAAGGCTGTAGCAAGATTAAGAGAGATTTCAAGCTCTTACGCTTATAGTCCATCGGGTCACTATTCAGGATTAAAAGGTCACTAAGAGTTAAACATGCTTCTAGCTCCCACGCTGAGCGTGGGAACTAGAGAAAATTAATTTGTAGGGTTGGCTTTAGCCGACCAAATATTAAAAAAGAATAAAATATAAGAAGGAAAAATTATGGGAATAGATAGCTTAGTAGGCGGTACTATCTGGGATGAGTACAGCAATAAAGTAGCAGATTTAATGAATAACCCAAAAAATATGGGTGAGATTACAACAGAACAAGCAGAAGAGATGGGTGGACAACTGATTGTTGCCGATTTTGGTGCAGAGTCTTGTGGTGATGCTGTACGTCTTTACTGGGTAGTTAACCCAAACACTGATGTTATTATGGATTCAAAATTTAAAAGTTTTGGTTGTGGAACAGCAATTGCAAGTTCTGATACAATGGCTGAACTTTGTAAATATAAAACTGTTCAAGATGCAGTAAAAATTACAAATATTGATGTTGAGTTGGCAATGCGTGACACACCAGATGTTCCTTCTGTTCCACCACAAAAGATGCACTGTTCTGTAATGGCTTATGATGTAATTAAAAAAGCAGCTGGGCAGTATATGAATGTTGATATGGAGAGCTTTGAAGAGGAAGTTATTGTTTGTGAATGTGCAAGAGTATCACTTGATACACTTAAAGAGGTAATTAGACTTAATGACCTTACAACAGTTGAGCAGATTACAGACTACACAAAAGCTGGAGCATTCTGTAAATCATGTATTCGTCCTGGTGGACATGAGGCAAAAGATATCTATCTTGTAGATTTACTAGAAGAGTATGAGCGTGAAAAAATGGCTAAAACTGCTGAAGATATGAAGAGTGGTGGACCAGTTAACTTTGCAGATATGACTATTGTTCAGAAACTAAAAGTTGTAGAGCAGGTAATTGATAAAAATATCCGTCAGATGCTAATTATGGATGGTGGTGATATGGAAGTTCTTGATATTAAAGATAATGGTGCACATATTGATATTTATATTAGATACTTGGGTGCATGTAATGGTTGTGCAAGTGCTGATACAGGTACACTCTTTGCTATTGAAAATATTCTTAAAGATAAATGTGACGAAAATATTAGAGTTTTACCAATATAATCTGTTAAAATAGAGTTTAGAATCCGTAGGGTCAATTTATCGACCAAGAATAGAGATTAATAATCTGGTTAAGGTCGGGAAACCGACCCTACGCGAGATGATAATACTCTGTCCAATTTACAAAAGGTTTTATAATGAGATATACACTCTTTCTAACTTTACTCTTCTCTCTTATTGCTTGTTCCAATACTACTCCTACCAAAAAAAATAGTCAATTTCAAGCCTCTACTGTCTCTAAAGAGTTTCTTCAAACCCTTGATTTTAAAGGCAAAGAGTTAATTGCTATTCCCATTGGTAAGCACTTTTATTATATTCATAAATCAGGTAAAAAGATATTAACTATGACCTATGATAATAAAGCTGATGAGTTTCAAGATGGTTTGGCACGAACAAAAGTAAATGGCAAAATAGGATTTTTTAATAAAAATCTAGAGATAGTTCTTCCACCTATTTATGACTTCGCATTTCCTTTTTACAAGGGAAAAGCTGAAATATGTACAGGTTGTAAAGAGAAATCAGATGGAGAACACTCTATGCTGGATGGTGGTAGATGGCAGAAGATAGATAGAAGTGGATTGGTTATTGAGTAGATTTTATAGGGTTAGCAAAGCTAACCCTATAAGTTATTAAGATTTTTTTCTTTTTGGCACAGAAATTTTCAAAACACCATCTTTAATCTCTTTTGTTAATTGAGTTATATCTGCATTCTCTGGTAAAGGTAGCTCTTCGCTACTGCTACTATTAAAGGTTGATTCTCTCATTCCATTTGGGGTACTTATCTGCTCTTTTTTGGCAGTTTTTGTCTCAATCTTAACCATATTTCCATTGGTTGTAACTATTACATTGGTATTTTTACTATCTTCTATAACCCTCTCTAGATAATATTTATCCTCTAGCTCCTGAAACTCTCCTATGGGTGTATTATCAATTAGCTCTTCTGTTGTCTCAACAAGAATTGGTTCTTTTGGTTGGTTATGTTCTCTCATCCCTGCTTCCATAGACTTATTAAGCATCTCAACCTCTTTTGCACCATCATACATTGATTTAAGATTTAAGCTATCGACATCACTTGCAAAAGCTAAAGATGTAAAGAGTATTGCAATTGTAACTATAGAGTATTTTTTCATTTTATTTTCCTTTTTTTGTTGTTTCCAACAAGAAAGTTTACCAAAAAAAATTATGAAAGAATTTATATTAACACTTTTGCTAATATAAAAGAATTTATTTAAATATAGATAGAATTAACACGCTTTTATGTAGAATTCTCTTATGAGAAAGATATTATATATATTATTAGTGTGGAGTGCTTTCATTTATGGCAAGACATTTCACAATATTGAATTTAGAGGTGATGTTGATTTACTTACAGGAGAGTTTGATAGGGCAACTCTGCTTAAAATTTGTCATATCGAATACCCTGCTATCTATAAAATTTGGAAAAAAAACCCAACTTTTGAGAGTAAACAGATAGAGGGATTTAAAAAGAATTTAATCAGTTATGCCCACAGTATGGGCTACTATAAGGTAGATGTTAACTCTAGTGTTGATGAGGATACAATTTATCTAAATATTAAAAAAAATAGAGCCATCAAGACAGCTTCTATTACAATAGATAAAGAGTTTAAAAAGTTTTTACTCTTTAAAGAGAATAAACGATTTAAGACCACAAGTTTTACAGCTTCTAAAAAGAAGATTACCCGTTTTTTAGAAGAGAGTGGATACCCAACCTATAAAATGAATGCAAAAGCCTATGTAGATGTTGATCTATATAGAGTTGATGTGAATATCTCTATTGATAAAGGGTTACAACGATACTTCTCTAAAACAGATTTAAATAATAGTTCAGATGTTGATACCAAGTTAATACTTGACGAACTAGAGTACGAAGATGGAAAGCTATATAACATCTTAAAGCTAGAAGAGAGTTACGATAACCTCTATAGATTGGGTGTTTTTGAGACTATTAAAATGAGTGCAGAGTTTAACTCAACCGATGGTAAGAGTCCTGTACATATTAGATTAGAAGAGGGTAAAAATAAAGAGTTTGCCTCTAACTTGGGTTATGATACCGAAGATGGAGCAAGAGGTGGAGCTGAATATATTGACCACAATTTTTTTGGAAATTTACGTGAGTTTAGAGCAGGTATAAAAATATCAGAGCGTGGATATACTGTTAATACAGGGTATTATGACCCACGTCTAGAGAACCCTTGGCTTGGTGATTTTTCATTTAGAAATGAGCTTAGTTATGGAAGATGGGATTATGATGCTTATATAGAGAATGTTTTAACAGAGCGTGTAACTTTTGGAAAATCGTTTATTGGTCTTGATCACTTTTTTGGTTTTCAGCTAGAGAGTTCTCAGGTAGAGTCTGATATTCCATCATTTTTAGAGGGTAACTACCTAATTAACTCTCTTTTTTATAGAGTAGTTATTGATAGTCGAGATTCAAAGATGGATGCTAAAAATGGTTATTATACTTCTCTCTATTTAGAGAAGTCTATGAAGCAGTTGGGTTCAGATATTGACTACTTTAAAGTACTTGGAGAAGCTCGTTATATTAAAGAGTTTAAACCTGTTGTTTTAGCATCAAAGTTAAAAATAGGAGCTATATCTGAAGAGACACCTCCTTTTAAACACTTCTTTTTGGGTGGAGCAATGAGTAACCGTGGTTATGAGTATCGTGATTTAGGAGGGCATAGCTCAGGTTACCCTTTAGGAGGATTAAGCGTTATTGATGGTTCATTAGAGTCACGCTACTATTTAACCGAAAACTTTTCGGCTGTTGGTTTTTTTGATGCCTCTAAGATGTCGTTAGAGGTTAATGATTTTTCAGGTAAATGGTATACTAGTTATGGATTGGGCTTACGTTATCTATCGGTTATTGGTCCATTACGTTTAGATGTTGGTTACCCAACAGAGGGTGGTTTTGCACTCCATTTAGGAATAGGACAGGTATTTTGACAAAAACATTATCTACATTTTATAACGTTATTAAGTGGTTTATTCTTCTCTTACTTCTTCTGGGTGCATTGGTTGTTTTTATTCTTGAATCTCCTGCTACTATTTTAAGTTTATTAAAAGAGCCATTAAAAGAGCAAGGGATAAGTTACGGCAAGATGGAAGGGGGGCTTCTTTCAGGCTTTACCCTAAAAGATGTTAACTATAATAATCAAGTTCAAGCCGATGAAGTGGCATTAACAGTTGATTTTGAAGCTCTTCAAGATAGGCTCTTGGTTATTGATAATTTAGTTCTTTCAGAAGCTAAAATAGATAAAGATTTTTTAACTAATCTTATTGATTCTAACACGACTACAGATGAACCCAAAAAAGAGGGAAATATTACACTTCCATTTGATAAAGTTCTAATAAAAAAAGCACATATATCACTAAAAGATACAGGGTATCAAGGCTACTATATTAAATCTGCCAAGTTAGATATTAAAAACTTAGAGACTGATATGAAAAAAGAGCATAAAGGTGAGCTAACACTTCTGCTTGATAGCAATATAACACAAGCCGATATTAAAGCCTCTTTTGTTAATGAAGAGTATGATATTTTTGCTAAAATAGATGGAAATAGAGATTTTATTAACCCTTTTATTGCCGAGCAGAACATAACACTTTTAATTGACCCAAAGCTAAATTTAGAGGCAAAAGGAAATCTAGATTTAGTTAATTATAAGCTAAATATTGATGCTCTTTCTCTAAAACAGAACGATTATATAGTTACAAGTAAGGAGCTAAATACATTTGGTTCATTTAATATTGCTCAAAATAGTGTTGTAAATAACCTAAAAACAGAGCTAGATGGAAATGTGGCTCATCTTAAGCTAAAGAGTGTTGCCAGTCTTGATTTAGATGATTTAAATAACACTCTAAAGTTTGATATTGATGGAGAGATTAAACCCAAAAAAGAGTCTATTCCTTTAGAGTTAGCAGAGCAGAATATTACTATTCAGAAGTTACCTAAAATTGCTATTTTAGCCAAAGGGACAATAAAGCATCTAAATTTTTCTACAACCATCAAAGGGTTAGAAGCAAAGCAGAATGATATAGATTTAAATCTAAAGAGTCTAAAATTAAAAGGTGATGCTAAACCTCTGCAAGGAGATGTTAATAGTAATCTTCTAACAGCATTTACAACATCTATTGCTAGTGGAGATATTTCTTTGAAGAGTAGCCTAAATTATAAAGATATTAACAATACTCTGCTATTTGATTTAAATTCCAATATAACAACTCATAAGCAGTTTTTGACAAAGATGCTAAAAGATGCCAATGTTATTGTTAATAGTGATGGTACTATTAAACTAAAAGCAAAAGGTAGTATGAAAAAGGTTCTGTTTACTACTAATATTAAAGATTTTAGAGCCAAACAGAAAGATATCTCTCTTAATCTACAATCTTTATCTCTAAAAGGAGATGCAAAACCACTTCAAGGAGATGTTGATATTAAGCTTCTAAGTAAATTTAAATCTTCTGTTGCTAGTGGAGATATTGACCTTAAGAGTAAACTAAACTATAAAGATATTAACAACAGTTTGCAGTTTGATTTGAACTCTAATCTTAAAACCCATAAGGGTTTTTTAACCAAGATGTTAAAAGATGCTAACTTAACTGTTAATAGTGATAGTAGTATAAAACTTATGGCAAAAGGAGATATGAAAAGGGTTGATTTTACTACTAATATTAAAGATTTTAGAGCCAAACAGAATGATATAAAGATTGATTTAAAGAGTATATCTCTTACTGGTAACAGTAGCCCTCTGCAAGGAGATACAGAAGCAAAGCTGTTGGCTAATTTTGGTTCAAATGTTGCTGATGGTAGTGTAGATTTAAAAACTAAACTCAATTTTAAAGATGTGAATAACTCTTTACACTTTACCATGAAATCGGGCTTAGATGTGCATGATGGGTATGTGAATAACTTTTTAAAAGATGCTAATGTCTCGTTAAGAGGTGATAGTAAAATAGTTTTAGAGGCAGATGGAGGTATGAGTAAAATTAGCTCTAAACTATCATTGAACTCTAAAATTTTTGCTCAAAATATACTCTCTGATTTGACCTTAAAGAGTGAAAAAATTGATGTTGATTTAAAAAAGAGTTATATTGATGGGAAATTAAAATTAAACTCAAAAGCACCCAATATTAAATTGAGACTCAATAGCCACTTTTTTGGAAACTACACCAAACCAAAAGAGATGCAGACAAAAAGTACTGTTGTGGTGAGTAACTTTAATGCTTTTGATATTAATCTAAACTCTTTAACGCCACTACAATTAGATATTGATAAATCAAAAAGAGAACTACTAGTAAAGCTTGACTCTAAAAAGATTAAACTCAATGCAAAAAGCTCTGACCTTGACCATATAACATTTAATCTAAAGAGTGACAATATCTATCCAGCTAAAATAGTTAAAGTGCCTGATGATTTAAAAGATAAGTTTATAGCTCTGAATCTGGCAGGTAGTGCAACTGTTAGCAAACAATATTTTAATATTAAAGGTTACCTAGCCTCTAATAAAAACTTTAAGGTTAAAGTTAATGCCAAAAATAGTGCAACTGGATTAGATGTTAATTTAGCAACCAACCATCTAAAACTAAAAGCATCAGGAGATATAAAAAAGAAGAATATTGATGCCGAGTTAAAGATAGATTCTGTAACTAAAGTTCAGAAAGAGTTTGCACGTCTATACCCATTTAAGGTGACTCCTATTGATGGCAAAATAGCATTAAAGGCAAAAGTTAGAGGCGAGACTATTGCCCTTAACCTCTCATCTCCTAAGTTAAAGATGGAAGGGTTTAATGTAGAGAGAATAGAGATAGATGCCGATTATAAACCTGATGTGGTAACAATTAATAAACTAAACTTAGAGACTACAGGATTTAAAGATAGTAAATTAAATAAAAAAGTATTTCTTAACAGAAAAGGAAAAATTCATCTAGGTCAAAAGAGAGATATACTTTTGGATATACATCCTAAAATTTTGGTTGATATAAAAGGAAATATGCAGAACTTAAATGGTCTATTAAAGGTAGATAAATTACCTCTAGGGCATCCTGATTATGGAGATGTAATTTTAACCATCAATATAGATTTTGACCAGATTGGAAAAAAGAGAAAAATTATGGGAAAAATCTCTTTAGAGAAGTTAAAACTTCTTTATGAAGCAAAATTTTTAGACCCTGCTCATGATTCTGATGTGATTGTAATTGATAAAAAAGATAAAAAGAGTGAACCTGATGATTCATTTCTTCAAGATACTTTTATAGATTTGGCTATCTATGCTCCTGATGCTCAATATAAAACCGAAGCTATTAAGTTAAATTTTACTGTTGATGTAAAAGCCAAAAAAGAGTTTGGTAAAAACTTAGGAATGTTTGGAAAGGTAAAAGAGATTAATGGACGTGTAGAACAAGCACCAAAGCTATTTACGATTGTTGACTCTTCTATTGTCTTTAGAGGCTTAAAAGAGATTAATCCTCTGCTTGATATTCAGGTACAACATGAGTTAGCAGATGTTGTGATCTTTATTGATATTCATGGAGATGCAAAACGACCAAAATTGGAGTTTTCTTCTGACCCACAGATGCCTAAAAAAGATATTTTGT
>Ga0256827_10003243_pt1 | contig 10371 bp, 10 predicted proteins | sample CV84metaG_FD_185977 | JGI IMG/M metagenome (GOLD analysis project Ga0256827, IMG submission 185977) | Hydrothermal vent microbial communities from East Pacific Rise, Pacific Ocean - CV84 | ecosystem: Environmental > Aquatic > Marine > Hydrothermal vents | place: Pacific Ocean: East Pacific Rise...
TTTAGAAACAACACATTTATTATGGATAATAGTTTCCTCTTTTACCCTTTTAATTACACTCCTATTGTTTATAAAAAAAGAGCTAAAAAATATTTTAAAGCAGAGTATAATCATAGGAACAGCAACAAATACTCTTTTAATTATGTTATCTTTTAACTTTTTAAATAGCTTCAACACTTTCCATAAACTCTTCTTTACTAAAAATAGTTGGAGTTTTCCTAAAAACTCCTTATTAATCGACTGCTTTCCCCTACTCTATTTCCAAGAGTTCTTTGCACTTTTTTTAATATTAAGCTTCTTAATATTTATTATCTTAAATTTTTACGCTAGAATTGGTTATGAAAATTTTAATAATAGATGATAATCCAGAGATTCTTTTTGGCTTGGAAAAACTTTTAAATCAAGCCAATTTTTATACCGTAACTGCTCTAAATTTACAAAAAGCCAAAAAGATGTTAGCCATTGATGAGTATGATTTAATTATCCTAGATTGGATGCTACCTGATGGTTCAGGAGTCGATTTTTTAGCCAAAATTAGAAAAGAGTTCTATACAACATCAGTACTGCTACTCTCATCAAAGTCAGATATTAATGACAAAGTAGAAGCCCTTGATTCAGGAGCAGATGACTATCTCTCTAAACCATTCTCAAACATTGAACTTTTAGCAAGAATTCGGGCTTTATTACGAAGAGAGAGTGCCTATAAAAAATCTATCATAGAGATAAATCAATTAAAAGTAAATCTAGCAACACATCAAGTATGGGTAGAAAACCATCCTATAGAGCTAACAAAGAAAGAGTTTGAACTACTAGAGCTACTTATTTTAAACCAACATATTGTCCTAACCCGATACCAAATCAATGACCACATAAACCATGACTTTAACAGCCTAAAAAGTAGTAATTTGGTGGATGTTCATATTAAAAATTTACGTAGAAAACTTGGCTTGGCTTCAAGTTTAATTGAAACGGTTCGAGGGGTTGGATTTAGAATTAAAGCGACTTAAAAGTAAAACTGGCACGAACCCCAAATCCAATCCCCTCGCTCTTAATCTCTATCTCGCCATTAATCAATTTTGCAACCTTTTGGCTTAGAGCCAATCCAAGACCTGAACTGTGTTTTATCTCGGTACTATGTGCTTGATAAAACTCACAAAAGAGTGAAGCTTGTTTATCTTTTGCAATACCCACACCTGTATCGGTAACTTCAAAGATAAAAGCATCACCATTTTGAGTTAAAGAGATTTTAATAGCTCCTTTTTGCGTAAATTTAATAGCATTAGATAAAAGATTAATCACCACCTGTTTAAAAAGATGTAAATCCGTAATAATAACTATACTTTTAGGAATAATAGACTTTTTTAAAACCAGCTCTTTTTCATAAATCAGTGGTTCAACCATCTCTATCATCTCTTCTACAACCAAATATACATCTGTAAGCTCTTTGGTTACACGCATACTATTTGATTCCAATTTAGAGAGTTGAAGAAGATTATTTATCATCTCTAAAAGATGTTCAGAAGAGTTCTCTATTCGCCCCAACATATCCACCTCATCATCTCCAATTTTTGGGCTAACCATAAGGTGTTGAGTAAGGTTTAAAATAGATCCCAATGGTGTACGAAGCTCATGAGACATGGTAGATAAAAAAGTTCGTTTTAGTGCCAATACCTCTTGGGTATGTTCCAAAATCTCTATCTGTTTTTTAGACAAAACCCAAACAACAAAAAGAAGCAACAAAACAGAAAGAGCAAAAGCAAAAAGTAAAATCTGCTCTATCTCTTCTATACTCTCTAAAGCATACTCTTTCTCATAAGATAAAGAGAGCCTCCACCCTTTTAGCTTCTCTGTTAAGATAGTTGAAACAATAATAGTATCCTTAAGAATAGGCTCTATAAATCCATCTTGTTTAAATGGTGGAGTTAACCACAATCTTTGATGAGGATTATCCATCTTTAGAAATATAAAATTTTTAAAAGGGTACAACAAAACCAAAGAGCCTATTTTTTTATCTCTATTAAATGAACTATAAACAGGGACTTTAAACTCTAAAAACTTTTTTTTACCAAGCTCTTTTGTAGAAGAAGCAACAGAACCATTTTTACCAATGGCTTGTAAAACAATACCTTCTCCTAAATCTTTGGCTTTTTTCTCTAATAAAACAGTAATACGTTTATCAATATCATTAACCAAAATATCATCCATCACTGCCAATATGGCTAAAAAATCCAACTCTTTCTCTAAACTATTCATATGAGAAATAAGTGACTTACTGCTCACATTAAGTTGATACGCCAAATTTTTACGCTCTTTATCCAAGAGTACCTTAGATTCATACTTCCAAATATAAATCAATGTGCCAAGTTGAATTAACATAATAAACAGAAGCATTGATATTAATATTTTATAGGTATCAGACAACCTTTTCCATAGTCTTTTCATTTGATTTTATTATATTCTAATATTTGATTTTATTACTGATTTTTTTGTTAATTTAGAATAAATCCACTCCAATAAAATGGTAACTCTGTCTCTTTATCTCTAATCATAAACAATTTAGCTTCTCTTAGAGCATTATTATAATCAAGACCTCTCTTAACTTCTTCATAAAATTTTTCCATTAGCAATGCACTCTTCTCATCATTAACACTCCAAAGTGTCATAATCACATTTTTTGCCCCAGCTCTCATAAATGCTTTGCTCATTCCTGCAACTCCCTCACCATCATCTATCTCTCCTACGCCTGTTTCACAAGCAGACAAAACTACCAACTCTGTACCTCGTAGATTAAGCCCTGCTAACTCCAATCCTGAAACAATTCCATTACCTTTTTTTTGTCGTATAGAGTCATTTGCTCCATCTAATAAGATTATTGATTTTAACATAGGATTTAATATCTCTTTATTCTTTAGAAAAAAGCCATGAGTAGAGAGATATAGAATTTTTGGTGCATTAACTTTGAATAAATTCTCTTCTGTTGCATTTTTTCCTAAAAAGAGTTTTGTATTATTAGGAAAAAGCTTCTTTACCACCATTGCATCTTTTTTTGAGTATTCTAAATGTGAATTATTATCACTTAAAGAGTTAAATATACTACCTTTTATTTTTTGTGATTTAAAATTCTTACTATCAAAATTTACATCAGCAAATACAACAATATCGTTACTCTTAGTTTTACTATTATTGTTATGAAGCTTTACAAACTCTTTACCTGATGGAGTGTATCTAATTTTCAATTTTTCAATTAAATACTTTTGCTCTTTTTTATCATAAAAAGCTTCAAAAGGAATAAGTCCAAGTAGTCCATCTGGGGATATAATTAGTGAGGTTTTATTTTTTAGGTTTATGTTTTTGAAGATTAGGTCATAAAGTTTAATGTAACTACGATTAATATATTTGATATATTGACTATATTGACCACTCTTATCATCTTTAGTAGGTATGCTAAGAATAGTCTCTCTTATATCCAAAATTAATTTATCTATAATTTTACTCTTTTGTTTTGTTAATTTTTTAAATGTAATATTTTGATTTTTATCTAAAGTAAAATAGTAGTACTTTTCTCTTGCTTTTACAAAATCTATATAGAGTTCATTTGGATTTAAAAGAGTTGAAATATCTTTATAATTAATATTTTTAGGATTTAATTTTTTTTTAAATTTGGGAAGAGATAAACTTAAAAAAGTTGTAATTTCTCTTATTTTATTTCTAGTACTATATATCTTCCTAATATCTATAATTTGTTGATTTTGTTGTGCTAAACTTTTTTTCAATTCAAAAAGTTTATTAATTTTATTTTTAATCCTCTTATCTTTAGTTTTTTCTCCAAGAACCATTAAACTACTTTCATTATTATAGATAGTCCTTTTAAAATTCAAAAATTTATTAAATGTTTCTTCAATAGCATATCTATCATTGATAGGAGTATAATAAAACAACAAGGAAGCAAACATTTTCCTCTGCGTGATGTAACCTAAATTATTACTATTTTCTAATATAGAGAAAGTTGAAAATTTGTTTTTTAAAAATATTTCATAAGCTTTAGTTGCATGAAAATATGCTTTATTAAATTTTTTTATTTTATAATAACTTTGAGCTATAAACATATTTAATTCGGCTAAACTTATAAATTCTTTTCCATATTGTTCCTCAAAAAAATTAGAATTTGAACGAAATCGTCCTTTTATTTTGGATGCTTCATAATTTTCATAGGTAAGATATTTTTTAATTGCACTATAATTATATATTTCGTTACTCATCTCTTTATCTTCTAATGCTAAGTCATACAAAACAAAAGCTTTTTGATACTGTTTAGTATTAGAGTAAGCTATAGCCAAAGAAATTTTTATATCAGATAATAATCTATCTTTTTGAGGTGATAAAAATCCACCTATTTCTAATGAATCTTCGTAACTTTTGATAGCTCTTTTATAGTTTTGTTTATATAAAAATATATTACCTTTATAGTAGTTTAAAATTTTTTTATATCGTTTATTTAAGAGTAGATAAATTGCATTATATTTAAATTCTGATTTTAATTCATCCAAATATTTATTTAAGTCTTTATAATAATTTAATACTTTTTTATCTGAAAAAGTATTTAGATGTAAAGGAGCAAATAGCTTTTGTTTTTTTAAGATTTCATATCTTTTATTATATATTTCAGCCTTTCTAAATTTATCCATTAAAATCTCCCCATAAATCCACTTTTTGTCGTACACTATTTTTTCATTATTTTTTATAGCTTTATCAATATAGACTAAAGCTTGTTTTGTATCTCCCTCTAAAAGACTTAACTTATATAAATCTCTATAATATTTAGCCAAAATACTATAATTTGATTTTGAAACTCTATTTTCTATAAAAAATTTTTTAAACGATAGAGCTTTTTTTATTCTATTTGAATTTTGAATGAAATTTTGTAGCATGTTAATTGTATCATCAATTTTAAATTCTACCCCAAAATCATATTTTTTTCTCTGTTCAATATTTATTGCACTAATTTTATTAATAGCTATATAATATTCCTTTGCTTCATCCCATTTTTCCAACTCAATAGCATAGTATATTCGTTTATAATAAAATTTAATCTGTTCCTTTTTATTAAAGGATTTTTTTTGAGATAGAAAGGTAATTTTTAGTTTTTCAAAATCAGATTTAATGAGTTTATGAAAATTTTCAAATTTTTTAAATCGAATTACTTTACTATTTACAGTTTTGAATGCCAAAGTATTTGCATATTTTTGATGCAATTCATATTGATTATATTGATGTGGAGGTAAAAATTTTTTTTTACTTTGTTGTTTTATATTATTTACTGAATTACAACTTATTATAAGGAAAATAAAAAATAGTAAAAATATTTTTTTCATACATTTACATCTGTTGTTTTAAATAATTAACAATATGCTCAAAATTTAAATTAGAAGCATATTGAATAGGAGTAATATTAGACCCTTTCATAGTTATATTTAAATCTGTTTTCTTGTTTTCTACTAAAAGTTTTACTAGCTTTAAATTTCCTTTTTGAATAGCATAAAAAATTAAATTCTTAGGGAAATCATAATTCTTATCATCAATGATTTTTTGAATCATTTCAAGACTATGATTGCTCATTTTTTCAATATCAGAAAATGATTTATTTTGAACTAATAAAGCTAAATCATTTCTATATTTCATAATACTTTCTTTTAAAAAATCATTTTCTTCTTTTGTTATATGCTCATAATTGTTAACTTTTTTAGCCATTTTTATATTTTTATCATTATAAAGATTTTTATATAATTTTTCTTTTTCTTTTTTACTAATTATAGGAGAATATTCTAATAGTAATATTCTATTTTCTTTTAGTTTATATTTCATTTTTTCATTATCAGGAATAATATAGATAAGTAACTCCATTAGTTTTTTTTCATGGCTATTTTCTTGAGTTTTTAATGGAGGAGGAGCAACACCTAAATCTATCATAGCATTATTAATTACTTTTTTTTCTCTCATTCCATTTTTTTTAGCTTTTTTTGCTTCTGCTCTTCCTTTTAAAATTCTTGCAGCAATTTCAGGAGGCATAGATTTTGCTAGTTTTTGTAAAACTTGGTCTGTAATTTTTTCACTTTTCTCTTCATTACTATCACTTTCATTAAATTTTATACCTGCTCTATCCCAAAATTTTTTTCTTGCTATTTTTAATTTTTTTTCAATTTTTTTAGCTTCTACTTTTCTCTCTTCCTTTGATAATGCAAAAAAATCATCTAAATTTACTAATACTTCTCTATTTGGGTCAAGAAGTCTTTTTATTTTTCCTTCTTTATAACTTTTTTCAAAGCTTTCTATACTTTCTAACATACTTATTTCTTTTTTGGGTGGTTGTTTCACAGAAGTACATCCATGAAATAATCCAACTATAACCATAAATATTAATATATTTTTCATACTTTCCCTTTTTTATTTCTATAGTAAAAAATAAAAATAATTAATTTTAAATAATTATAGTGTTTTTACATAATTTAATGCTTTTTTTAGTTCTTTTATATTCTAATTTGAATCAATATCCACCTCTTCCAACTTCTATAATTTTATCATTAACGTAAAATTGATAATCATACGCCGTTTTAGTACATCCTTCTGTATCATAGATATTATTTTTTTCATCACTATAGCAATCATCATTAATAGAAACAATATACCCTACATTTTTCTGAAAATAGATATAGAAAACATCTCTTAGATTTTCACGTTGAGTAATACATTTTATTTTTACGATATCTCCACGATACAATTCTTGCTCTTCTGTAGATAATCTAAAATTTTCTAGATATTCAATATCTCCTGAATATTCTATATATTTATGACGAAAACTTTTAATTTTACTTTCAAATTCACAGGTTTCACCCAAAACAGCTGTATCACCCTCTTTAATATATCTTTTTGCATCTCCATAGGGAGTATGAATTGTATCATTTCCGTCTATAGTATATATTCTTGGTCGAGTACTATTATATGTTATTAAATTCCCATCAACCTCTATATCATACGTTTCTATCCCAGAGCCTTCTTCTCCATTATTTGAATGTTCAATATCTATATAATCATATATTACAGATCTATTAGGAAAAAGATATTTAGAGAAATCAATCTCTTTTGAAGAAGAGCTACTTTCTCCACATCCAACAAAGCAAATAAACATAACCAAACCAAATATCAAACGAATAATATTAATCATTTTTTTCCTTTTTTAATTTCAAAACTTTACTTAAAAAGTAAAATTCAACTTCAATCCCATAGCACTAGAATCATAATTTATATCAAAATATTCATAGTCTAAATTATATTTTTTATAGCTAAGGGCTATACCCATTTTTTCACTTATACCGTAATGTACAGCTAAACCATAAACAGGACCTGTAGCAGAGGTAATAATTCCAAATGTCTGTATGCCATATCCTAATGTTCCATATACATCCAAGTTAGGTAGTGGAGCATATCCTAATCGACCACTAATATCTCCAACCATCTCTGAGGAAGCACTACTATCATCATTCATAATACCTGCACTCCACTCCCATCCATATCTCATCTTATCACCTGTCATGGTATAGAATCCAGCCTCATAAGAGAGAATACCATCTGCGTCTCCTCCCATATCAATCTTTTGTACTCCTAAAGAGAAACCACTTGACATAATTTTATACTCATCTGCTACGATATTTTCACTCATTAATAAAGTTGCAATTAATGCTAATACTCTTTTACTTTTCATCTCATTTTCCTTTTTAATTTAAAATATTCCACCAATTGATTTACTTAAACCATTTTCTAAAGTAGCTTGAGCCTCTTTAAACTCTAAGTTAACTTTATTGGCTGTACTTACAATTCGTGTTCTATAGATTTTCCATTTAGCTTTTCCACCAGATACGGTTTGATTCAATGTTGTTGCAGTTCCAGAAGTTGCTGAGGTATTTTGTGTCTGAGTAATTACTTCTCCTTCACTAGGTCTCTCTTTTAGCTGTAAATCAGTTATCATTACATAAAAAATATCTTTAACTGTAGCATCAGCTAACATACCCCCAAAACTTCCAAGTATAGTACCAATTATTGCACCTTTATGGTTATATCCACTATAAGGAGTTATACCTCTACCTGTAACAGCTCCTATAGCTCCACCCATAATAGCTCCACCAAACCCTGCTTGTAAGGCATTTCTTGCTGTTCTTAAATCAGATTTTTCAACTTGTAATACATTGGCTTGTAACATAAAATGAGCATTATCAGGATTATCGGTTATGGTATAACCTGAGCTTTTCAATTTAAATTTAATACTATTTGTAATATTTAAATCTTTATCTGAAGTATTTCTAATATCAACAAAGATTACTCTTTTAGATGGAGCAACAGGTTCAAGAAAAATTGTCTTGCTCATTTTTGTTTGTACATCTAAATTTCTTTTGTTAATTGCTGTACTCATAGCACTACAACCACTAAAACCTGTAATTAGAAATACACTAACTAAGCTCATTTTGATGATTAATGATAATTTTTTCATCTAATTTGCTCCTTGATATGCTCTCATTAGCTGATATACTGCAGGAGAACACCCACTAAACACAACCATTGAAACAACACCTATTAATAATAATTTAAATTTTGATAATAATCTTCTCATCACTTTTCCTTTTCTCTGTAATTCTTTAAATATGGTTTACCATTTACATTATTTTCATAATAGAAGACCTCTATATTAGAAGTAAATATTAATAACATTAATTAATCATAAACTTCAATTAATATTATATAATATGCCTAGGTGTTAATTATAGAATTTTAATGTAAACTTTTTTACCTATTCTGTAACTTTAACGTAATATGTTTTTTTACATTATAAAAGGAGTTCTAATGGAATATTTTTATTACAAAGAAGAGAAACTGAAATATATATTAAAAGTATTAAAGATACAAAACAGAGATATTGCTGAAAAATTAGGTATGGGACTTGTAACAATTGCTAATATTAAAAATTATAGTCTAGAGAGATTAAAGCAACATCATATTGTTGCTATCTGTACTACATATAATATTCCCTTAGAGATTTTTGATAATGAGTCCATTAATACCGATGCAAAAATTGATGATATATTAAAAGATAGAGATGATATTTTTACTAAAGATTATGAGTTATTAAATAAACTCAAAGGAGATTGGTATCTTTACAGTTATCCCAGCAACTCGGCTATTGCAGAGGTATGGGAGACTGAAACCACAATATATGAAGATTTTTTTGTAGAAGATATGCACAATAACAAAGGAAAACTTCTTATTGGAAAAAATCAATCTATAATCCTAAAAGAGAGTCGTAACAGCAAAAATATCACATCAATTACTTTTGATAACAATAGAGTAGCCTATGGTATATTTCCTTTCTCTAGAGTATCAAAATCAAACAGTATGAACAAAGAGCTATTTAATTTTGGAATATTTTCACGTAAGAAACTAGAACGAGATAGAGCAAAAGAGATTTTAGGAGCTGTAAATGGCGTTCAGTTACAGATGAAACAAGATATATTAGAACGTATTAATGAATCTATTTTAATGAAAGGATAAATATGAAAAGATATTTGATATTAAATTTAATGGTATTTGGGATTATAGGTTGTACCAATCTCTCCCCTCTAAGTAAAGAGAATAATGTAACTACAAAGAAAGTCGTTACTAATGATAATAATAAAACAAAAAAAACAGTTACTATTGATTTAGATAAAGAACTGAAAAAGGGTAGTACGCTAAAAGGTGGTAATTTACGAGGGACAAGGGTAATTCCTATCTATATTAAAGGAAATGATGAGATTATACTTAAAGGTACTATACTAAGAAAATCTAGCAAAATAAAAATTGGAGAGAATGATGAAGTCTCATGTAACGATAAGAGTGAAAATAAAAAGAGTACGCTGAGAAAACCTAACCATATAGGAATCGGAGAGAATGATGAAGTATCATGTAAAGGATACGATTATATTATAAGAACTTCTGAATTAAAAGAGAATGATATAATCATTATTAAATATAAAGAGACAAAAGAGATTAAACTAAAAATAAGAACACTATAAAGATAATTAGAAATGTGAATTTAAAATTAAAAACCACACTCAACACGATAAAGAATAACAACCTCTTGATGTAAGGTACTGTTAAAGTCACTATAACCAATTGCAGGGTGAACACTATCAAGATATAAAAAAAGCATCTTCAAAGAACTTACTATTTTAGGAGGTCGTTTTCCTTGATAATAAGCTTTTCTCCAATAACGTTCTAAACTTCGTTCTGTTTTTTCTAAAATATTCTTTTCAAAACAGAGACGAAGAGGATGGTTTACTTTATGAT
>Ga0256827_10003244_pt1 | contig 10371 bp, 11 predicted proteins | sample CV84metaG_FD_185977 | JGI IMG/M metagenome (GOLD analysis project Ga0256827, IMG submission 185977) | Hydrothermal vent microbial communities from East Pacific Rise, Pacific Ocean - CV84 | ecosystem: Environmental > Aquatic > Marine > Hydrothermal vents | place: Pacific Ocean: East Pacific Rise...
GAAGGGGCCAACAAAAATTTTACAAGTACAAATGGTGACCCCTAGGAGAATTGAACTCCTGTAACATGGATGAAAACCATGGATCCTAACCGCTAGACGAAGGGGCCATTCACAACTTGTGGACGGAATTATATATATAGGGTGCTTAAATAACTCTTAAATAGAGTATAATTTATAAAAAAAATAGGAACTATCATGATAGCGTTTAAAAAAAGTCTTTTTTTTCTTTTAACTTTAGCCCTAATCAATGGCTGTGCAACGAAGGAATATACAAAACAAGAGAGTATATTTATCGTTTTTAAAACACCAACATTTAAACACGCAGATTTAGGATTTATGTATGAAAATGCAGAGGAAATGAAGGTTGAGATATATAGTAATGGTCAAGCCATTATGGCTTTAGAGATAGGAAAAGAGAATATTTGTATGTCTCTACTTGAGTGTATGGATAAAAAAAGTTTTAATAAAAATATATTAAGTAAGTATTATCCTATAGATATTTTAAGTCATATTTTTAGAGGAGAGGAGATTTTTTCTGGACAAAACAGAATTAAAACACGTAACGGCTTTACACAAAAACTGATGAAAACAGAGGAATATAACATAAATTATAGTGTTTTAAATAAGCAAATCGTATTCCGTGATACAATCAATGATATATTAATTAAAGTAAAGAGGCTGAAGTAATGTCAAAATTTGTAGGAGCTCATGTCAGTGCAAGTGGAGGGGTAGATAATGCCCCACTTAATGCTATGGCTATAGGTGCAAAAGCATTTGCACTCTTTACTAAAAACCAAAGACAATGGGTAGCAAAACCATTAGAGACAAAAACCATTGATGCCTTTCATAAAAACTTAGAAGCCTCAGGTATCTTACCTAAACATATTCTTCCTCATGATTCTTATCTTATAAACCTTGGTCACCCAGAAGTAGAAAAGCTTGAAAAATCAAGAGATGCATTTATAGATGAACTTGAACGTTGCCGTCTTTTAGGCTTAGATAGACTTAACTTTCATCCTGGTTCACACTTAGTAAAAATTCCTAAAAAAGATCCTGAATACATGGATAAACTGATGCAATCTGAACTTGGATGTTTAGATGTGATAGCTGACTCTATGAATAGAGCAATAGATGCTACTAAAGACTCTGATGTTAAACTTGTGATAGAAAATACAGCAGGACAGGGGTCAAATCTTGGGTATAAGTTTGAACATCTTGCGCATATCATTGATAAGATAGAAGATAAAAGTCGCGTGGGTGTGTGTATCGATACCTGTCATATGTTTACTGCGGGATATGACATACGTACACGAGAGACATATGATGCAACATGGAAAAGTTTTGATACGATTGTCGGACGTGAGTACCTTATGGGTATGCATATCAATGACTCTAAGCCAAAACTAGGGTCTCATGTAGATAGACATCACTCTTTAGGTCAAGGTGAGATAGGTTGGGATGCGTTTAACTTTATTATGAATGATAATCGTATGGATGATATTCCGCTCATATTAGAAACTATTGATGAGACTATTTGGCCAGAAGAGATTAAAGCGTTATATGCTTTTGTAGAAGCATAAAAACTATTTTGTTGGATTTATTTTAATACTTATATTGAGTATTAAGATAAGTTCAACATTCAATGAACATAAATAATAGGAGGAAGATTATGGGAAGATTGGTAAAAGGTTTAGCACTGAGTGCAATAGCAAGTTCAGTAGTAATGGCAGGGGGATATAAAATCCCAGAGCAATCACTTAACTCAATGGCATTAGGGGCAGCATACGTTGCGCATACAACAGGAGCGGATACAGCGTATTTTAACCCAGCAAATATGGCATTCATGGCAGATAAACAGTATGTTGACGGGGCCGTTACACTTGCGAATCTTCCAGAGAATACGTATACTCTAACTGCACCAGTATCTGGGCATTCGGAAGAAGAAAATATTCTCATTCCAAATTTTCATTATGTTGCAAATGCAATGGGTGACTTTAGATGGGGTGTGAGTTTGACTGCACCAGGTGGACTTACTAAACGTTGGAGAACCCCTTTTCAAAAAGCGACAGCTGAAGAGTTTACACTTAAAATTATTGAGCTTAGCCCTTCTGTATCATATAAGGTAGCAGAAAACTTTAGTATTGGTGCAGGTGTTAGAGTTGTATATAGTGAAGGTATAGTAAAGAGTAATTCAGCTGATGCTGCTGCACTTGATCCACGTGCACCTAGTGCTTCTAGAGATATGGATGGTGACACAGTAGAGTTTGGTTATAACCTAGCTCTTACATATAAGCCAACATCAGATATTAATATGGCAGTGACTTACCGTTCAAATGTTGATTTAAAAGAAGAAGGGTCTGCAACTATTGCAGCAGCACCATATGGAACGCTTTATGATGATGATGCAAGTGTTACAGTGCCTTTACCTGCAGCACTTAATTTGGCAATTTCAAAAACATGGAATAATAAGTTTACCTTGGAATTTAACTATGAAAGAACATTTTGGTCCACGTATGAAACATTAGATTTTGATTATACAGGTGCGGGAAGTGCTTTTGTACCCTCAGCATTTGATGATCCAATTGATAGAAACTGGAAAGATACAAATACCTTTAGAATAGGCGCAACTGCAGTACTTGATAATAAGTTTACTGTAATGTTCGGTTTTGCTATTGATGAAACGCCTGTACCAACAGAAAATATTGGATTTGAATTGCCAGACTCAGATGCAAAAATTTTCTCAATGGGATTTAGATATCAACAATCAGAAAACCTCTCTTGGGGTGTGGCATTCTTGTATGATAGTAAAGATACTATAGCACTTAAAGCAGGAGAACACAGTGACCCAACATCAGTATTAAATAGTGGTGGTAGCTTTGGCGGCGGTGGAGCTTACTTAACAACTGTGGGCATGGCATACGAGTTCTAAGATGAAGTATAAATTTAATAACTTTTATGAAGTTATAGAGTTTCATGCTAAGAAGCGTAAAAAGAAACCAGCGCTTCTTCTTAATGATGACAAAATTACGTATGGAGAGATATATAAGGCTGTAGATAAACTTGCAGCTTATCTATCAGAAAAAGGGGTAAAAAAAGGTGATAAAGTTGCACTTTTTTTACGTAATTCTGCAGAATTTATTTATGCAATCTTTGCCGTCTCAAAATTAGGTGCTATTCTTGTACCTGTAAATACTTTTTTAAAATCTGAAGAGTTGAGTTATATTTTAGAAGATAGTGGGAGTACTGTGCTTATCGCTTCTGCTATTCATGATAAAGTTGTTAATAGTTCCAAAGCAAGTGAACTTTGTGATTTTATTTTATGGGAAGGTGAAGAAGAGGTTATCGGTGAAAAACATTTACACTTTTCTGAAGCTTTAAAGTCCGAAAGTACTATTGAAAGCAGAGCACGAAGTTTAGATGAAACAGCAGTGATTATTTATACTTCTGGAACTACTGGTAAACCTAAAGGTGCGATGTTGAGCAATAGAAACGTGCTTTCTAATGCAGATTCTGGAAGACGGACAGTTAATGTTAAAGCGCGAGATAGGGCTATTGTCTTTTTACCAATGTTTCACTCATTTACCTTCTCAATTGGTGTGATGTTACCTCTTTATGTGGGGGCAAGTATTGTTATTATACAGTCAATACAGCCTTTTTCGAATATCTTTAAGCAGACATTGAAAAAACGTGTGACGGTTTTCTTTGGAATTCCTGATGTATATAATGCTTTGGCAAAAGCAAAACTTCCTTGGTATTTTATGTGGTTTAACCGTATCCGTGCCTTTATCTCAGGGGCTGCAGCACTACAACCAAAGACACTTGATGCGATGTCTAAGAAGTTTAGACGGGCAACACTCTTGGAAGGGTATGGTCTTTCTGAAGCAAGTCCAGCAGTATGTATGAATACCTTCAAAAAACAAAAAGCAGGTTCTGTAGGAACGGCTCTTTATGGGTATGAGATGAAAATTGTTGATGAAGAGATGAGTGAAGTACACCGTGGTACCATTGGTGATATTATTGTCAAGGGTGATAATGTCATGCAGGGATACCTTGATCGTCCTACTGCAACAGATGAGACGATTGTAAATGGTTGGTTACTTACAGGTGATATGGGATACATGGATGATGAAGGATTTTTATTTATTGTTGATAGAAGAAAAGACTTGATTATCTCTAAAGGTATCAATATTTATCCAAGAGAGATAGAAGAAGTGATAGATGCTTATGATGGTGTAGGTGCTTCAGCTGTCATTGGAATCATAGATGAGAAGAGTGGAGAAGCTCCTATTGTCTATATTGAACTCTCTGAAAATGTAGATTCTTTAGATGAACAAGGATTAAAGAAATATATGAGAGAACACCTTGCAAATTATAAGATACCAAAACAGATTCACCTGATTAAGGAATTACCTAAAAATGCTACAGGAAAAGTACTTAAACGTGTACTAAAAGAAAATTTAAGAGAAGATGCGTAAATTCACTGCTATTATCAATGCTAAATTAGTAGTGAATAATGATGTACTCAAAGAGAAAATACTTCTTTTTGATAATAAAATTATTGATATTGTTGAAGATATTATACTTTCGGATAGTGATGATGTACAAATTATCGATGCTAAAGGGGCTTATGTAAGTGCAGGATTTATAGACTTGCATATACATGGCTCTGGTGGTGCAGATGTGATGGATGCTACGCCTGAAGCACTAGAAATACTCTCAACAACGTTGCCTCAAACAGGAACGACTTCATTTTTAGCAACAACTATGACAATGTCCACGCAAGATATTGACAATGCTTTACAAAATATTCAAAACCATAGGTTGGGTGTAACAGGTGCACAGATAGTTGGTGTACACCTTGAAGGACCTTTTATTAATGTATCTAAACATGGTGCACAAGATAAAAACTATGTGCAAAAACCTCACTTGTCACTGATAGAAAATTATATGGATATTGTCAAAATGATAACACTTGCACCTGAAGTATCAGGTGCGGAAAATTTTGTAAAGCAGATGACAAAAGAGTATCCTCACGTGATCCTAAGTGTAGGACATTCTGAGTCAAGTTATGATGAAGCTATGGAGAGCTTTAAATGGGGTATTTCTCATGTAACACATCTTTTTAATGCTATGCCTAGTTACCATCACCGCCAACCAGGATTAGTAGGTGCTGTGTTTCATGCAGATGTAACTTGTGATATCATCGCAGACTTGGTACATACGCATCCTAGTACATTGGAGTTAGTGCAAAGTGTTAAAAAAGATAAGCTTATACTTATTACTGATGCCATGCGTGCAGGATGTATGAAGTGTGGTTCTTATGATTTGGGTGGAAGAGAAGTAGAAGTGTCTGTAGGTAAAGCAGTATTGGAAGATGGTACTTTAGCAGGTTCAGTACTTAAAATGAATGAAGCAATGGCAAATATGTTACAACATACATCTATGAGTAGAGCTGAGATAGTAGCCAGTGTAACAAAGAGACCGGCAGAAAAACTAGGACTTAAAAAAGGTGAACTTAAAAAGGGGTATGATGCAGATATAGTTATCTTTGATAAAGATTTTAGTATCATATCAACAATTATAAATGGAGAGGTAAAATATAGATGTTTGGATTTTTAAAGCGTAAAGTAAGAGATGTCTATGCTCCCGTAGATGGACAAGTAGTAGCATTAGAATCAGTAGATGATGAAGTTTTTTCTCAAAAAATGGTAGGAGATGGGGTAGCGGTGATACCAATATCTAATGCTTTTACAGCACCTATTGATGGTGTTGTTTCTAAAATATTTTCTACCAATCATGCCTATAGTATTAAAAATGATAAAGATTTAGAAGTGATGGTACACATAGGACTTGAAACAGTAGCTCTTAATGGAAAAGGATTTACCCGTATTGCTGCTGAAGGTGATAAAGTCAAAGTAGGAGATGTAATTATAAAAGCAGATTTAGCCTATATAAAAGAACATGCTAAAGATACTATTACGCCAATTATCATTAGTGATGAGAGTGAATTTAAAGAGATATTAAAAGAGTATAATGTTGTTAAAACAAGTGATAAAATTATGGAGGTAAACTAATGCCACAGAGTGATAATATCTATTATTATGTTGCGTACGGAATTATTTTACTTGTATTTTTTATAGTACTTAAAAGTCCTAAAAAAAATAAAGATGACAAGTAATACTTTCTTAATACAACTTTTGTATACTAGTATATGATGAAAATACTATTACTTGAAGATGACCAAATTTTATGCACAAGCCTTAAAGAGTTTTTAGAACTTGAAGGCTATAGTGTTGATGTCGCATATAGAGGTACAGAAGTCTTTGACCTTACTTTTTCCCAAACGTATGATTTATATATATTAGATGTCAATGTCCCTGATGTGGATGGCTTTGATGTACTCTCTTCACTCAAAGAAGCAGGTGATACTACACCCGCTATATATATTACAGCCCTTACCGATATTAATTCTATTTCACGAGGATTTAAAATTGGAGCAGAAGATTATATTAAAAAACCTTTTGATCCTGAAGAGTTAGTCATTCGTATTAAAAGTAAATATCAAAAGGAAGAGACACTTTTGTGTATTGAGGATTTATGTTACAACCCAACTACACGCCTTTTACAAAAAGGAGCTAAGACTATAGGATTAGGTGAAGTGCAATTAAATTTATTTCATGCTTTAATCATACAACAAAATAAAATTGTTGATAGTTACACTTTGATGGATTGTTTAGAAAATCCTTCAGCTAATGCCCTAAGGGTAAACTTGGCTAAACTCAAATCCAAACTAGGTATAGAGATAAAAAATATTAGAGGTCAAGGGTATATGATTGAAAACATATGAGCTAGAGTCATTTCTTAAAAGTTTTTTGATATTTTTTATACTTTTAGAAGTACTATTGGCGATTAATTTTTGGAATGAGTATCAAGTAAAAAAACTTGAAATAGAAGAAAAAATTCATGTAGAAATGAAGTTATGTGCCTACACTATACAGTGTGATGGATTATCTACAGATTTTGTAGATAAGGATAAAAATAAAGAGGAGAATATACTCTATAAGGATGGTAACTTTTATAGCTATTTTAAAGTACCGACAGTTGATAAATATTTAATGAAAGTAACCTATCCAAAAGTAAGTTTTATGGATAGAGTTATAAAGCTTGAGAGAAAACTAAAACGTAAATTGTCTCTTTATTCCCTCTTTGCTGCTTTTGTCTCTTTCTTATTTGCTATTTATGCTTTAACACCTCTTCGTAAAGCACTTAGACTTAATGAAGAGTTTGTTAAAGATATTTTGCACGATTTTAATACACCTATAAGTTCTATGAAGATAAATCTTTCTCTTTTTAAAAGAGAAATTGGAGCAAATCAAAAAATTCATAGACTTGAAAATAATATTGAAAGTATTCTAGCTTTACAAAATAATTTACAAGTTTTTCTAAAAGATATCCCAAGTCAGTCAGAACAATTTTCTTTAGAGACATTGGTACAAAACCGTATAGTATATTTTATGGCACTCTATGCCGATATAGATTATGGTTGTACTATAAAAAACTGTGTTCTAGAGACCAATAAAGATGCATTTACCCGTATACTGGATAATTTACTCTCTAATGCAGGAAAATACAATAGATCAAAAGGGAAAGTACGTCTTAATCTCAATGGAACACTTTTAAGTATAGAAGATACAGGAAAAGGGATTAAAAATCCTTCAAAAGTTTTCAAACGTTACTATAAAGAGCAAGATAGGGGTATAGGGATCGGATTGCATATTGTTAAAAAACTTTGTGATGAATTACATATTGGAATTAAGATTGAAAGTAATGTTCAAAAGGGTACAACAGTACTTTTAGATATCTCAAAAGTAATAGTAAAAGTATAACTATTTACTTTTGTGCTTCCTTCATGAGTTCTAAAATACGGCTTTTATATTTTGGATTCTTATTTGTTTTATAAAGAGAGATCAACTCTTCTAGAGACCCCTCTTTTAATATTTTTGCTTCTTTTAATTGAGCATGTCTTTTGTTAAGTTGTGTGTATTGATTAAAAGAGAGTTTGTCTTTAGATGCACTGTCTGTTAAGTAACTATCAAGCTCATAATATGAAGCCTCTTGTGCATAATAGTCAAAAGGAGCAGGTGCTTCAACAAGTATTGGCTCTGGTATCTCTTTTGCAAGTACAGCTTGTACTTCTTCTTCCTCTTGTATGACTTCTTTTATTTCAGGTTTATTTAAATGTAATTTATTTGCAATACGTTTAAGTTGTTCTTTTTGTATAGATGTTGTCGCTTGTTTATTATACTTCTTAAAATAGTTGGCAATAAGTACATGAGGCAGGAGAGTCTTAATCTTTTCAATCTTATTTGCATTATAAGTTCTAATGGCTCTTTGATATTTTTCTTGTAAAGTACGATAGTCTTTTATATCAACAAGAAGTGTTTTGATTCCCTTGTAGCGTCGTAAAGCTACTTTTGATGTTGCTCCAACAGCATGAGGAGAACTTGCAAAGTACCCTTTACGTTTTAAGGCTTTTACAATATCAGAATATCGTGTTTTTTTATGGCTACTTATTGTTATCTTGCCCATATTTGGATGGTAGAGACTGTAGAGATAATATTTGTTAGAGCGATGCAGTAATAGTGCTAAATCTTTTTTCTTTTTATTGTAAAAATAGAGATATTTTTTATTTTTTTTGATAGGTTTTAATTGGCTTCTTGTAAAGTATGCTCTGTAGTGGGCAAGATAGGTGTTTTGTTTGACGATTTGGACTTTATCTACTTCCCCTAGGGCTAAAATACTATTTAATGAGCAGCCATTCAGTAGAAAAAAGAATAACAGCAATAAAGTTTTTTGCATAAATAAGAACCCTTTTTTTTTAGTTAAACTAGTATATGAGTATAGCAATTATTTATTAATATATCAAGATATGAGATAAAGATTATAAACTTTACAAATAGATTATATAAGTTAATATTATGGTAATGCTAATAAATTATAATTTTACATATCTAAATAAATATAAGGAAAAAATTATGAAATATATAAAGCCAATAACTAAGATAGTACTAAGTATGGTAGTAGCAACCCAAATTAACGCAAGTATGAATCCAGAACAATTTACCTTTCAAGATACAGTAGCAGGTGATAAAAAGAATGTTGAGTCCAACCTTGTTACTATTAAAGGGTTGGAAAATGAAGAAACCCTTAAAGTAAGAGGGGTAGGTACCTATATGTTAAATGGTGTATATATGGGCAGAGAAGAGAGTAAAGTAAAAAATGGAGACCAGGTACGTCTCATTCATGAAGCTTTGGAGGAAGATGGAGCCAAAGTTAGTACTGTTCTTATTGTTGGTGAGACATATGATGTATTTACAACACAAACGAATCAAGCAAGTAAAAATTAAAGTGCTTCTTTTATAGCCTCGGCTATACCTTCTGCTTTAGTTCCTAAGATAATTTGAATACTCTGTTTATCTGGGCGTATGACACCTTTAGCACCTAGGGTTGTAAAGTTTTCATCTAAAAGGTGACTACTATCTTTTACTGTCATGCGTAGTCTAGTGATACAAGCATCAGTATTGACAATATTTTCTTTACCGCCAAGAGCTTCTATAAAAGCTAAAGCTTCATTATTTACAGATGTGGTTTCTTTTTCGTTACTCTCTTCAAATATTTTAAGTTTAAATACTTTAATAGTATAGTAACTCACAAAGAAATAGATGAGAGCAAATATTATACCAAGAGGTAAAATGAGTAGAGGGTTAGTAGCGAGTTTATAGTTAATGACATAGTCAATGAAGCCTGCTGAAAAACCAAAACCTGCATGGATATCTAACATTTGAGCAGATGCAAGTGCCAGACCTGTTAAGAGAGCATGTACAACAAAAAGTAGTGGTGCAACAAAGAGAAATAAAAACTCTAATGGTTCAGTAATACCTGTGAGAAAAGAGGTAAAAGCCACTCCTGCAAGTATAGCTCCTACCCGTTTGCGTGAAGTCTTAGGTGTGTTAAGATAAATGGCATACGCCATGGCAGGTAGTCCAAACATCATTACTACATAAAAACCAGACATGTAAATACCTGCAGTTTTATCACCTGCAAAGAAACGGTGCAAGTCACCGTTGGCTACGACTTCTACGCCATCTTTAAGATGTGTATATTCACCCAGTTGAAACCAAAAGACAGAGTTTAGTATGTGGTGTAACCCTAGAGGAATGAGCAGACGGTTAAGTGTTCCATAGATAAAAGTACCTATTTCATTTAGCCCTATAATAGCATTTGAAAATGTATCAATACCAGCTTGTGCATAGTGCCAAAAATACCCGGCCAATACACCTACTCCTATTGCAGAGATAGCTGTGATGATAG
>Ga0256827_10003245_pt1 | contig 10369 bp, 10 predicted proteins | sample CV84metaG_FD_185977 | JGI IMG/M metagenome (GOLD analysis project Ga0256827, IMG submission 185977) | Hydrothermal vent microbial communities from East Pacific Rise, Pacific Ocean - CV84 | ecosystem: Environmental > Aquatic > Marine > Hydrothermal vents | place: Pacific Ocean: East Pacific Rise...
AGTCTTACGCAGTTATGGTTGACTCCATCTCTCAGAACTCAGAAGAGATCTACGATCTATGGCGTCAAGATGCAATGCTTAAGTCTAAAAATGATGCGATTGCAATCAAGTATGAAATTCTTGCAGAGAACCCTACTGATGTGAACTTCTTAAAAGCTTGTTTTGCGAATCAGATTCTAGAAGGTCTTTACTTCTACAGTGGTTTTGCTTACATCTATACCTTGGCACGTTCAGGCAAGATGCTTGGTTCAGCGCAGATGATTCGTTTTATTCAACGTGATGAAGTGACACACCTTATCTTGTTCCAAAACCTTATTAATTCTCTACGTCGTGAACATCCTGAACTCTTTACTAAAGAGCTTATTGAAGAAGTATATGACATGTTCCGTGAGGCAGTTAAACTTGAATCGTCATGGGGTAAGTATATTACTCAAGGTCAGATTTTGGGTCTTACTGATGATATTATTGAGCAGTACATTCAGTACTTGGCCGATGAGCGTCTTCGTGCCGTCAAGCTTGAGCCACTTTATAATGTGAAAAATCCTATTAAATGGGTAGATGATTTTGCATCATTTAATGATCAAAAAACAAACTTCTTTGAGGGTACGGTTGCTAACTATTCTAAAGGTTCACTGGACTTTGACGATTTTTAAAGAGCGTCCCCTCTGCTCACTCGCTTTTGAAAGCGAGGGACACAGCTATGAAGAGAACCTTGCTTCTCTCCTCTCCATCATTAAAGACTCCCCTTCTACCGCTATTATTGTTACCCCTGAACTTAGTATTACAAACTTTGATTATGAGAACTTTGAACAAGCATCAGAGTATGCAACAACTATAACAGAAGCCTTTTTAGCCGCTGCACGTGAGCAAATTATTGTAGCTACGATGATTGAAAAACGTGCTGATGGTAAGTTTTATAATATTGCGAAGGTCTTTCATCGTGGGGAGATAATACATGAACAAGCCAAGGTTGAGCTTTTTAAGTTTGGTGGTGAACATGACTACTTTAATGCGGGTGATGAGGCTGAAATCATTACGTTTGAGGTTGATGGTTTGAAGTTTGGACTGTTAATTTGCTTTGAAATCCGCTTTAAGAAGTTCTGGCAACAGCTTGAAGGTGCGGATATAGTGTTAATTCCAGCACAATGGGGTAAACTACGCACGCAAAACTTTGTTTCACTCACTAATGCGCTTGCTATTATGAATCAATGTTACGTCGTTGCTTCTGACACTGCTAACAGCGATACAACAGGAATGAGTGGGATTATCACTCCCTTTGGTGAAGAACAGAGAAATGACAAAGCGGTCACCTTGGTGGCTGACTATAAAGAAAAAGAGGTGCGAAAAATGCGCCGGTATTTGGATGTAGGTATAACGTGATCGATAAAATAACAGCAATAAAAACAACCCGTATGGCCGATGAGATTGATAAGGTCTTTACCCTTTCTAGCAAGGTAAAAGAGGCGATTATTAACACTAATCGTGAGAAGTTTGTACCCGTAGCAATGAAGCAACATGCTTATAAATTAGATGCTCTTCCTATCGGTGCAAAGCAGTGGATCTCCTCTCCGCTAACGGTAGCAAAGATGACAGAGTACCTTGAACCCGAAGGTGCTGACAGAGTTTTAGAAATAGGCTGTGGAAGTGGGTACCAAGCAGCCGTTCTTTCACACCTTTTTCGTGGTGTTTTTTCTATAGAGCGCATTGAACCGCTTATTGTTGAAGCAAAACAGCGTTTTCGTGAGTTAGGCATCCAAAATGTTCATACCCGTACAGATGATGGTCAAAAAGGGTGGGTACAGTATGCACCCTATGATCGCATCCTCTTTTCTGCGGCACCGACGCATATCCCTCAAGTACTGATTGATCAGCTTGTTCCACGTGGTGTGATTGTGGCACCGATGGAAAAAAATGGTAAGCAGGTCATTACTCGCTTTGTGAAGATTGGTGATGAGCTGATGGAAGATGAGCTTGAAGTGTGTGAATTTGTCCCAGTTCTTGACGGGGTACAACGATAATAAATCTTTAACAACCTTTTTGCTTTTTAGTTACTATTAGCTATTATAATAGCTATTGTAAACAGAAGGTTATTTATGAAAAAACTCCTAGCTATTTTTATGTTTTCTCTCCTTACACATACTACCCTTTTTGCCACAACCCCCTACAACTTAGAGGGGTTGAAATCACTCAATATTTTAATTTTAGATCTTAGCGATGCCATCCCCCCTTCATTAGAGACAAGGTTAGCAAAGGATCTTAAAAAAGAGCTCGAAGCTAATGGCATTAAAACCACTAAAGATGGAGTGGGTGCCATGTTTGTTAAGATGACGACCATTAAGCAGAATGATCATGCTGTGGTCTACATAACCTTAGGTGTGGGTGAAGAGGGAACTATCCATCGTGGTAAGGGGATAGAAAGTTTTGTCGTGACCTATAACTATGATGATATGATCGAAACGCAGAAGCTTGAAGAAGATGTCTATGACTCGGTCATCAACTTTTTACTCGAAGAGTTTTTAGAGCAGTACCATGAAGATAATGATGTATAAGGTGAAACGATGAGTATGCAGAAAATGTGGAATGAGAAGTTCTCACGTGAAGGCTTTTTATATGGTAAAGAACCTAATGCCTTTCTAGCAACGAATGAACAGCTTTTAAGCCCTAATAGTACTCTTTTGATGTTAGGTGAAGGTGAAGGTAGAACTGCGTGCTATATGGCACTTAAAGGTCACAATGTGAGTGCCTTAGATGCTTCGGATGTAGGTTTAGAGAAAACATGTCTTTTAGCAGAAGAGGCGGGTGTGAAAGTAGAGACTATTCATGCTGACTTAAATAGCTGGAGAAGTGAGAAAACGTATGATGCTGTTTTAACTTCATTTCTCCATTTACCTGAGCCACTTCGCACTAAGGCATTTGCACATGCCTTAGAGAGTCTAAAACCTGGGGGTTACTTTATGGGAGAATTCTTCTCGCAAAAACAGCTTTCACGTGATTCTGGTGGTCCAAAGATGTTAGAATTACTTTATACCCAAGAGTCTGTTGAGAAAATTTTTGATCGTGATGATGTTGAAGTGATAAAACTTGAATCGTGTGTTGATCACCTTAATGAAGGTAGTGGACATCAAGGTGACGCGGCATTAATTCGTGTGATCGTAAAAAAATTATAGAGGATATGAGATGAGTAAACCATTTATACAATTACCAACATTAACACTAAAAGCACTGTTTGATAATAGTGTGGAAAACTATAGTGACAAACTAGTAACCCGCATCGTAGGTGAAGAGGGGATGACCTATAAGGCCTTTGGTGAGAAGGTTAAAGAGGTTCAAGTGATGTTAGGTGAGTATGGTATTCGTAAGGGTGACAAGGTCGCGCTTTACAGTACGAACATGCCTAACTGGCCTGTTGTTTACTTTGCGGTTACTACGATGGGCGCAGTTATCGTTCCTATATTGCCAGACTTTCATACTAACGAGGCGATGCACATTGCTAGCCACGCGGAGTGTAAAGCTGCTTTTGTTTCTTACAAACTCTTTCAGACGATGCTTGATGAGACACAACCGCCGAGTATGAACCTTTTAGTTGAGCTAGATGACTTAGGTGTTTTAAAAGATTACTCACTACCATCCAAGGTAGACCAAGTGATGCAAATGGGTGGAGAACAGCTTAACAAGGCGATGGAGAAGTTTGGTAAAGAGAACATTGATGTACAAGAGGAAGACTTAGCCGCGATTATCTATACTTCTGGAACGACCGGTAGCTCTAAAGGGGTGATGTTGACCCACAAGAATCTTGTTTTTGATGCATCAGCAGGACAACACCTTGTAGAGATCTTTCCTGAAGATCGTTTCCTCTCTATCTTGCCATTAGCGCACACTTATGAATGTACCGTGGGTATGCTCATCCCGATTTTAAATGGCGCATCGATTCATTACATTACCAAGCCACCAACCCCGTCGGTACTTATTAAGGCGATGGCGACGGTTAAACCTACGTTTATGTTAAGTGTTCCGCTTGTTATCGAGAAGATCTATAAAAACAAGGTACAGCCAAATTTTCAGAAAAATTTCTTTATCAAATTTCTCTACAGTATTCCATTTATCCGTCGTATTCTTAACAAGATTGCTGGAAAAAAACTGTATGAGACCTTTGGTGGTCAACTGCGTTTCTTTGGTGTTGGTGGTGGTGGTATTTCACCGCACGTAGAGTTTTTTCTTCGTGAGGCAAACTTCCCATACTGTATTGGTTATGGACTCACAGAGACCGCACCACTCTTAGCAGGAACGAACCCTACCGTTACAAAATACAAGGCGATAGGTCCAATTATACCTGGCGTAGAATCGGAACTTCGTGACAAACAAGAGAATGGTAGTGGTACCTTGTGGGTACGTGGAGCTAACATCATGAAGGGCTATTATAAAGACCCTGAAAAGACGGCAGAAGTGATTGACAAAGATGGCTGGTTTAATACTGAAGATATTGGTTACTTTGATGAAGATGGCTACTTCTTTATGAGTGGGCGTGCTAAAAATACCATTGTTGGACCATCGGGTGAAAACATCTATCCTGAACAGATCGAAGCAACCATCAATGCGCATGAGCTCGTAGCAGATTCTCTTGTTTTTGATGACAATGGTGTTTTGAGTGCGCGTATCCATCTTGATCCTGAGAAGCTAGATAAATATGTAGGGGTAACCTCTAAGTCTGAGACGAAGATGCATGAGAAGGTGGAAGCAATATTAGAGGAGATCCGTGTTGGTGTTAATGAGCAAGTTTCTTCGTTCTCGCGTATCCGTAAAGTGATTGAACAGCGTGAAGAATTTGTGAAGACACCGACTAAGAAGATCAAACGTTACCTCTACGTAGAGGCGCCTAAAAAATAATGGCGAGAAGTATACTCTTTGTCTGTTTAGGTAATATCTGTCGCTCTCCTTTGGCCGAAGGCATTGCAAGAAAAGTTGCAACTGAGAAGGGTCTAGACATTAGGATAGATTCTTGTGGCACAGGAGATTGGCATGTGGGTGAAACTCCTTGTGATGATTCTATTCGTGTGGCTAAAGAACATGGTTTAGACATCTCTTCACAGCATGCACGACAGATAACAGTAGATGACCTCGTGAAGTTTGAGCAGATTATTGTACTTGATGATAATAATCTCCGTGATTTGAAAGCCATGGGCGCTACGAACGTTACTAAGTTAGGATTTTATGGTTACAACAATGAAGATGTCCCGGACCCTTATTTCTTTCCAGGATATGAAGGGTTTGATAAGGTCTACACCATGATCGAGGGGTGTGTTATAAAGCTGCTAAAAGCGTAGTAAGCTAGTACGTTCAAAGAGTACTCGCTCTTCTCTTTTTCTGCTTCTCTATTAACTTTCCCCTCTTTTCTCTTTTTTCACACTATTTCCACATTTTTTTTCTTTATACTTCTTCTACAATTAAACAGAAGGAACAATTATGAGACATGCCTATTTGACAAAAGAAGAGATTGACGCGGCGTACCGTTTAGGTGGTATCACACTACAAGAGGTAAATGAACTTTTAAACAAGTTGGAAAAATGTACATCGTTTTGCGATAAAAAAGCCAAGATTAGTTAGTTTTAAAGGGACGTTCTTCATACTTGAGTGCATTCCCTACAAGAAATAGTGCGGCACTTTTAAGTGCATCTATTGACATATACTTTCCTATACCAACTCCGTATAATCCATTTTCATGACAGATACTTATGCCATCACTTATATCTACTAATGATAGTTTTGTATCATCAATGAGTTGTGCATCAATAACTCCATCCACTTCAAAAGCAATATTAATCCAGTCATATCCACGGTGTTTGTCTTGAACTGAGAGTTCAATGGTAAAGTTTTGTGGATTGTTCATGATAACGGAGATTAGTTCTCCACCGGTTGCATTGTCGATACGTGTTAATAGTTCGGAGATTTTGTTTGGGAGGAGTGGTTTCATGGGTTGTCCTGTTTGTTAGAAAGTGGTGGATTGTTTTTACTGTTGTTGTTGGAGTGGTACACGGCATCCATTTTTCTTAACGCTTTGCTAAAAAACAGATGTCATGTCCCTCTGTTGAAGAGTTGTGACAGTTTAGTTGTTTTAGATACAGCAAGTGAATAGACTGTCATTAAAAATTGCAAAGCTATGCTTTGCTTACTGACAGCCTACGCATTCCATAGAGCGGTCTTCAACATCATTGTTCGCTTCTGGTGATTGAGAACGTAGATAGTACGTTGACTTGATCCCGAGTTTCCATGCGAGCATATAGATGTCATTTAGGTACTTACCACTTGCCTTATCTAGAGTGATAAAGATGTTAAGACTCTGTCCTTGATCAATCCACTTTTGACGGATAGCACCTGCTTTGATCAAGATACGCTGATCAAGGTCATAAGCCGGTGTATAGTAAGACCATGTCTCAGGGCTTAATTTAGGCACGACAACTGGAATAAGACCACTTAGGTTCTCTTCGTACCATTTACGCTTATAAACAGGTTCTATGGCTTGTGTAGTACCGGTTAAGATACTAATAGACGATGTAGGTGCTACTGCCATCAAGTAACCATTACGCATACCATTCTTTTTGATAGTCGCTCTCAATTCATCCCACTCGTAAGTAGAAGCAAAAAGACCACCACGATCTACAAGGTTACGTACTTCAGCATTAGCATGATCCATTGGTAAGATACCACGGCTCCATTTTGAACCTTCGAACTCGGGGTAAGCACCTTTTTCAACAGCTAAGTCTGATGAAGCTTTAATTGCGTTATAACTAACAGCCTCTAACACTTCATCAATTTTGTCAAAGTGTTCTTGGCTTCCCCATGCTAAAGCTTGCTCAGCTAACATCTGTGCCTCACCCATAACACCCAAACCAACTGAACGTGTTTTGAGGTTGGTACGTTTTACTTTTTCAAGTGGGTAGAAGTTAAGATCAATAACATTATCCAAACAACGCATTGCAATTGGTACAACACGCTCGATATCTTCCTTGGTGTTGATACGTGATAGGTTAACGGAAGCAAGGTTACATACAGCCGTTCCACCATCAACCTTCTCTTTCTCAACGATGAAGACTTTCTGTCCGCCGATGCTGTCAAGTGCTGTTACTTTGTTAGCAGGTTTCTCAATACCACTGTCCACTTTTACAATCTCATCTTCTTCATAAGTGAGGAATTGACCATCTTCAAACTTGAGTTTAATGAGGTAGTGGTTAGGTGCTGTGTTTTGGAAAATCTCTGTACAGAGGTTTGAACTTCTAATGATACCAGTGTGATCATTTGGGTTAGCTCTGTTAGCATTGTCTTTAAAACAGAGGAATGGGCTACCTGACTCAAAGTAAGAGGTTAGGATTTTACGCCATAGATCTTTTGCTTTAAGTGTCTCTTTTAAGATACTTTCATCATTTTCGTACTCAATGTATTTCTTTTCGAAGTCTGCACCATAAAGGTTTGTAAGCTCACGTACCTGGTAAGGATCGAAAAGTGTCCAGATAGCATCGTCTTGAACACGTTGCATGAAGAGATCACTGATCCACAAAGAAGGGAAAAGGTCGTGTGCACGACGACGCTCTTCACCCGAGTTCTTTTTAAGATCTAAGAAGTCATTGATATCGATGTGCCAAGGCTCAAGGTAGACTGCAATAGCACCCTTACGCGTTCCGAGTTGATCAACAGCGATAGCAACATCATTTGTGATCTTCAAGAAAGGAACTGTACCGCCCGCTGCATTTTTGTGACCATCAATAAACGAACCGATAGAACGAACTTGTGTCCAGTCCCAACCGATACCACCACCAAACTTAGAAAGCAGTGCCATCTCTTTATAAGCATCAAAAATACCTTCGATGTTATCAGGTGTTGAGCCAATGTAACAAGAGCTTAACTGGTGACGTGGTGTACGTGCATTAGAAAGTGTTGGTGTTGCTAACATCACTTCAAACTGAGAAATCATGTTATAGAACTTAATAGCCCACTCTTGTCTGTTGTCTTCGTTTTGCGCTAAGAACATTGCAATACCCATAAACATATGTTGTGGGAGTTCGATAGCTTTAGAATTACCATCTTTAATGAGGTAACGATCGTAAAGTGTTTTAATACCTAGATAGTTGAAAAGCATGTCACGTTCAGGAACGATGTGCTTGTCTAGCTCTTCTAAATCATACATCTCACGAAGACCAAGAAGGATGCGCCCTTCTTTTTCTCCACGTAGGAAGTACTTCTCTAAAGAGGTATAACCTGTAAAACCGTTGACTTGGTGATAAAGGTCAAATAGGAAAAGACGTGAGGCAACGAAAGTCCAGTTAGGAGCATCGATATCGATCTTGTCTACAGCAGTCTTAATTAATGTTTCTTGAATAGCCTGAGAAGTAATACCGTCTTTAAAGTGCAGTTGAGCATCAACCTCTAGTTCACTTTGACTAACACCGACCAAGCCTTTTACAGCAGCTGCAGTGTACTTTTGAATTTTTGAAATGTTAAGTGTTTCACGTCGACCGTTACGTTTTAGAATAGTAATCATAATTTACCTTAGCGCATTTTATTTTGTTATAGTATCGTGTAAGTCTAAACGCTTACTTAAAAACTCTTTTGAAGATAGCATCTACGTTCTTTGTGTAATAATCGTAATTAAAACACTCACGAATTGCTTCTTCACTTAGACTCTCACGTAGTTCATCATCAGCTAACAAGTGGTTAAGGTAAAGACTCTCACCACTCTCGTCAGTTGTAGGTTTACCCTGCTGGATCTCTTCCCATACTTTCATAGCGTTACGCTGAACAATACGGTAAGCATCTTCACGACTCACACCTTTAAGTGGTAGTTCAAGTAGTACACGTTGTGAGAAAACCAAACCGCCTGTTAGGTTAAGGTTCTTCATCATGTTCTCTGGAAATACTGTTAGGTTAGCGATAACGTTGTTCATACGGTGAAGCATGAAGTCCATAGTGATAAATGCATCTGGCAACCAGAAACGCTCGTTAGATGAGTGAGAGATGTCACGTTCGTGCCATAATGCTACGTTTTCCATCGCTGGGTTTGCATAAGCTCTAATAGTACGTGCCAGTCCTGTTATGTTTTCTGTTAGGATAGGGTTACGTTTGTGAGGCATAGCTGAACTGCCCTTTTGCCCTTTTGCAAAGTACTCTTCTGCTTCATATACTTCTGTACGTTGAAGGTGACGTACTTGTACTGCAAACTTCTCTATAGAAGAAGCTAACAATGCTAACGCACTTGCAAGACGTGCATAACGATCTCTGTGTACAACTTGGTTAGAAACTGGTTCTGGTTTTAATCCAAGTTCTGCCATAGCGTACTCTTCTAGTTCTAGAGGTGCATGAGCAAAGTTACCCATAGCTCCAGAGATCTGACCAACAGCGATAACTTCCATAGTCTGCTCAAGGTTCAAGAGGTGACGCGCCATCTCGTCATACCAAACCGCAAGAGTAAGACCAAAAGTAATTGGCTCACCATGGATACCATGACTACGGCCAACCATCAACGTCATCTTATGTTCAATGGCTCTCTTCTTAATAGACTCCATAAGCATCTTAACATCATCAATAACGATAGTTAAAGAATCACGCATCTGCAGTGCAACACCTGTATCAACCGCATCTGAACTGGTCATACCGTAGTGAAACCAACGTGATTCATCACCAAGACTCTCAGATACACTTGTATTAAATGCGATTAGGTCATGACGTGTTATCGCTTCGATCTCTTCTATACGTTCAACAGAGAACGTTGCATTCTTAACAATCTTGTCAGCATCTTCTTGAGGTATCTTCCCAAGTCTAGCCCATGCTTTAACTGCTGCTTTTTCTACTTCTAACCATGCTGCGTAACGCGCATGTTGTGTCCAGTTCTTTGCCATCTCTTCACGTGAATATCGTTCTACCATATGTAACCCTTTTAGTAATCATTTTCTATTAGCTATTAAATCTCAATGAGACTCTTTTAGATATAATTCTGAAAATCTTCAATTAAATATCCTTCTAAAACAAGGTATTTAATTGAAGACTTGTATGAGAATAATCTAGAAACTAGATAGATTTATAATACTCTAATCAGTCTAACAAAGGGATTAAAAAATGCCATTTTTACATAAGCAATTTGAAGTAAAAGAGAAAATTCCTGCATACCTTTTTCTCATGAGAGAAGTGGGTATGTCTCAAAAGATTGCACAGCGTATGATTGCAAAAGGTAGGCTTATCTGTAATGGTGAATTCGTTCCTAAACATCAAACTCTTTTGGAGGGTAAAGTGGAACTGATTGATTTCGTTGCTGAGTCACGGGGTTTAAAACCTATCTTTGTTACTAACGATTTCGCGTTATTCGACAAACCAACTGGAGTACTTA
>Ga0256827_10003246_pt1 | contig 10368 bp, 9 predicted proteins | sample CV84metaG_FD_185977 | JGI IMG/M metagenome (GOLD analysis project Ga0256827, IMG submission 185977) | Hydrothermal vent microbial communities from East Pacific Rise, Pacific Ocean - CV84 | ecosystem: Environmental > Aquatic > Marine > Hydrothermal vents | place: Pacific Ocean: East Pacific Rise...
TTTTAGCTGTATTTCTTACAGGAATGCTTACATTAGTTTTTATTAGTTCTTCACAAGAGTTAAATTTGGTTACTCCTGATTATTATCCTAAGGGAATTGATTATCAGACTCAGATTGATAAAGAGAACAGAGCTAATGGTTTAAAAAAAGGAATTAAATTTTCTCAAACTAGTAATTCAATATTTCTTGTTTTCCCTGGAATAGATAGTTTGAATCAAGCAAGTGGTAAAATATTATTATTCTACCCACGTAGTTCAAGGTTTGATAAGGAGTATGAAATTTCATTGAACGATACTTTGACTCATATTATTTCTAAAGATAGTATCATGAAAGGCCGTTGTATTATTAAGGTTGATTGGATGGTTGATAGTCTCGATTATTATCAAGAAAAAGAACTAATGCTTAGATAAATTAATATTTTGCTAGATGGAAATAATATATGCAGCTTTAGGGCTAGGTCTATTAACTGGTTTTCATTGCATTGGAATGTGTGGTCCAATCGCCATTGCTCTACCATTAAATAGGAGAACCTGGGGAACAAGAATATTTTCTGCGCTTTGGTATAATATAGGGAGAACTATAACTTATGCTGGTCTCGGTGTTATTTTTGGTATTTTAGGAGCTGGATTCTCATTGGCAGGTTTTCAAAAATGGATTTCTATTATTATGGGAATATTTATGATAGCTTCAGTTCTTTTTCCTAAAATAAATCATGTTCTTTATCGTGGAACTGGCGATTCTAAGTTTATGAATTCCATAAAAAAGCAATTAGCTAAATACTTCCAACAAGCAAGTTATAAATCACTTTTTATCACTGGTCTTTTAAATGGTCTACTGCCTTGTGGTATGGTTTATATGGCTCTTGCTGGAGCAATAGGAGTTGGAAGTTTGCAAGGTGCAGTTCTTTTTATGATTCTCTTTGGCTTGGGAACTATTCCAATGATGTTTCTTCTTTCTATGTTAGGTAATTTTGCTACAATTAAAATGAAGCATGCCATTAACAAGATTATTCCTTATGTGGTGGTTATAGTTGGAGCATTATTTATTCTTAGAGGACTAGAGTTAGGGATTAAGTTTATTAGTCCTCCAGCTAAGAAACTCGAAATTCATAAAGGAATGATGATGCATAAGGCAGATAGTTCTTCAACTATGAAAATGGATATGAAGAAAAGTATGTAGAAAGTTATTATTTGTTAATGTTTGATGTTCATTTCGCTAGTATTCAAATTAATTGAAAAAATACTCAGAATAATAAAAATAAATACTTACTTTTGCAGCCCCAAATTTGAGGAGAGGAGACTATGGTAGAGTATTTAATACCATTTAAGGGTTTAAGTATTGGTAAACATGATTTTCAGTTTCATGTTGATGAATTGTTCTTTGTAGAGAAAAAATCTGATATTGTTACTGAGGGAGACCTCATTGTAAACTTTATTCTTGATAGACAAAGTAGAAATATGACTTCTGAAATGTCTATTAAAGGAACTATTAAGTTGGTTTGTGATAGATGTATCGATAAATTTGATTATCCTATTGACGTTACTTACCATCAGATATTTAAGTTTGCAAATGCACCTGATATTCAAGAAGATGATATAATTTATCTTGGCGATAAGGAATACCAATTAGATGTTAGCGAGTTAATCCTTGAGAATATTCTTTTACAGGTTCCTATTAGAAAGGTTCACCCTGACAATGAAGATGGAACTCCTACATGTAATCCAAAACAATTGAAGCTGATTAATAAATTTGTTAAGAAAAAGCAAGTTGACCCTCGTTGGGACGTATTAAAGAACATTAAATTTGACGATTAAATAATATAAATAAATATAGTTATGGCACATCCTAAAAGAAAGATTTCGAAAACTCGTCGTGACAAACGAAGAACTCATTATACAGCAGTAGCACCAACTTATGTTACTTGTCCTAATTGTGGATCAACTGTTCTTTATCACAGAGTATGTGGTGAGTGTGGTTATTACAGAGGTCAATTAGCTATCGAAAAAGAAGCTATCGTTTAATAAATTGTTGAAAAGAATTTGAAAAAGCAAAAATTGTTTTTAATAAAACAATAATTTTGCTTTTTTCGTTTTAAAGACAATTAACGATATAAACTTTTTTGATTATGCAAAAGATAAATGCTGCAATTACTGGAATAGGTGCTTACGTACCAGATTATATACTAGATAATCACGAGCTTGCTACCATGGTTGATACCACTGATGAGTGGATAATGACTCGTATTGGTATAAAAGAACGTAGAATTCTAAAGGAAGAAGGAGAAGGAACATCATTTATGGGTGTTCGCGCTGTAAATGATTTGTTAAAGAAAACAAATACCTCTCCTGATGAAATTGATTTAGTAATCTGTGCTACAGTTACTCCCGATCATGTATTTCCAGCAACAGCGAATATTATTGCAGATAAAGCAGGTATTAAAAATGCATTTCATTTTGACCTTAATGCTGGTTGCTCAGGTTTCTTATATGCACTGGCTACAGGTACACGTTATGTAGAGAGTGGTATGTATAAAAAGGTAATAGTTATTGGAGCTGATAAAATGTCTTCAATAGTTGATTATACTGATCGTGCAGTTAGCCCTATTTTTGGTGATGGTGCTGGAGCTATTATGCTTGAGCCTACTGAAGATGGATTAGGTGTTCAAGACATGTTGCTTGAGAGTGATGGTGTTGGTCGTCAGTATTTACATCAAAAGGCTGGGGGGTCTGTTAAACCTTCTTCTCATGAAAGTATTGATGCTCGCGAGCATTATATTTTTCAAGACGGTCAGCCTGTTTTTAAATGGGCAGTTTCTAAAATGGCAGATGTATCTGTTAAAATGATGGAAAAGCATAATCTTACTTCTGAAGATATTGCTTATTTAGTACCTCATCAAGCTAATATGAGAATTATCTCTGCAACAGCTAAACGTATGGGTCTCGACCCAGCTAAGGTGATGATTAATATAGAGAAATATGGTAATACTACTGCAGGAACTCTTCCTCTTTGTATTTGGGATTATGAATCCAAACTTAAGAAAGGTGATAATCTTATTCTTTCAACCTTTGGAGCAGGATTTACTTGGGGTGCCATTTATGTTAAATGGGCTTATGATCCAAAATAGAAAATAATTATTATATGATATATTTAAAGCTCTGACCTATTTGGTTGGAGCTTTTTTGTTTAGTTAAACTTTGATTATTCATTTGGGTGTATGGTTTGCTTAATTGTTTATTGATATTAATTTACTTTTCTTGATAAATAGTTGAAAATTAAGATAATATAAAGATGATGAAAATAATTATCTTAAAAAATATTTTTTTGCTTTTATTTACTAATCGAAAAAAATGTAACTTGCAACTATTGTTTACTTTTTTATTTGTCTTAAAAAATAGTTAATATTTTGAGACTATAATTGTTATTTAAGTTATGTTTAAAATAAAATAGAAATGGTAGAAATTAAAAAGAAAGAACAGTTGATTATCTGTTTGTTAGATCGCTTGGATGCTTCAAATGCTGAAGAGGCAAGTAGTATTGTAATTGAGGCAGTTAAAGATTTAGCATCAGATGTTTTGATAGATGTTAGTGAGTTGAAATATATTAGTAGTGCAGGTTTGCGAATAGTTCTTAATATTGCAAAAGATGTAAAGGCGGCGGGTAAGGAAACCTTATTACAAGGAGCAAAAGGCGAAGTTAAAGAAATATTCAGAATTTCTGGTTTTCTTACGTTTCTTAAAGAAATATAAATAAATACTTATGACTTTTAGAGTAGATAATATTCAGAAGAAGATTGTTTTGTTTATAGTGCTTATTACGGTACCAATGTTTTTAATTTCATTATTTCTAATTCAGAATTATGTAAGTTCAGAACTTTTGAAATCAGAACATCGACAAGCAACTCTTATTAATATAGAAACTTTAAAAAGTATTGAGAATTTCTTAAATGAAACTAGTAGCTTTACTCAAGAAGCGGCTTTTATGATAAAGGCAAATCCCAATAATTACGAAATAGTTCTCCCTTTGTTGAAAAGAAGTATTCAAAATGATTCTTCTCTTTTTGGTTCTGCATTAGCTCTTAATCCTAATAGCTATTTAAATAAAATGTATTGTAAATATTTCTATAGAGGCGTAGATTCTATAAATGCAAAGTGGTTGATGCCGCCAGCATATAATTATAGTGAGTCAGATTGGTTTGCTAGACCAAAAGTGCAAAAAGAACCTATCTGGAGCGAACCTTATTTTGATAAGGGTGGGGGCGAGGTGTTTATGAGTACATATTCTTGTCCTATTTTAGATGTAAATAGTGAATTTTTGGGAGTGGTGACTGCAGATGTAGAACTAAATACACTTTCTGAAAGGATACAGAATTTGAATGCTGCTAAAGGTGGAAGTATTTTTGTAGTTTCAAAAAGTGGGTTTTTCCTTTCTCATCCAGATAAAAAGTTTAATCTAAAACAAGATATTTTTACCTATGCTAAGGCTATTAACTCTGAAACATTGAATAAAGTTGGTGATGATATAAAAGATGGTAAATCAGGAGTATATACTGTTGAAATGCCAGATGGTACTTACTCTTTATATACTATGTATGTTAGCCGTACTTCATGGTCAATAGGTATATTATTGAAGAATAGTGTTCTTTTTGGGTCTTTAAGAAAACTTAAACTTTATTTATTATTAATTGTTTTTGTTGATATTATCCTTATTCTAATTATGGTGGTATTGGTCTCTAATCAGTTGAAAAAAAGTGTTGCTAAAGAGGAAAAGGTTAAGCATGAATTGGAGCTGGCATGTAAGATTCAACAGCATTTCTTACCTAAAATTAATAAACTAAATAATGATAATTTTTCTTTGAGTGGAATAATGACTCCTGCAAAAGAAGTTGGTGGTGATTTTTATGGATATCGTCAAGTTGATAATAAATTAATCTTTTATGTTGGCGATGTTTCTGGCAAAGGAGTGCCTGCTTCTTTATTTATGATGGCTGCGCAAATGCTTATGGAAGATGCTATGGAAGATAGCACTAATCCTGCGTTTATCTTAAATAGGGTAAATAAAAAAATTTTAAGAATTTCTACTACAGGAATGTTTGCGACTATGATTATTGGGGTAATTGATTTTAAAACTAATAAAATGACTTATGCTATTGCAGGACATCCTCCATTTGTAATTAAATCTGGCGAAGGAATATTCTCGCCTCTCCCTGTTTATGCTCTCCCTCTTGCTGCTTTTGAGTATATTGAATATGAGAATTATGAAATGCAATTGGAGAAAGGCGCAAGCATTATTGCTTTTAGTGATGGTGTAAGTGAAGCTGAGAATAAAAGATTGGAATTATATGATACAGAGCGTATAGCACTTGTTTTAAAAGCATGTTCAAATGAATATGATGCTTCTGAAATTAAAGATAAACTTTTGCAAGATGTTCGTAATTATACCAATGGTCATGAGCAAAATGATGATCTTACTATTGTGGTAGTTAGAATATAAATTATTAGTTTTTCAAGCCTTACTTATTGATTGAACCAATTAATCAATATCAATTAAAATCCTACTTTTTTCATTTTATTAACATACAGTATTTGAAAAAATAATTGCATCTTCGCAAAGTATTAGGAAAGATAGTAAAAGAAGTATAGTTCAATGCTTTATAAAGTATTTTTCTAACAGAAGTAATGTAAGATTATATAAAATTTAACTATAATAATTTAGATATCATGAAGAAACATAATTTTTATGCTGGGCCATCTATCTTGCCTCAGTACACTATCAAGAATACAGCAGAAGCATTGATTGATTTTGCAGGAACAGGATTAAGTTTAATGGAAGTTTCTCACCGTGGCAAAGAGTTTATTGCTGTAATGGACGAAGCTCAACAATTATTCAAAGAATTATTAAATATCCCTAAAGGTTATGAAGTGCTTTTCTTAGGTGGTGGTGCAAGTCTACAATTTGCAATGATTCCTTTCAACCTTATGAAATCTAAAGCAGCTTATGTAAATACTGGTGCTTGGGCTAATAAAGCTATAAAAGAGGCTCACGCTTTTGGTGAAGTAGTTGAGGTTGCGAGTTCTAAAGAAACTACATACAATTATTACCCAAAAGGTTTTGATATTCCTGCTGATGCCGATTATCTTCATATCACTACCAATAATACTATTTATGGTACTGAGATTCATCACGATATGGATATCGACATTCCTTTGGTAGCAGATATGTCTTCAGACATTTTCTCCCGCCCAATTGATGTTTCTAAATATGCATTAATATATGGTGGAGCTCAAAAAAATCTTGCTCCTTCAGGAATTGCTTTTGTAATTGTTAAGGAAGAAATATTAGGTAAAATGGATCGTCATATTCCTACAATGTTAGATTACAGAACTCACATTAAGGGTGGTAGCATGTTTAATACTCCTCCAGTAGTTCCTATTTTCGCTGCATTGCAAACTCTACGTTGGTTAAAAGAGAATGGTGGAATAGAGGCTATGTATAAAAAGAATGTTGAGAAAGCAGCTATTCTTTATAATGAGATAGATACTAACCCAATGTTTAAAGGAACAGTAACTGATAAAGCAGATCGTTCTTTAATGAATATTTGCTGGGTAATGGAAGAAGGTTATGAGCAATATGAGAAAGAATTTCTTGATTTTGCAACTGAAAAAGGAATGACAGGAATCAAAGGTCATCGTTCTGTTGGTGGTTTCCGTGCTTCTACTTATAACGCACTTCCAAAAGAAAGTGTTGAAGCATTAGTTGCTTGTATGCAAGAATTTAAAAATCTAAAAGGATAAAGAAATATGTTAAATGCTAAAATGTTAAACGTTATTAATGTTTATCATTTTAGCAATTTAACAATTTAACATATAAATATTATGACAAAAGTATTAATTGCAACAGAAAAACCATTTGCTCCAGAGGCTATCCCTCAGATAAAAGCTGTGATAGAGAATGCAGGTTTTGAGATGGTTTTATTTGAGAAATATTCAACAAAAGAAGAACTGCTTAACGCTGTTGTAGATGTTGAAGCAATGATTATTAGAAGTGATAAAGTTACTGAAGAAGTAATTGCTGCTGCTAAGAATCTTAAGATTGTAGTTCGTGCAGGAGCTGGTTTTGATAATGTAGATACTACTGCAGCTACTGCTGCCGATGTTACTGTTATGAATACTCCAGGTCAGAACTCTAATGCTGTTGCTGAATTGGCAATTGGACTGATGGTAATGATGGCTCGTGGTATGTATAATGGAAAATCAGGAACTGAGCTTAAAGGTAAAACTCTTGGAATTCATGCCTATGGTAATGTAGGTCGTTATGTGGCTACTATTGCTAAAGGTTTTGGAATGGAAGTAAGTGCTTTCGATCCATTCTTAAGCAAAGAAGATATTGAGAAAGATGGTGTAAAAGCTGTTGATAGTGCTGAAGAATTATATTCAAGCTGTCAGTATATTTCTCTTCATATTCCTGCCAATGATAAAACTAAGAAATCAATTGGATACAATATTCTTTCAAAAATGCCTGAAGGAGCTGTACTTATAAATACTGCTCGTAAAGAGGTTATTAATGAAGAGGAAATGGTAGAATTAATGGATGCACGTCCAGATTTTACTTACATTTCTGATATTGCACCAGTAAATAAAGATGTTTTTGCTGAGAAATTTGAAGGAAGATTTTTCTTTACACCTAAGAAAATGGGAGCTCAAACAAAAGAAGCTAACGTTAACGCAGGTGTTGCAGCAGCAGAACAAATTGTAGATTTTATTAAAAACGGTAATATTAAGTTTAAGGTAAATTAATAATGGAATATGAATAATGATAGAGACGATGCACGCATCGTCTTTATCATTATTCATATTTATTAAAAAACAAAGAGATATGGCAACGATAAAACCATTCAAAGGTCTAAGACCACCAAAAGAAATAGCACAGAATTTAGCAAGTCTTCCTTATGACGTTATGAACTCAGAAGAAGCTGCTGAAATGGTAGTTGGTAAAGATTGTTCTTTACTTCATATTACTCGCTCAGAGATAGATTGTGAGCCAGGTATTGACGTTCATTCTGAAACAGTTTATAATAAAGCTGTGGAGAATTTCAATAAATTCAAAAATGAAGGCTGGTTAGTTCAAGATGCAGATGCAAAATATTATGTATATGCTCAGACTATGGACGGACGTACTCAATACGGAATAGTTGGTGCAGCTGCTTGTCAAGATTATGTTGATGGTATCATCAAAAAGCACGAGCTTACTCGTCCTGAAAAAGAGGACGATCGTATGGTATTAACTCGTTATACCAATGCTAATATTGAGCCTGTATTCTTTTCTTATAAAGCAGTTCCTGAAATTGACGAAATAGTGGCTACTGTAGTTCAAAAAACTCCTGCTGTTTACGATTTCACTGCTGAAGATGGTTTTGGTCATCATTTTTGGGTGATTAATGATAAGCAGATGAATGCAGATTTGGAAAGACTTTTTGCAGAGAAAGTGCCTTATACTTATGTAGCTGACGGTCATCATAGAACAGCTGCAGCTGCTCGTATTGGTGCTGAAAAAACGGCTAAGAATCCAAATCATACAGGTGATGAGGAATATAACTTCTTTATGGCAGTACATTTTCCTGATAATCAACTTAAGATTATTGATTATAACCGTACTGTAAAAGATCTTAATGGAATGACTCCTGCTGAATTGCTTGAGAAATTGAATAAGGATTTTATAGTTGAAGAAAATGGTGCTGAAATCTATAAGCCAGTTAAACTTCACGAATTCAGTATGTACCTTGATGGTAAATGGTATAAAATGACTGCCAAAGAAGGCACTTACGATGATAATGACCCAATAGGTGTTCTTGATGTAACCATTCTTTCTAATCTTGTATTAGATGAATTATTAGACATTAAAGATCTACGTACTTCTGATAGAATTGATTTTGTTGGCGGTATTCGTGGTCTTGGTGAATTAAGCAAAAGAGTAGATTCTGGTAAAATGGAAGTAGCTTTTGCACTTTATGCAGTTTCTATGGATCAGCTAATTAATATCGCTGATACTGGTAATATTATGCCTCCAAAAACTACTTGGTTTGAGCCTAAGCTAAGAAGTGGATTGGTAATTCATACATTGGACTAAAAAATATATTTGTAGAAAACCTCTAAGTAATTAGGGGTTTTCTATTTTTATTTGATAAACCTTTCGAATGTAAATCATCACCAATCAATCTTTACCTCAATCCTAAAGGAAGGATTGATTGACAATGATTTACATCCCTGACTGCCGACAGACTGACTTTAGGAACGAGGTAAAATAAATTATTGGCAATTAATCCGAAAACATTTGTGAATTTGTTATTGGTAGTTAATTCAAATAAACAAATAAACAAATACACGAATCACCAAATAATCGAATACACAAATCACCAAATAAACAAATACACAAATCACCAATAATTTAATTACCTTTACAGTCCTTAACAAATAATCAAATCAACACAAAATAAACTAAAATATTATGCCAAATATAGATTGGAAAAACTTAACTTTTGGTTATACAAAGACAAACTATAACGTAAGAAGTTATTTTAGAGATGGTAAATGGGGTTCTTTAGAAGTTAGTTCTGAAGAAACCATTAATATTCATATTGCAGCAACAGCTTTGCATTATGGACAAGAAGCTTTTGAAGGATTAAAAGCTTTTAGAGGCAAAGATGGTAAAATTAGAGTATTCCGTTGGGAAGAGAATGCAAAGAGATTACAAAAATCTGCTGAAGCAATTCTAATGGAGCCAGTTCCTTCTGAATTATTCAAGAAAGCGATGATTAAAGCTATTAAGCTTAATGAAAGCTTTGTACCACCTTATGGTTCTGGAGCTTCGTTATATCTTCGTCCATTGCTTATTGGTTCAGGACCTCAAGTAGGAGTGAGCCCAGCAAAAGAATATTTATTTATGATCTTTGTTACTCCAGTAGGTCCTTACTTTAAAGAAGGATTCAATCCTGTGGACATAGAGATAGTTCGTGATTACGATCGTGCTGCTCCTCAAGGTACTGGAAATGTAAAAGTTGGTGGTAATTATGCTGCTAGTTTAAGAGCTGGTGTTCGTGCTCATGACGAAGGTTATGCTGCAAGTTTATTCTTAGATGCTAAAACTAAATCTCATATTGATGAGGCTGGTCCTGCTAACTTCTTTGGTATTAAAGAAGGAAAATATGTAACTCCAGATTCAAGTTCAATACTTCCAAGTATTACAAATATGAGCTTAAGAGTTATTGCTGAGGATATGGGCTTAACTGTTGAGAAGCGTAATATTAATGTGGAAGAATTAGCAAGCTTTGATGAGGTTGGTGCTTGTGGTACTGCTGCTGTAATTTCCCCAATT
>Ga0256827_10003247_pt1 | contig 10368 bp, 9 predicted proteins | sample CV84metaG_FD_185977 | JGI IMG/M metagenome (GOLD analysis project Ga0256827, IMG submission 185977) | Hydrothermal vent microbial communities from East Pacific Rise, Pacific Ocean - CV84 | ecosystem: Environmental > Aquatic > Marine > Hydrothermal vents | place: Pacific Ocean: East Pacific Rise...
AAAGATGCTCCAACACTTTATGTAAAAAGCGTCCCTCATTCAGTTCATCGTCCTCTTTGGATTTTAATTTTTCAACATAGGTATAGTAATATTTTCGTTTACAGGTTAAAAAGGTTTTTAATCTTGTCGCTGACCATGTAATATTGGTCGCATCAAAATTTTCAATTACAGGGTCTTTTTGCTCCACAACTTGGTTGGGTTCGTTGTAGAGCAACTCTAAATTAGAAGAGACCACTTTTCCTAAGCCTAAACCCAACTCATACAGATACGAAGCAGGAGCTTTATTGTTTGACGTAGAGTAGATAATAACTGACTGCTCTGCCTGTTCTAAAATACGTTTATAAAGCTGTTTTTGCAAAGCTTCACGGTCATTTTTAGTCGGTAATTTGGCAAACTTTCGTAACGATGAGTTCAAAAAAGCATCTTTAGCAGGAATACTTGGGACAATCCCATCATTAAAATCAACCACAACAACCCCTTTGAAAGAGACCCCTCGGGTCTCCAATGCACCCATAACCGTTACCTTTCCTCCTCGAACATCATCAAGGGTCAGTTTAGAGAGTTGTTTTAACCAAAGAAACAACCACGAATGAATACTCATGGTCTCGCTTTTAAAAATATTTTTAAAATGTAAAAGAGACTCTTCTACAATAGAACGTTTATCCTCTACATCAAAAGGCTCTATAAGGCTAAAAAATGGCTCTACTCCCACTTCTAATGTTGGGTTTATTTTATTCACTTCTTCGGGGTCTAAGGAGTATTTCTTCAGTAATAAAAGTGTCTCATCAGAAAAACTCTTTAAATGATGATAGATAGCATCCAAGCGTTTATAGGCTTTGGTTTTATCGTAATCAAAACCCATTGCAAAGTTGAAGTTATTGAGTTTATCATAAAGGCGAACCGACTCTTTGAACCCTTCATCGGGCAGTAAGACCACGATTTCATCGGGTGAAATGCCCGAATTAACCATGGTTTGAACGGATTCTAAAAGCAGAGGAATTTGAGCCAAACGCTCTTCTACAGAGAGAACTTTAGATTGAATAAGAATTCTGTTTTCACTTTGAGAAAGAATTGTCTTACTCTGTAAGTCAAACGATACATGACTGTTCTCGGGAAGCTCTATGCCCATCTCTAAAAAGCGTTCTTGAACTTTTTTATTAAACTTAGAGGTGTGCATGTGAATAATAAAGGGTTTTTTTTGAGCGATTTTTTCAATAAGTTCCAACTCAAAATAACTCATGTACCCCTCTAAATAGAGTTCAAAGCCATCATAAGCCTCTATAAATCCTTTATTCATACGGTACGAAGAGGGAATAAAAACCCTGTCGCTCAAACCTTTGGATTCTAAAAGTGTTTTATAGTTTTCCAATAACTCTTCTAAAATATCAATATGTTCGCCAAACTCCACATAAGCATCACCTTCGACCAATGCTCCAAAGCTTACATCTTCATGGCTTAACTCTTCAAAAAATTTAAAAATAGCATCACTTTTTGTAAAAAATTTGACCAAGTCACGATTAATCTTTAAGGCTCTAAATCCTTCAAATTCGGATGCTTCTTTCAACAGTAACATTCTCTGTAAAGAGTCAACCATTGAACGTTCAGGCAGTAAAATAGCTCGTCGTTCAAAATCATCAATACGCATCAATGAAGGTAAAAGAGAGTTCTCTTCTTTTTGTAAAAGGCGTTCCTTACGGATGGCTCTTGATGTGGGATAAATATGTAAAGTTTTCATCTTGTTAGTATAGCAGATTTTCAAAGGTTTCGTTTGCTTTAATTTCCAAATGAAAAAAATGTATATAAACAGAAATGAGTATTATTTAAGATAAAATAACATAAATTTACCAAGGAATAAAATCATGAAAATTGTCATACTCGACAGCCAAACACTGGGTAAGGACTTAGACTTAACGCCTCTTGAAACTTTTGGAGAGGTAATCAATTATGCCACAAGCCAGCCGTCAGAAACACTAAAGCGTATTGAAAATGCCGATATTGTTATCACAAATAAAGTTATTATAAACAAAGAAATAATGGAAAACGCTCCCAATTTAAAACTGATAGCCATCGCAGCGACAGGAATGAATAATATTGATTTAGAGATAGCAAAAAAGTTAAACATTAAAGTTAAAAACGTAGCGGGGTACTCAACAGCTTCCGTCGTGCAACATACTTTTGCCATTGCATTCAATCTAATTGGTAAACTTGATTATTATAAAACTACGGTAAACAATGGTACATGGAGCGAGTCCAATTTGTTTACAGATGTCTCTCAACCTTTTTCTGAAATAGCAGGAAAATCGTGGGGAATTATAGGTTTAGGAACCATAGGAACAAAAGTAGCACAGATTGCAGAGCTGTTTGGAGCAAATGTTACCTACTACTCAACATCGGGCAACAATAAAATTAATGACTATCATCATGACAATTTAGAAAAGTTATTAACGAAAAGTGATATTGTCTCTATTCACTGTCCCTTAAATAAAGAGACCAAAAATCTGATTAACAGCTCAAACCTAACTCTTTTAAAAGAGGGAGCAGTATTACTCAACCTTGGTCGTGGAGGAATCATTAACGAAGCTGATTTAGCAGAAGAGATGAACAAGCGAGAACTCTATGTTGGACTGGATGTACTCTCTAAAGAACCAATAGAGAAAGAAAATCCTCTAATGCATCTAAAGAATCCAAATCAATTACTGATTACCCCTCATATTGCATGGGCAAGTGTTGAAGCAAGAAGAAGACTTTTAGAAGGAATTATTAAAAATATTGAAGAGTTTTTAAGATGATAAAGCGTCACAAGAGTATAATTTTCATCTAAAAAAACGAATTTTAATATAAATACATTTTCTTAAATTAAAATTAAACACGATATAATTATTCATGCTTTAAAATTAAATTAAACTTAAAATTTTTTTGTAATTAAAGTTTTAAATTAATTTTTATGTGTTATAATTTTCTTAACAGGATATATCTTTAAAAAGAACTCCTCCCTTAGAAAATAAATTAAATATTTATATTCCTGTTGAGATGTTTTAGCTATTAGAATCAAACAATTTTATCCTTTTCTCCCTCCTTTAAATAAACTCAGCTAAAACATCTCTCTAAACTCTTTCAAAGAACAGCAAAACCAAAGCATTCACTAGATATTTTAAATCATTAAATCTCAATGGAGAAACGATGATAGATGTTTTAATTATTGGTTCAGGTGGAGCAGGTTTAGCCTCTGCACTGACAGCAAAAGAGCGTGGTGCAAGCGTTTTAGTCGTAGGGAAAAGCTACCCTACAGCATCTCAAACCTCTATGGCACAAGGGGGAATGAACGCCTCTTTGGGAAATGTTACCCCCGATTCAATCCAATCACATATTGATGACACCATCAAGTCAGCCCATAAGCTTTGTAATAACCAAATGGTCAAACAGCTCTGTGAAGATGCCCCCAACAGTATCGCATGGCTAGAAAAGCTGGGTGTACCATTTGATAGAACTCCTGAATCAAAAGTAGCACAACGGCAACTGGGTGGAGCATCCAGTAAACGAGCTTGTTATGCTCAGGACTATACGGGTCTTAAAATTCTTCATACCCTTTACGATACTTGTTTAAAAGAGGGGGTAGAGATACTCGAAGAGTATTTTTTACTGAACCTCATCACGAAAGACAGTGTAGTATTGGGTGCAATCTTTTTAGATATTGTAACAGGCGAAGTAAAAGAGATACAAGCCAAAACGACCATTATGGCAACAGGTGGTTATGCAGGAGTCTACAAAGGATTTACCACCAATTCCGAAGGAGCAACAGGAGATGGAATCGCTTCGGTACTTCGTGCAGGTGGAAGCGTAAGTGATATGGAGTTTGTACAGTTTCATCCTACAGCTCTAAAAAGCTCTGCCACGCTGATTAGTGAGAGTGCCAGAGGAGAAGGAGGCTATTTGGTAAACAGCAAAGAGGAACGTTTTATTGATGAACTCCTTCCTCGTGATGTGGTTGCACGAGCCATTGCTTTACAAATTTCCGATGGCGAAGAGGTCTTTTTGGACATTCGACACCTAGGAGAAGAGAAACTCCTACACCTTATGCCCCAAGAGGTTCACTTATGTAGACTTTATGAAAATGTAGACCCTATAAAAGAACTTATCCCTATAAAACCCGTAGCACACTACTCAATGGGTGGAATTGATATCAATAACAACTTAGAGGTAACAGGGTTAAAAAACTGTTACGCAGTAGGCGAATGTAGCAATGCCAAAATCCACGGAGCAAATAGACTGGGTGGAAACTCCCTCTTAGAAATCATCTCCCTAGGACGATTAGCAGGCAAAAATGCCGTAGGGTGCGTTTCCCAACGCACCAATAAAACCGTAGGGGGCGATTGCCATCGCACCACCCAATTAGAAGAAGACAAAGAGTACATCGAAGGCTTATTCGAAGAGTACCCATGGGAACAAAACTTCTATGACCTTCAATATGAGCTGGGTAGTAAATTTTATAAATATGCAGGAATAGTAAGAGACAACACCGAACTCAATAATCTATTAAATGAACTAAGAGTCATCAAAGCCGATATAGACAACATGGGTATTGGCGATAAAAACCGAGAGAACAACACGAACTTAGTAGAGTTTTTACAGTTTCAAAACAGCCTAGAGATAGGAGAAGTTCTTTTGGATTCAGCATTGGTACGCGATGAGAGCCGTGGAGCTCACTATAAAGAGGCATTTCCAAACAAGGACGATAAACTCTATCGAGTAAATTCCCTCTATTGGGTAGAAGAAAATGTTTTACAGAATAAATTAGTAAAGGTGGTAGATTAATGCAACGAGATTTGACCATTGCCATTAATAGAGGTGGGGAAATTACACATTTTGGTGTACCCGAAGAGCGAACAACCCTCTTAAATGCTCTCTATTATATTAAAAACCAAACCGATAATACGCTAACCTTTAGCTCTAGCTGTCGCTCGGGTGTCTGTGGAACGTGTGCTGTAAGAGTAAACGGTAAAGAGGTCTTAGCCTGTTCTTATAATTTTGAGGAAGACGATTTAATCGAGCCTTTAGCCTATCACGAAGTGCAACGAGACTTAAAAGTAAACAAACAAAAAGTGAGAGAGACACTAAAAGCATCAACAGCATGGTTACAAAGCAGTCAAGAAGTCGCAATAACAGAAGAACAAGTAACGCTTACTGAAAAACAGACCGACTGTATTTTATGCGATTCATGTTACTCCTCTTGCCCTGTGCTTGAAGTCAATCCAGACTTTATGGGTCCTTTTGCTTTAACACGAGCCTATCGCTACACAGCAGACCCAAGAGAAGGAAACATTCAATCCATTATTGATAACATTCAAAGCAATGGAATTTGGGACTGTACGCTATGTGGAAACTGTACCGAAGTCTGCCCACAAGGGATTGACCCAAAAATGGACATTACCCTGCTTCGTGGAACAGCCAGCCAGTTTGGCTATACCGACCCCAATTTCCAAGCAATGGATTTTGGCTTTGGAGGGGGCTTTTAGAAGCGTTTTTTCTTAGGAAACGTGATTTTTAAAATCCCATGTTCATAACTCTGTTGCATTTGCGTTTCATCAGCATCATTTGGAATAAAAAGTGATGTTGAAGAGGAACTCATTGTTTTAGATTCTGAAAATTCTGTTTTTTTGATTACGGTCGTAGTCGTGGAAATTGTTAATTGTCCATTCTCTAATTTAACATCTATTTTTGTTTGATTGTTCTCTTTAATTTCTCTCTCTAAAACATAAGAATTTTCTTTCTCTTCAAAGTCATGAATACTGGCTACTTTTAGTTCTGTTGACTCATCCCATTTTGGATTTAACTTATTATGTTCACGAATAGCTCTGTTCATCTTTTCATCCATTGCCATCATCTCTTCGGCTGAATCATACATCCCTTTTTGCATATTTATATCTGCCCAATCTGCCCAAATAGGAACAGAACAACACACACACAAAAGAGAAATTATTGTTATATATTTTTTATACATTTCTTAAAATCCTTTAATTTAAACTATTTTTTTACTATTTTACAAAAAAAAATTGTTAACACGATTTAGAAAAGCTATTAATAGATATTATTTAAAACTATTTAATTGTATTTAAATTAAATAATTTTAGATACAATAATTACTTGAAAGCCAGAAAGGATATGTCTTGAGATTAAAAAAATGTAGCATATTGTATGTAGAGGACGACAAAACCACCCAAGAGTTAATAAAAGAGATACTAATCTCTTCTTGTAGAGAAGTATTTGTAGCCAATGATGGGAAAGAGGGATTGGCACTCTATAAAGAGAAACAACCTGATATTGTACTGAGTGATATTGCCATGCCTCATATGGATGGCTTAGAGATGAGTGAAGAGATTAAAAAGTTGCATCCCAGTCAAGCGATAGCCCTTTTTACAGCGTTTAGCAAATCTTCTTTTTTAAAGAAAGCAGCTGAGTTGGATATTTCAACCTACATCATGAAACCTCTTGATGAAGAGCAATTTTTTAATTCCCTCAAATACATGGTTCTGGAAATCGAAGTAAGCATGAGGAAAGGAACAGCAAAAAATGGAAACTAATTTAAAGAACATATCCAATTTAATTAACAATCAAAACAATTTAGAAGACGAAAAAAAGTTCAAAATAGCATCAGCATCATTAGTCTGTGCTATTGTGGATATTGCACAAATAGACCATAAAAAGTATTGTCCTCTTTTTAAAGAAAAGCTCAATCTTGAACAAAATGAATTTGAGCAGATAAGAAATGAAATCTCGAATGATGCACTCAATATAGAAGATAAAGTCAACTATATCAAAAGTGCATTGGAAAATAATATGTTTCAAATCATGGAGTTTTTAAAGATTTTAAATAAATTTGCCATTGCCAATGGCTGTACGGCTAAAAGCTATCGTGAATTTGAACTAATTCGCGATAAATTTTTAAGAGAATTTTATTAAGAAGAGCCTTTGCTCTTCTTTTAAATATGATATGACCAGTTCATCGGCTCTTGTCGAATTTTAATAATGGTTAACAGACCATCATCTCGGTTTTCACTGCTCAAGAAACCTCCCATTGATTTTTCAATAATCATTTTAGACATATAGAGTCCTATCCCCGTTCCTTGGCTCTGAAATTTTGTTGTAAAATAGGGTTCAAAAATTCTCTCTAAAACATCAGGTTCAATCCCACCAGCATTATCTTGAATCGAGATAATAACCTCCTCTTTTGATTGAACTGTTGTAATCACAACGCTTGGGTTCTTGATACCTTTTTCCAAAAAAGCATCCTTGGAGTTATTAAAGATATTTAACAGTACTTGCATCAGTTCATTTTTATACGAATTTATCTCTATGTCCATATTGGTACAGTGTGAAATTTTTATCTTATGTTCAGAATAGACATCGCTGATAAAACCAATAGCACCCTCGATTGCTTTATTCACATAAAAAACATCTTTTACTTTATTTGGCTGAAAAAAATTCTTGAAGTCATCAATTGTTTCACTCATGTTTTGAATAATATCATTCGATTTTTTTTTAAACTTTTGCATCTCTTCATCGTTTAAATTGCCTGTTTTATACTTCAAACCTAAACCAACATTTAAAGCACTTAACGCATTTAACGGTTGTCTCCACTGATGAGCGATATTTCCTATCATTTCGCCCATCACTGCCATTTTAGCTTGTTGCTTCATTAACTGCTCTTCCTCTTCTGTTGAAGGGTACGCTTTATAATTTTTCCAATGCATAAAATATGAACCTTTTTATTAATTGTATCAAAATATACTCTATTTCCTCAATATCAATTACAATTTGAGTTTTCTTTTGTTATCATATAAAAAAACAATACAAAGTACATTTTATGAAAAACCACTATTTCTTTTCTCAACCACATCAAGCTTTTTTCGTTTTGGCGTTTGTCAATGCTATTCTCTCGATGTTTCTATTTATGCTTCTATTTAAAGGATTAGTTACTTCTGAGATATTAAGCTTAAATTATCATGCTTACTCCTTTATATTTCTTATGTTTACTCCTGCTTTTTTAGCATTTTTATTTACCACATTTCCAAGATTTTCAGCAACAGAACCTATAGAAAAAGAGCAGTATATAATGATATTTAAAGCCTTTCTAGGAGGCTCAATACTTTTTCAAATTGGATCACTCTTCTCTACCCTGCTCTTTAGCCTTGGTATGATTCTTACCCTTGTAGCTCATGCAGGAGCCAGTTATATTCTGTATAACATCTATCAAACGTCTAAGATGGAAGAGAAAGAGGATCAACTTTGGATATTAATCGCTATGGGGTTTGGTCTGCTTTCGCATTTTATTTTCATTATAAGTGTTTGGCTTCCTTCTCTACACGTACTTTCTATTCAAATTGCTATTTATCTCTATCTTTTTATTCTTATCTTTACTGTCGGACAACGAATGATTCCCTTTTTCTCACATACTCCTATCGAGAAACATAAAGAGCGACTAAAAGTAATTATTGGTCTCTTAGGCTTGCATATTTTATTAGAAATCATTCAAAACAACTCCTCGTTTCTTGTCGATTTTCTACTTGCCTACCTTATAGGTAAAGAGCTGTACCGATGGAAACTCCCCTTTCCGAATCCTAACCCTTTGGTATGGATTTTACACCTTGCACTCTTTTGGATTCCCATTGCTTTTGCCCTTGAAGCCATTACCAATATTATCACACTGACCACACAGACAAACTTTTTCTCCTTAGGGATTCATACCTTGACACTGGGCTTCTTTTTGACCGTACTCATAGGCTTTGGAACACGTGTAACTCTTGGACATTCAGGAAATACCATGCAAGCCGACCGATTAACAACCATTCTCTTTTACTGGACACAAGTTCTTGTACTTGTACGTATTTTAACCTCTTTAGCCGTAGCTAACAATTGGAACTTTGTTGTTTTCTTTGATTTATCCATAACCGTATGGGTTGTACTCTTTGCATTATGGGGAAGCCGTTTCTTTCCTGTACTAATTTTTGGAAAAAAATTGACAAATAAATAAGAAGTAAAGGAGTACAAAGAGTTTTTCTGCTAAAATTCGCCAAATTATAGACTATTGAACTCTTTAGAGAAAATAGAGCTAACATCAAACAGTTACGTAACAAAGGAAAACAACACATGGCACATCATAAGTCAACGATTAAACGTATTCGACAAACTGCTACAAGAACAGAGAGAAACAGATACTACAGAACAAGATTTAAAAACATTGTTAAATCAGTAGTTACAGCAGCAGAAGCGAACGATAAAACAGCAGCACAAGAAGCATTTAAAATTGCAAATAAGCAAATTCATAAAATGGTAAGCAAAGGTTTTATTAAAAAAACTACAGCTGCTAGAAAAGTAAGCCGTCTTAACCTATTGGTTAACAAAATCGCTGCTTAATAATCGTCTCTTTTATACCAAATCATCAATGATTTGGTATAACTCTCTTTTCAAACACTTTACAAAATCCACTATTAGGTTACTCCTATGTTCAAAGAAAAACTTCAACCATTTATTGACCGATACAATGAAATAAATACGCTTCTTAGCGCTCCCGATATTGCATCAGATATTAAAAGAATGACCGACTTAGGTAGAGAACAAGCAAAACTTAGTAAGTTGGTTGAAAAAGCAAATCTCTATATTGAAACAGCTGATGCTATTGTTGAGAACAAAGAGCTTTTAAAAGATGCTGAACTGGGAGAGTTGGCAAAAGAGGAACTGATAGAACTTGAACCACTTTTACCCCAACTCCAAGAAGAGATTAAAGTGCTTATGATTCCATCTGACCCCAACGATGATAAAAACATTATCTTAGAGCTTCGTGCAGGTGCAGGTGGCGATGAAGCGGCTCTGTTTGTTGCCGATGTATTTAAAATGTATCTACGTTATGCCGAACTTGTAGGATGGAAAGTAGAAATCATCTCTTCATCTGATGGAACAGCAGGTGGATACAAAGAGATGGTTGCTCAAGTAAGTGGAGAGGGTGTCTACTCTCAGCTCAAATTTGAAGCAGGAATCCACAGAGTTCAACGTGTACCCAATACCGAAACACAAGGTCGAGTACACACCTCAGCAATTACGGTTGCTGTTATTCCAGAAGTGGATGATGTCGAAGTAGATTTAAAACCAAACGATATTAAAATGGACGTTTACCGTTCAAGTGGTTGTGGTGGACAATCAGTAAACACCACCGATTCTGCTGTTCGTCTAACCCACATTCCAACAGGAATCGTAGCAGCGATTCAAGATGAAAAGTCACAACACAAAAACAAAGCCAAAGCGATGAAAGTTTTAAAAGCCAGAGTTTACGAAGCACAACTCCAAGAGCAACTTGATGAAACATCTGCTCAACGA
>Ga0256827_10003248_pt1 | contig 10360 bp, 6 predicted proteins | sample CV84metaG_FD_185977 | JGI IMG/M metagenome (GOLD analysis project Ga0256827, IMG submission 185977) | Hydrothermal vent microbial communities from East Pacific Rise, Pacific Ocean - CV84 | ecosystem: Environmental > Aquatic > Marine > Hydrothermal vents | place: Pacific Ocean: East Pacific Rise...
TTGCTTAATTTTAAGTATATCTCCATAAAGTATCTTTGGCATAGTATTATTGTAGTTGATCTTTAGAAGAATATCTTCTTCCGATGCTTTTGTCTGGAACAGTTCTCCTGTGACGATCAAATCTTCATAAGGACAAAAATTGATCGGATCAAGTCCCATTTTCCCACTCTCTATCTTACTAAAATCTAAAATATCATTAATGATCTGTAGAAGCAGGTCCGAAGAGTTTCGAATTACATTAAGATATTTCAGTTTATCCCGATCTGTTTCTTTTTCATTCAGTAAAGAAATAAAACCGGTAATTGCATTAAGTGGAGTACGGATCTCATGTGACATATTGGCGAGGAATCGACTTTTCTGAATGGAAGCCTCTTCAGCTTCTTTTTTTGCAGATTCTAAAAGGTGATTTATTCTCAGTAATTCTTTCTGTTTTAACTCAAGCATTTTTTCATTTAAAACAGTATAGGAAAGTCTGGAAACTACACTTTGAAACTGCATGATTTCAATTGGTTTCAGGATGAAATTAGAAATACCCATATTGATCAGTTTTAAAAGATAGTCTGATTCATTATGCGCCGAGATCACAACAATATTTTGCATAATGTTCTCTATTAGAATTGCTTCACTCATTTCAATACCATTCATTTTTGGCATATTGATATCAGTAAAAACAATATCATAATATTGTTGATGTTCTTCATGAAACTCTTTGTATTTTTGAAGTCCTTCAACTCCGTCTACAGCTACATCCACATATGTAAAAAATTCTTTCATCATATCATAAGTACTTTCACGCACGATATCACTGTCTTCTACATAAAGAACCGTTAGATCTTCATTTAACTGTATTAAGGTTTGATCAATTTTATTATCCATCATCGATTCCATTTTATATTCATGACTCTTTAAATTATACAATGTATTTCATTTATTTCTTATCAAATAATAACGCTGGGATCTCTTTTAATATGACTTCACGTTGATCATTCGATCTTATTTCATTTAACTTTTCTGCCAGATCATGGTTACCCATTTGAAAAAGCAATCCTTTTAATGCATGCAGAATATTGTTTATATCATCGATCGACACTGTATCGGCATGTATCAACAATGTTTCCAGTTTTGTTAACTCTTTATGTAGATCTTTTTTGCCTTGAAGGATCAGGGAATTTATCTGATCTTCATTAAAGCCAAAATCTTTGAAATAGTCATATGCAATGATTTCTGTTTTACTAATTATATTGTTCATTTACTGCCTTTTCTATTGCCTCGAACATAAGATCCAGTTGAAGAGGTTTTTCAAGCAAACCTGCAAAGCCTGTATACATTACACGATCATAGGTGTCTTTATAGACATCTGCTGTCAAAGCATAGACTGGAGGTGGGAGCTTGATCGCTTTAAATTTTTCAAGAACTTCAAAACCGTTCAATCCTGGCATTTTTAAGTCCATAAGAATTATATCGTATGTTTGGGTTTTGTACATGCCTATAGCCTCATATCCTCCCATTGCCAAGTCCAAATTGGCATGAGGATATCTGTTTTCTATAAATAACTTAAGTATTTCCAAGTTTGTTTCTATATCATCAACAGCAAGAATATGTATTTTGTTCTCTATTAATATGTTTAATTCATTCTGTTGCTTGTCTAATAATCTTAATGCATGTATATAAGCTGATATGGGAGTAAAACGTTCATATATCTCATCAAAGTAACTCAGAGGAATTCTTGTTTCTGTCCCTTCTGCAATAAAATGGGTGATTTGAAATCTTGAAATATTTTTAAGATAGTGTATCAACGCATCATATTTTGCATATGCTTCATGATAAGTAGTGATAGAAATAATATCCGGGATTTCATCTTTTATATTTAAGAGGTAGTCTGTAAATTCCTGTTCATCACTAAAGTATATTACTTTGGCTCCAAATTGTTTTAGGAAATCTAATTTCTGCTCGAAAACTTTTGTCTCTTTTGTATTGTTGAACAAACAGAGTACTTTATTGTGCATACTTACAGTACCTTCATTATCCTGCTTTACTTTGACCGTAAAATCAAATACACTACCCGTTCCAAGTTTACTTTTAACGGTCAGGTCTCCACCTAATTTATCTGCAAGCTTGGATGCAATGTGCAAACCAAGCCCTATGCCCTCTCTCTCTATTTTAAAACGTATATAGGGATCAAATATTTTTTCTATCTGCTCTTCGGTCATTCCTATTCCGCTGTCTTTAACCCGAAAAAGTATTTTAATGATACCGTCATCTTCCTGGTCTTGGTATTTTTTTACAATAAAATGTACAAAACCGTTATCGGTATATTTAATGGCATTACTTAAAAGATTGACTACGATCCCCACCATATGAGACTGGTCACCTATGAGTTTATAGGGAAGAATGTCTGCTTCAACTTCAAAAGTAATATTTTTCTTATTGACTCCAAGCATGATGCTGTCGACACACTTTAAAATCATTTCATCCAGCCAGAAGGATTCTTCTTTCATTACCATCTGTCCAGTGTTTATTTTGGAAACATCTAAAATATCGGAGACAAGTGTCTTCAGGGTCGAAGTTGCATAATTTGCCTTATTGAGATAGCCTTTATCTTCTTTTGTTAAAATATTTTTTTTATCTATTAAAGATATATACCCGGCAATGGCATTGAGTGAAGTACGTATCTCATGAGAAATATTTGTGATCATAAGCTGCTGAGCCTTAAGCAGTTCATCTAATTGTCTGCTTTTATCTTGCAGCATTTTCTGAACTTGATCTTCACTTTTTTCATCATTCATTTTTGACCTTGTTTATATTTTTTTGGAATATGTTAAAGGTAGAATAATATATTTTCAACAAAATATATGTAGGAATAATCCTATATGGTATTAGATACACAGTTTGATATAATAGGTTTAAATAATAAGGAATATGATTTGGATAGAGATAGGCTTGCCGCAAAACTTGGATTTAAACGCAGTGATATAGATATGCTGATCAATATCTTTAAAAAAAATGCTAATGTTTCACTTGAAGAGATGAATAGGATGATCAAACAAAACAATATACAAGGTATCGCTGATGCAGCACATGCAATAAAAGGCAGTGCAGGAAATTTAAAAATGGATAAGATCTTTGAGCTCTCTAAAAATATAGAAATAATGGCTAAAACAATGAAGAATGAAGAGTATAAAGTACACTATATACAACTAAAAAATATGATCGCTGAACTCGACTGAGTAAATAAGAACAGTATTTAAAAATTGGATAAAGTATGAAAAAAGTAGAAGTAAAATGGGGAGGGAAAAAGAATACAAATGGTAAATTTAAAAAATATACTTCCTCCTGATTATGATTCCAAGCTTTTAGAAATATTGATTTCGTTGACACCATTGGGTGTGTTTGCCGCAAATATAATGAGTCCGTTACTAATGGCCTATATCCTTTATGATGTAGTACCGCATTTTCAAATTCATCTTTGGTTGTCTGCTCACTTATTCATTTTTTCCGGAAGAATATTTATGGCTAGAAAACTGCATTATTTTTTAAAAACAAAAAGCAAAAACAGTACAAGATATTTAAAAATAATTTTTATGTTAACAATTTCTACTACTGTCTTGTATGGGGCAGCTATCTGGTTAAGCTTTTTTTATGGCGCTTCGGATCTACGTATTTTTACGATCTCAGTCATTATCGTTTCACTCTCTGCAGGTGCGCTTGCTACCCTGATAAGTATTTATCAGCTTTATGCACTCTATGTTGTTTTCTCTATGACTCCTCTTATTGGTATGCTTTTATATCATGGAGGAGATATGTTTATACTTTTCGCATTTGTATTGTCTATTTTTACGATATCAACTTTAATCGCAGGATACAGACAACATTTGGTCTTGAAGAACTCGATCTCCTTAAGAGAAACTTTTGAAACACTGTTTGAAAAATCGTCAGATGGTATTTTAATTATGTATAACGGTCATTTTGTTCAATGTAATGAGCAAGCTGTTGAACTGCTACTTTATGATTCAAAAGAGAAATTGCTCAATATGCACCCATCTGAACTTTCTCCGCTGTTTCAGCCTGATGGTAGATCTTCTGATGAAAAAGCTGAAGAGATGATACAACTTGCCCTGGAAAATGATGGTCATCAGTTTGAATGGGTGCATCAACGATCAGATGGTAAAAACTTTTGGGTAGAAGTAAACCTAACGCCTATTACATTAAATGATACTAATGTGATCTATGTTATATGGAGAGATATAACTGACAGAAAAGAATTAGAAGAGGAAAAAGAAGTATCAAAAAAAGAGATCGAAAAACTCAATCAGAATTTAGAATCAAGAGTCAAGCTGGAAGTAGATAAAAACAGAGAGAAAGACAAGTTAATGCTCCGCCAGTCCCGTCTTGCACAAATGGGAGAGATGATCTCCATGATCGCACATCAATGGCGACAACCTTTGGCTGCGATCTCTGCGACAAGCGCGACCATAGAGCTTAAAGCCAGTATCAATAAACTGGAAAATAAGGATATACAGAAAAAAGCACATGCTATTTCTGATTATTCACAACACTTAAGCAGAACGATCGATGACTTTAGAAGTTTTTTTAAACCAAATAAAGAAAAAAAAGAGACCACATATGATGAGATCATTGCTTCTGTTTTAGGAATCATGGAAACTTCATTGAAGAATAAAAATATACATTTGATAAAGCACTTAAACTGTCATAATACATTCAGTACTTACCCGGGTGAAATAAAACAGGTTATTTTAAATCTTATTACCAATGCAGAAGAGGCACTGCTTGAAACAATGGTAGAAGACCCCTATATTGAAATAAGAACCTATAGAAAAGAAGATCAATATATACTCGAAGTCAGTGATAATGCCGGAGGTATCTCAGAGAAAAATATAAAGTATATCTTTGATCCCTATTTTTCAACCAAAGTAAGTAAAGACGGTACGGGATTGGGACTCTATATGAGTAAAACGATTATTGAAGAACATTGTGGTGGTATATTGAGCGTAAGCAATGATGAAAATGGTGCTGTATTTAAAATATGCTTAAAGAGATCCATATGAAATATCTGATTTTATTGTTAGTGATATGCACAGCACTTTTCTCTGAAAACAACATTCAAAAGAAGGAAACACCTGTTGTAACATTCACAAAAGAAGAGACAGCCTATCTAAAACAAAAAAGAGAGATCACTGTCTGTGGGCAGAAAGACTGGCTTCCCTATACTAACTTCACAGATGATAAGCCAAAAGGGATCATACCTGAGTTAATAGATAGATATGAAAGTATCATCGGTATCCCCCTGAAATATGTTAAGACAAGTAATTGGATCGAATGTCGAGACAAGACGAAAAACAGAGAGATCGATATGGCGGATATAATTTTGAAAAATCCCAATATCTGGAAACATCTCACACCTTCAAACACATATATTTCTGACTTTTTGATACTTGTCACTAAAGTTGAAACACCTTATATTAACAATATTGCTGATGCTGATCATATGAGTGTTGCTATCGTAGGTACATATAAAAATATGATCCACTATGTTAAAAAACAATATCCAAATCTAGATCTGAACTATGTCAAGGATTTAAAAGAAGGACTAAAAAAGATTTCCAAGGGTCAAGTTGATGCTTATATAGGTGTTTTTATGCCTACTACATTTATGATCAACCAACAATATATCAAAGAGTTAAAGATAAACGGTCGTTTTAGTGAAAAACAAATGGATGGGGCATTTGGTGTAAGAAGTGATGAACCTCTTCTTATCAGTATATTGAACAAAGCAATAGGTGCTCTTGAACCCATAAAAAAAAGAGAGATCATTAATAGCTGGATCAGTATCAAGCAGGAAAAAGCTTTTGATTACAGTTTATTTTTGGAAGCATTATGTGCAATAATTGCACTGTTGATAATGTTTGGCTATCGTCAATATCTTCTTAAACGAGAAAATAAAGAATTGAGAGAGAAGACACTCAAGCTCTCCCATCAGGCACAGATCATTGAAGAGATCAGTGATGCGATTGTATCAACTGATATGCATGGTAACATTATAACTTTGAATACGGGAACTAACATATTACTTGGGTATAGTACCGATGAGATGATGAACAAACATATTTCAATGATCTATCGCCCAGAAGATATATCGGTCATGGAGGAAAATATACAAATTTTAATGCAAACAGGTAAATTTTCTACAGAGATGTGTCTAGTTAAAAAATCAAAAGATACAGTACCTGTATTGATTACATACTCTCTGCTTAGGGATGAGAATGGAACACCTTTGTATATCATAGGCTACGGTCATGATCTAACTCAATACAAAAAGTCTGAAAAGAAACTCAAACAAAGTGAAAAAGCACTGCAGGTCTTAAATGATGATCTTGAAAAAAAGATAGAAATTGCAATTGCTGACTTGAAAAAATCACAGCATCAGGCTAAACTTGGTTCATGGAAACTTGATATTGTCAACAATCAACTCAGTTGGAGTGATGAAACATATCATATTTTTGAACTTCAAAAAACATCAAAGATCTCCTCTTCCGAAGACTTTCTTGCCGCTATTCACCCTGATGATATTGAAAAAGTCAGGACAACCTATACCAGGAGTCTGGAAACACAAGAGCCGTATGAAATAGTGCATAGACTCTTAATGAAAGACGGACGTATAAAATATGTCAGAGAAAATTGTGAAACTACTTTTGACCGTGCAGGAAGAGCACTTGTTTCCATTGGTACGATACAAGATATTACTGACCAATACATAGCAGAAGAGAAGCTGAGAGAGAAAAAGGATCTGCTGTTCAAACAGTCTCGACTTGCACAAATGGGAGAGATGATCTCTATGATCGCACATCAATGGCGCCAACCTCTTTCTGCAATCTCTGCAACAACCAATGCTTTGATCTTAAAAAACGAACGGGGAGGATATGAGAGTGGATTTTTTGAAGATAAACTGCAGAAAATTGCCATTTATTCACAACATCTCAGTGCAACGATAGATGATTTCAGGAATTTTTTTAAAACCCATAAAGAAAAAGAGGAAAGCACTCTTGAAGCAGTAATAGAAGATGTACTCAGTATTACCCAATCATCACTTGAAAATAAAAATATTAATATTATTACAGATTTTAACTACAACAAAAAAGTCAATATTTATACCAATGAACTGAAGCAGGTGTTGCTTAACCTGATCAAAAATGCGGAAGATATATTATTGGAAAACAGAATTGTCAAGCCAGAGATCATATTGCGTACTTTTGAAGAAAATGGTCATATGGTTTTAAGTATTGAAGATAATGGAGGAGGAATCGATAAAGCGCTCAGGGACAAGATATTTGATCCCTATTTTTCAACCAAGTTGGATAAAGAAGGTACCGGTCTGGGGCTTTATATGTCCAAGATCATCATACAGGAACATTGTGCAGGTACTTTGAGCGTAAACAATGGCCGTAACGGCGCTATTTTTAAAATTGAAATAAAAAGATAAAGAAGTCTAAACAATCACATACAATAGATATATCTGTAAGAATATACTTACAGACTACGCTAAGCCGTTTCAGTAAAATTCTTTTATAGCATAGAGGAGATACTGAATGAAACAGAAACACAATAAATTTATTGAAATGCTTATATTATTGCCGGCTATGGCTTTGCTTGTTATATCCGGATATTATTTTTATACTTCATATACAGGTAATGATCCTGCAAAGCAATATTTAAATAACTATATACCGGATGAGCACATCATAATGACGATCACAATGATCATTATAGTTCTCTCCTTGATATATATCTTTATCATAAGAAACTTTTTTTCTACAATCGCTCGTGATGATAAGAATCTTAAAAATATTTTTGAAAATATTACGATTGATCGTGAATTACAGAAAGAATATCATATCCAAGAGATGTTTTTAAAACAGGACAAAAGTAAAATATATCAACTTCTTGATAAAGTGATTCATAATTCCGAAAAAAATCAACGTCTTGCAGAGCAGGCAAATCAGACCAAAAGCCTATTTCTTGCCAATATGTCACATGAAATACGTACACCGCTCAATGGTATTGTCGGATTTACAGATCTGCTCAGATCCGGCAATCTCGATGCAGAACAGAGTGAATTTGTTCACATTATTGAAAAAAGCTCAGAAAACCTACTTTCAGTCATTAATGATATTCTCGATTTTTCAAAGATCGAAAGTGAAAAGATCGATATAGAGAATATTGAATTTGATCCCATTACAGAGTTTGAAAGCGGAATAGAGTCATATGGAGTTAAAGCTTCTGAAAAAAATATCGATCTTGGGTTTTATATTGATCCCGCTTTATACAAGAAGCTGAAAGGAGATCCAAACAAGATCAAGCAGGTACTTGTCAACCTGATCAGTAATGCAGTGAAATTTACTCCAAATGGAGGGGTAATTGACATCGTTATTGAAAAAATAGATAACATCGAAAACAGATCAACTGTACGATTCTCAGTTAAAGATTCCGGTATCGGTATTTCACATGAACAGAAGCAAAAGATCTTTGAAGCATTTTCGCAGGCAGATATCAGTACAAGTAGAAAGTTTGGCGGTACAGGTCTAGGCTTGACTATTTCAAAGAAACTTGTTGAATTGATGGGAGGAGAGCTTGATCTGCAAAGTGAAGAGGGGAAAGGTTCAACTTTTTTCTTTACGCTAACCTTTGATGAAGTACCGTCAAAGATAAAAAAGCAGACTTTTGAAGATCTAAATATTGGATATTACCTGCCCGCAGATACTATAACCAAACAATCAGACTTATATATAAACCGATATATTGCTGCACTGAACCCTGATTATAATATCTTTGATACGATCGAATCACTTATATCATTAGAAGAAAATGAACAACCGGATCTTCTTTTTTTCAACTTTGACCATGTTGACAATAAAGATATCGAACGATTAAATACGTTAAGATCAAAGATCTCATTATTGACTACTATCAATAATAAAAATAAAATAAAAATGTTAGATATCAATTTTTTTAAAACACTGTATTCTCCTATAAATTTTTCTAAAATAAGAAAGTCCCTACTTGATTTTAATCATGTAGATCATAATAAAAATATTGATAACAGAAAAGATAAATTCACCAATATCAAAGCGCTTGTTGCTGAAGATAATCTGATCAATCAGAAATTGATCAAACTTACCTTGGAAAATATCGGTTTAACTGTTACACTTGCGAATAATGGCAAAGAAGCTTTTGAATTAAGACGTAGTGATATATTTGACGTGATCTTTATGGATATTCAAATGCCAATAATGACAGGGATAGAAGCAACCCATGCAATTATTACTTATGAAAAAGAAAACAAACTTGCCCACATACCTATAGTTGCATTGACGGCAAACGCACTTAAAGGTGACAAAGAACGCTTTTTAAAGCAAGGTATGGATCAATATATTTCAAAACCTATTAAACTTGATGAGATACGAAATATCCTTGACCTGTATTTTAAGGACAAACATATTTTAGAGAATACTGTCTCAACCACTGAAGAGAATTCTGAACATGAGTTTGTTGATATACTCCTCTGCAAAAAAGAAAAAAGTGACTTGCTCATTTTTGATAGCCTTCTCAAGGGGAAAGGCTATAGCGTAGAAATTGCCAAAAATATAAAAGATCTTAAAAAAATGATCCAATCCAAAAAATATGCACATGTGCTACTTGACAGAAATTTAGAAGGATTGTCTGAAGACAATGAAATAAGTCAAATGATGAAGGTTTTATCTATAAAAAGTATTTTACTTGTGGAAGACAGGAACCTGGTCAGAGATGAGGATTATAAAAATTATACCCGTGTGGTTCTTAATATTGCAAATTCAAAATTTCTGGATCATATTATAAAACTCAATCTAAAAGCAGTATGAAAAAGATACTACTGAAGCAGTAAATCAGATTCATTCTTCTTTATGCTCTGAACAATACAGAGAATTAAACAAAATTTTGTTATCCTACATTAAAATCAATAGCAAAAACAAGGTATCTAGTGGGACATAAAGAGGTTTACAAAATAATTATTGCAGATGACCATGAGATAGTTCGTAGTGGAATCAAGTTCACGGTAAAGTCTCAAGAGAATTTTCATATTGAGGATGAAGCTGCTTCTTTTTCCGAACTCATAGATCTTCTTTCTAAAAAGAGCTATGATTTTTTGATCTTAGACCTGAATCTTGGTGATAAGAACGGTATCCCTTCCATACGTGAAATAAGTAATCTCTTTGATGAATTGCCGATATTGATATTAAGTATGTTTCCTGAAGATCCTTATGCCTTACAATCTATTCAGGCCGGTGCTTCAGGCTATTTGAATAAA
>Ga0256827_10003249_pt1 | contig 10359 bp, 10 predicted proteins | sample CV84metaG_FD_185977 | JGI IMG/M metagenome (GOLD analysis project Ga0256827, IMG submission 185977) | Hydrothermal vent microbial communities from East Pacific Rise, Pacific Ocean - CV84 | ecosystem: Environmental > Aquatic > Marine > Hydrothermal vents | place: Pacific Ocean: East Pacific Rise...
TTTGGTAACGATTACCTTTTAGTATACTTTTAGTTAAAGTATCTATTGCTTTTGGTTGATCACCAGCTGGAGAGTATGGTGTTTGGGCTTTGAAGTTTATCTCTTTTTTCATTGGTGGAATTATAGCAGATGCTTGGAAATAATGAAGGATTTGAGTGTGTTTTTGAAAAGTGGCTGTTATATGGCTGCCAAAAGTTATTGAATAGTTTAGTCAGTTTGTGTGTGAGGTGGATAAGGTGTTTAAGACTTCACACTATTTCAACACTTAATTTATATATAGTTATTATAAATAAAGGGTTGAGGAGTAGATTATGCAAATATTACTATTAGATAATATTCAAACTAAGCTTAAAGATAAAGTTGAGTTATTAAAAGTAGCAGGTGAATTGAAAGCCAATGGTAAGATAGAACTATATCAGTATTGAAGTTTAAAGGTAAAATTATGCAGAATAATCCAAGCAATAACTATGACAAACTAACCATTAGATTTATAACGATACTTCAAAGACTCTACGAGGGTGAGATACTAAGTAAAGTAGATTTAGCAGATGAATTTAATGTATCTCAAAAGACTATACAAAGAGATATGAATAGTAGAATTGGTTTACAGCTACCACTCAAATATATAAGAGGTTTGGGCTGGAAACTAGATGAAGATTTTCAAATGAAAAGAGATTCATATCAAATATATTCACAAATAATTGAACAAAGAGAACCTATGAAATATAACTTAGATTTAAACCTAATGAAAGCACGAGATGTTTTAGATGAAGCAGATGCAATTCTCATAACAGCTGGAGCAGGTATGGGAGTGGATAGTGGACTGCCTGACTTTAGAGGTACTAAAGGTTTTTGGAATGCTTATCCTCCCATGAAAAAACTTAAACTAGAATTTGTAGATATCGCTAACCCTAAATGGTTTGAAACAGCTCCTCAGTTAGCTTGGGGTTTTTATGGTCATAGACTACAACTATATAGAGATACTGCTCCACATGATGGATTTAAACTTTTAAGAGATTTAGCGCAAGCTAAAGATGATAATTATTTTATTTTTACTTCTAATGTAGATGGTCAGTTTCAAAAAGCTGGATTTAATGAGCAAAATATAAGTGAGTGCCATGGATCTATACATTTTAATCAATGTACACAGCCGTGTAGTCAAGATGTATGGTCAAACAAAGAAATAGATATTGATGTAGACTTGACAAGTTTTATGGCTAGTGGAGAGCTCCCTACATGTAGACACTGCAAGGAACTTGCTAGACCAAATATCTTAATGTTTGGAGATTGGGGATTTGTTGATGATAGAACTCGCACTCAACAAGCTAAATTAAATGAATGGATACGATCTACAGTTTCTAAAAATATGAAAATAGCTGTCATTGAAATTGGTGCAGGTAAAGATATACCTACAGTAAGACATTTTTCAGAAGATATAGTTTCACAATATGAAGCTACATTAATTAGAATTAACCCTAGAGACTTTGATGGACCTGATGGTACTATCTCTCTACCACTTGGTGGACAAGAAGCATTAACGAAAATTTTATCTCTTTAAAACTCAAAGTGGACAATCAGTGTCCACTGTCAATGTCATACTTTCCTTATCTAACTTAAGGAGCACAAGATGCCATTTACAAAACAAGAAAACACAAACCCACTAGCGAAGAAAATTCAACTTCAAATTAAATCATTATTTATTGGAGCTGTTATTAACGAAACAAATTTAGACGATTACTCTTCTATAAAAGAACTCATTGGTTACAACAAAGGGTATACTGCAAATCAATTAGGTGTAATGCAATTACATATCAATATGCTTAAATATGATTTTCCAAGTTTATATAGAGCATTTAGAGCTGAATTACTATTCCAAATACAAGGAAGAGAAATATCATCTATTTTTACAATATGTGATAGATATATTAATAGTTTTTCAGAATTAAAATATTTTGATTATAAAGATTTTTATGCTTCTTTAAATAGCTTTTCTAGAAGATCTATTTTATAGATCTTCTCATTATTTCTACACTAAATTTAAATAAAATATAAATATATAAAGAGGAAAAGATATGAGTAGAATATTTACCAAACAACAAAGAAGTATTTTATATCAAAAAGCAAATGGAAGATGTACATTATGCAATAAAGCAATATCATTTAATGAAATGCATGCTGATCATATCTATCCATGGAGTAAAGGCGGAAGGACAGACATAAGTAATGGACAAGCTCTATGTCCAAAATGTAATCTTTCTAAAGGTAATAATACTAATCCCAAAGGATCTATAATGTTAAATCTTCGTACATGTAAAGCAATGAATAATATAGAAATTAAAAGTAAATTTCCGATGTTAAGAAAACATCAAGTATCAGCACTTGAACTTGCATTTAGGCAACGTGATGGACTTTCAGGTAAACATACATTAATTGAAGTTACACCGGGTGGAGGTAAAAGTGCATTACCTTCAATTTTTACACATATAGTACGACCAAAATATCCCGGAATGAAAATGATGTGGGTTGTTCCAAGAAAAAGTTTACAAGAGCAAGGCTCAGATAGTGTAAATTTGGGTGGAGAGTATAGTATGCGAGAAGTTTTAAAAACTAATTTAACTATTAGAGAAGGTAGTAACCAATTTGGAAGTGCTGCTGGTGTTGATGGATATACAATTACTTACCAAAGTATAAACAGAGGGGTTCAATATCATATTGATGAAATGAATGAAGCACCTTTCGCATTATTTTTAGATGAATGTCATCATATTAAAGAAAATGTAGCACCTGATAATGAAGGTGAAGATGCAGGACAAGAGGTAATAGCACAGTTAATTAATCATAAAAATTGTAAATTTGTATACTATATGACTGGAACAGCAGAAAGACATGACCAACAAAAATTAGCTTTTATCCCGTATAATAATAAGAATGAGATTGAGTTTAATCACCCAGACTGGAACTACATCAAATATAATCGTGCAGATGCAATAGAGGAGCAAGCAAAATTAGAACTAACCTTTGCTATATCTGATGCACAGGGTGAGTATATTGATAAAGATGGTACAGTAACTAGTTTTACATCATTAAAAACATCAAATGATGAACTAGATTCTAGAACAAAACTTAAAACAGCTTTGTTAACAGACTTTAGTGAAATTTTAATAGATAGAAGTATCTCAGAGCTTAGGAAACAAAGAAAGGAAAATGAGAGAGCACAACTTATTATATTAGCCGCAAGTCAAAAAATTGCTAAAAGATATGTAGAATATATAAAAGATAACACTCCATATATACCTGCATTAGCAACTTCAGATGAAAAAAATGCTCAGACTGCTATCCGGAACTTTAGATATGGTAGAGTTACAATTTTAGTTACAGTAGGAATGGCGCATGAAGGTCTAGATGCACCAGGAGTATCAATAATTACTGCATTAACAAACTATAGGAGTAAGCCTTGGTTAGAACAGGCATTTGATAGAGCAACAAGAATCAACTATAAAATTCCACAGAATTTTTTGCAAACAGCTACTATTTTTGCTCCTGCTGATGATGCTATGCTAGAAATTATTGAAATGATTTCTAAAGAACAACGTGTAGATGTTAATATAAGAGAAGATATTATTACTGATGTACGAGAACCAAATGCAGATAGTGAACCTATTAATAATGAATATGAAGCAATAGATAGTAATGTAGTAGATACAACAATTTCATCAGAACTTGAAGACATAACAGTTGATGAATATGAAGCTATGTGGATGATGGAAAAGTATGCTGTAGCTATGAGTCAGGTAATTTTCTTTAAGAAACACTTACTGGAAGCTGGTGAATATACCTATCCCGGTTTTAGAGCCCCGATATATAACGTGGAAGATGTAAAAAAAGTTATAAGGTTATATGGTAGTGTCTTACAAGGAGAACTTATGTCAGATGCAAGGTCCGCAGCTATTAGATGTGGAGCTTCTGCTTTTGATACAGATGCCCAATTTAAAAAACTGCAAGAAGCATTCATTGCAAATGGTGTAGAAAGTAATAAAATTACAATGATTGAAATAACAAAAATAAGAAAAATATTAAATGAAGACTGCCTAGAAGAAGAAAGAGCTTCTGCTTAATAAGGAAAAATTATGGCAATTTATAAACAAAATACACAAAGTAATATTGGAACAACAGATCAGGTAACACAAATTTTACTTGATGATATAAATAACTTTGGTGATACTGATATAAGCTTGTATAAACAGGATGAAGCTATTATTATGAAAATATTATTAGCAACCTATCATATGGATAGTCCAGATGTAACTGTTGGGGCATATCTTGAATCTGTTTCAAAAAAAAATATGCCAAGTATTATTGCCATTACCAGAGCTATTTATCGTTCTATGTCTGATAATTTACCAAGTTATAAAGAAAGTAGAAAATTAGCTTTACAGCTAGTTCAGCAAGTGAGACCAGAGAAAGATAAAGTAGAATATATTGTAGATAAATACTCTGTAAATTTTAATAGAACTAGCTTAATAGTACAATATTACATAGAGTATCACGGTATTAGTAAAAATACTAGAGTTGTTGACTGGTTAGATATTGCAGCAAAACAAGAAATACCAAGTTTAGGTTTTATAGATATATCTATTATGAGAAAAGAAGATAAAGATAAAAAAATAGACAACACTTAATAGTAAAGAAAGAAGTTTAAATGTCATACACACTAACAGTAAAACAAGGCAATTTACTAAATGAAGAAGATGCTACTTTTATAGTTAATGCTTCAAATACAAAACTATCACTTGGTAGTGGTGTATCAATGGCTTTTAAACGTCATTGTGGAATTGAACTCCAAACAGAAATGACAAATAAACTAAACGAAACAGGTGGTTTAAAAAAAGGAGATGTTATTGCAACATCATCCGCTAAAGCAAATAATTTTATATATGCATTACATGTAGCTGTTATGGATTATAACCAAGGTGTTAGAGGTGAAAATAAATTACCAATAATTAAAGATATTGAAAATGCTTTGTTAAATATAGAAGCGTACTTACAATGGTATCAAGATAAAAACACTACTAAAACCATGAAACTAGTTTTACCATTAATGGGATGTGGAGTTGGTGGATTAGATAAAATAGAAGTTATTAATGTATACAAAAGATTTTTTACTAAAGAAGTTCTGCTTGAATGTGAAGTAGTTATTTATGGATATGATGTAGAAGATTATACATTGATAAAAAATATTATAAAGTCATAAAAGTAGTATAATTATATAAATAAAATTTAGGAAAAATATGAATAATAAAGTAATGCAAATACCTGTTAGTGATTTAGCTAAGGCTTTGGAAGATGGGTATAAAGATTATAAAGAATCTTTAAAAAAAGATACTGGAGCAGAAGACTTAGCACATGTAAAAGGATTTTGTACAACTATAGAGCAAATATTAGTAGCTTATGGTGAAGTAACATCATCAGAAATTATGGAGCTTAAAAATCCTATTATTGGTAATATCTCTCTTCGTAGAAAAAAGTTAGTAGATTATGACACTCCAACATATATCAGAAAACAAAAAAACTAATAAATCCCCTCAACAGCCGAAACCTTATTGGCTTCGGCTAATTTCATATACCTCAAAATAAAGCCTGTTATAGCTCAAATAATACATTTTCCTAACACTTATATAGGTACACTTTTGAAAGCTGTATAGAGCTTCTAGTATAAACCTTCAATTGCTGAAACTTTAGCTTCTTCACTAAGAGAGATATAACGAAATAAAATTGCTAGTGATTTATGATTTGAAAGTTCTCTAAGTGTATATAAGGGAACTTTATTAATTGCTAAATGGGAAAAACAGGTTTTTCTTAATGTGTGAAAGACTACTCTATTCTTGCAATCATCTTTAGCTAGTCCCTGATTAAAGAGGTCATTGAAGATTGGTCGTAAATGATATGCAACTATTCTATGAGTTAGTTGCCGATTATTGTAAAAAATATAGTGATGCATTTTAAAGTTATCTAAGAAGTCTAGGTTCGGTAAAAGCTTTGAGCTAAGATATGTTGTATACCAAGTTCCATTTTTTGAGTCAAAGATTTTACAAGTACGATTTTGTTTCGATATTTGTGAACGTTTTATCTCGAGTAAACTAGAGATTCTTGCACCAGTTGATAATGCAAAAAGTACTAGATGCTCTAATAACCATGCCATATGTTCATTTTTTCCATATTTATTGGAACTGAGTGTATGATTCAGCAAATTGATTTCCTCAGTTGATAGATATTTTTCTCTTTCATTATTTAAAATAATGGTGCTTTCTATACCTCTTGCACTATTTTTAATATCTATATCTTTAACTTTTCGCAAAAAATTATAGCAACTGGAAAGTATGCTTATATGCATAGCTACAGTTGCAGGGGCAAGTGATTTCATTTTAAAATTTTTATATTCATGTATTTGAGTGCTAGTGATATCGCACATCTTTGTATCTTTTTTAAAGTAGATTAGAAGATGGTTTCTAAATTTATTATGACTATTTCTAAAATCACTTTTAGGCTTTGTTAGTTCCAAGTGATGAAAGTACATATTACCAGCATCTTCTATATTGATATTAGAACTTTTTGTTTGTGTTATTTCTGTATGGATACCAAGTAGTTTTAACTTCTCTTGTTGCATAATCTCATATGCTTTAGCTTCGCTCCCTCCTAATGATTTAACACAAGCTTTGAATCGACTGTAATGTTTTTCTTTTTTCATACTGTAGTAATAGATGGTATCTGTATTTGTGGTGCGATAGCTTATATTTTGGAATTTTTTGGATTTTATATAAGTTGTTTTAGAAGATTTTGACATTAAGAACTCTTTTTTTAGAGATTATCATTAGTTTTATATGTAAAAGTAGTGAAAATATATATTATTATTTTTTGATGTGCTAAAATTATGGACTAATACTTGGAGATATAAATGGGCAGACCAACAGCAAAAGAAAAAGAGAGATACACTCAATTTATAATTCCAAGAAGAGACAAAAGATATACAAGAATAGAGAAGTTGACAGATGAAGAGTTTCTAAATGCTATAACATTTGAGTTTTTTTTAAGAGATAAAGAATTCAAAATACATTTTGATGAACTATATAAAATGATAGAAATATCTATTTTAGATGAAAAGGTAATTTTTTATCCAATGTCTACTGCTTATAATGAATTAGAAAAAAAATATAGTGATATTTTTAGTATGTATAACTATCGTATTTATGAGATAAGTCGATATATTTTCTGTGATATCCATGATAAAAATAATTTAAATATTGGTCAACATTATGATGCTTGTAAACCATCAGGTATAACAGGTAATCTTTTTGAACAATCTCAAATGATATTCTCAACTGTTCAAAATACTCCAAGCTTTGATACGCAAGAAAATTGGAATAGATTTATAGCATATTTTAAAGTAGCAAAGTTTAAATATGAATATCCCACATACTATGATGCAGATAATATAAATGTTAGTATAAATTTAAATCTTAATAAAAAAGTCCTCCTAAAACAGATGGGAGTCATTCTTGAAGAATTACAAAAAAATCAGCAGATTGATGAAAATTACAAAGCAAGAAAACTTGTTGGTAAGAATAATATTAAAAAAACCTTTGCGCATTACTTCTATATTTATGACCATAGGCAACACTTAGTTCCAATGTCAATAATTCAAAAGGAAATAAATTCATATATAGGGAAGCCAAATATAAGAGTTAACACCATCCGGAAACACATCTTAACTATGAAAGACCTTACTACCTCAAAAAACTTTCTCAAAATTTCAATTTAAAACCTATCATCTTATAAAATTATAAGTATATTGTTCTCATGGACAATAGCTATAAATATCTATATTAACTATACTTTGGATAATTAATTAATATATCATCTATATATTAATTTTTTTATTGAAGCTGAGGGTTGGTGCACAAACTCTCAGCTTCATAACTTAGCATTATCAATATTGGGGAGTGTACACCTCCCCTAATCATAGACCTACTTAATAGTAGTAGGCTAACATCTTCTATATTATGGGAGATACAAGTTGAGACCTTCTGGTCAAAAGGAAAAATTATGAATAAAAATAAATCAATAGATAAAACAGCTGGACTTGGTGTTGAAAAAATATTTAAATCAAAAGATATGGCTATATATTCAGAAATAGTAAGAATTATTGGAGAGCAGTCTCATTTAGAAAGTATAGGTGAGTTTTCTTGGACTTTAGTACTTGAAGACTGTGAGTTTGTAGAAATAGAAATTATTTTAACTTTTATACAGAGTCAAAAAATTATGCTTGAGATTTATGAAGTTGAACCTCAAATCCAAGCAGGTAGAAAAATAAATTATGACACAATCTATACACTTATGGGATATGCATGTTCTCAGCAGATAGAACTAAAACACAATGGATATTTACATATCAAAGGTCAAGAGTCTTAGCAACAACTACACTTTTATAGTGTAGTTGTAAAAATAAATTAAAGGTTAAAAATTATGAATTATGAGATAGCTGGAGCAGTAGATTCAATGACTGCTCCGATAGAAACTAAACAATTAAAGGGATTTACCATGAAGCAAATAATTACAGAAGAAGAATCAGTTACAAACGAGTCAACTATTACACCAACAGGGGCAGTAATTCCAACAACTACAAACACACAAGGGAAAATTATGAATAATCCAACAACTACAGAAATAGAAGCAGTACCAAATAATAAATCATCTTATGCACTAAATAATGAATGGATGAAAGAAGTAGTAACACCAAATGAGATTAAGATAAGAGAGATAAAAGAAGCTTCAAGAACTGCATTAGTGAAATATAACACACAATACTTTGATTGTAATGTTGAAACAGCAGAGACAATCGTAGGTAAACTACTTGATGAAAGTAAGTTAGTAAGTGATGGAATAGCTTTGCAAAAACTTAATGGGGAAATAGATAGTATTAAAAACTTACTTTTAAAAGGTACTAAGCATATAGTATTAGATGTGATTGAGCCATTAAAAGGAAATGCTATCTTAAGTCACACTCACTATTTTGATGCAAAATACACTACTAAACTAAGAGGTAAAGAGACTTACAAAGTTGGATTCAATCTTAGCTCTATTAAGAGTATCATAGTAGATTTACAAGGTCAAAATATTTCTATAACACATCTGCTTAAAGCACTAGTTAAATATATTGGTTCAACTGTATTTACAGAAGCTAATATTTACTCTATAGCAGAACAATTGATTAGTTCAAGAATTATAGAGAATACTGATGAGTTTGTGCTAAATGCATTAGAAGCTCAAACATACAAAGGTAAAATAATTCCAAAAAATATAGAAGAAGAACAAGCCTTTGAGATTATGAAGGACTATGCTATGCTGAACAATCAAGGAAAAGCACAAATTATTAATACTACTAAGCTTGGACTAGTTTCTTCATCTGAGAGTGGATTAAAAACATTATTTAAAAATCAACTTATAGGTGGAGTTAATCCAGTAGATATTTGGATACAAAGTAAAAATAGACCTCTCTTTATTGATACTAAATTTGACCCATCTTGTTCAAGTAATGATGAAGCATATAATCTCTTTAAAGGCTTTGCTTATCCAGCACAAAAGTTTATAGATATAGCAATGTTTAAGAACTTTGTTAAAGATGTAATTTGTAGTGGAGAAGATGAAATGTATAACATTGTTTGGAGCTTTTTAGCCCAAATGATGCAAGACCCAAGTAGAAAAATGGGTACAGCTCTTGTGCTTCTTTCATCTAAGGGGACGGGTAAATCTACTTTTGTAAAAGTGATAGGAGAATTACTAAAGGGCTACTTCTTCCAAAGTGCTGATAACAAAAGACTCTTAGGAGAGTTCAACAACCATTTAGCAAGTACACTTCTGTTTTATGCGAATGAGTTAACTTTTACAGACAACAAAAGAGTTATATCTAAACTCAAAAATGTTATCACAGAGAAAAATTTTACTTATGAAATCAAAGGTGGTGCTACTTATGGTGCCGATAACTTTGTTCGTGTAATTATTGATAGCAATGATGATATGGCAGTAGTTCAAACAGCTGATGAAAGAAGATTTATATATCCTGTGATTTCTGAAGCTAAGATTGGAGATACTGAATATTTTAATGAACTTCATGTTTTATTTGAAGCAGATGGATTTTATGAATCACTTATGTATGACTTAATGAATTATGATTATGCACCTTGGGAACACTACCTTAAAACACCACCAAAAAATGAAGTTACAGAGGAGCAAGTTATAGAGAGTTTTACAGCAGTTGAATCATGGTGGTTAAATTGTCTTGAAACAGGTGTTATCCCTTATGTT
>Ga0256827_10003251_pt1 | contig 10356 bp, 5 predicted proteins | sample CV84metaG_FD_185977 | JGI IMG/M metagenome (GOLD analysis project Ga0256827, IMG submission 185977) | Hydrothermal vent microbial communities from East Pacific Rise, Pacific Ocean - CV84 | ecosystem: Environmental > Aquatic > Marine > Hydrothermal vents | place: Pacific Ocean: East Pacific Rise...
TTGGTGGATGTTCACTTCCCATAAATAGAACTATCTGCTTATCTCTATATTGACTTCGATTTTTTATCTTGACTCTTCTACTTTTGGAATAGTATTTTACACTCTCTAAATCTACACCATTTGCTATAAGTAGTGATGAGAAATCTATATTATATAGTTTTTTGAAACTAACTATATCCTCATTGGCACAAGCTGTTATAAATATAGACTCTTCTAATATCTCTTTTTCTAATAAAAACAGTTTATCTAAAAATTTTTTGTTTAAACTGCTATCTTTTAGAATAGATTTTTTTAACAGATACTCAACATTTTGAGACTCATATATAATAGGTATTGAGGTATATTTTTTTACTAGAGGGTAAGTATAGGGAGAAGAGAATATATAATCTGATATTTCAGAGACTTTTTTTACCTCATCCATAAATCTAGGAGTCATTTTATATAGATAGATAAAAGCAATATCTGTAATAATAGTTCCTGATTTTTTAGATAGATTATATTCTATAGTTTCATGTTTTTTACTCTTTGGTATCTGTATTTCATACAAATTTGAAGCTATCTCTTTCTTTGAAAACTCTAAAGTAGAACTAACTAAGGAGATAATAGTAACATTCATACTTTTTGCTAACTCTTTAAATAGGTAAAAGAGTCTATTTTGACCACCACCCATTGGTGGATAGATTGGATATGTGGAGACGACTGTAATATGTAAAGGAGATTTTAAAAGTCTATTAATACAATTTTTCCAAGATATATTAGAGACTACTTTTTTTGCATTCTCTCCCATTTTTATGGTTAAATCTCTATTCTCTGATAAAAGAGTTATACTACTAGCTAAATCTTTAACTGTTGGAGTAGAGATTAGACCACTTTTTTTATGTTTAACAAACTCCAAAACTCCACCACTATCACTACAAGTTATTATAGATTTTTTGCTAGACATAGCCTCAATAGTTATAAGTCCATAATCCTCATCTTGTGGAATAAATATAATAGCATAAGCATCTGCATAGTAGTCAACTAACTCCTCATCACTCACAAATCCTAAAAGCTCTATATTTTTATTATCTCCTATTAGCTTCTTCAGATTATTATACTCATCTCCTATTCCTGCTATTTTTAAAGGGATAGTTGTATTTGACTCTTTATAGGCTTGTATGATTAAATCTACTCTTTTAGGTGTATCTAATCTGCTTACTGTAAAAAAATAACTATAGTCTCTATTTTTAAATTTACTAATAGATGATGGAGGATAGATACAAGATACTTTTGAACCTTCCAAAAAATAGTTTTCTCTATTAATAACAGTTTTAGATATAGCTGAAAAACTTCTTATATTTTTAAATGCTTTTTTATCTAATATATGAATAATCTCTTTTATAAATGGAGCAGGGAATTTAAATATATTTTTAGGTAAATTTTCTTTTTTAAATTCAAAAATAGCTTGAAAAATATTATCTATAGATAAACTATCTAAATCTTTTAAAAACTTATCTATTTTTGGATTATTTATATTTGTATCCAAGTTATAACTATCATATAAACCTCTTAATGGGTGTAACATATATATATGATGGTTATGATGTTGAACTAGCCATGCAGGATATTTTCCAGATATTACCATGTCAAAGTGTGACAAGTCTAAATTATAAAATTTATAATAACTCTCTATCAAATCCCAAAATGAGTTCTCTCTGATAGGCACTTTTATAAGCTCACATTGATGGTTTGTATATCTGTTGATATACTGTTGCATTCCAAACCAAAGCTTTTCTGCACCACCAATGGTAAAAGGCATTGGACTTGGGGCAACTATAGCTATTTTCATATTCCCTCCAAAAGTTTTTTTACCACTCCATACCAAGATATATTTTTAGATAGATATAACTCTTTTCCATTTTTACCCATCTCTTTGGCTCTTTCTCTATTGTAGTAGAGCCAATCTATCTTTTGGGCTAACTCTCTCGGATTTGGTTCTATAATAAATCCTGTATATTTATCCTCTACAAACTCCAAAACGCCACCTGCATCACTGCAAGTAATTACAGCTTTTGAGCTTAACATCGCTTCTAGTGTGATATATCCATAATCTTCATCAAATGGTGGATATATTATAGCCAAACTATTCGCAAAAAAAGCAAATTTTTCTTCTTGTGATATTTCTCCTGTTAATTTTACTTTATAATTTAAATTTAATTTATTAATTAGATGTTGATAATTTACACTCTCTCCACCACTCCCTGCAATAATCGCTTTTATAGGAGATTTGGTATATTTCATCGCTTCTATTAATAAATCTTGTCTCTTTAACTTCTCTAATCTACTAGGAAAGAATACATAATCTAAACTCTCATCACAATAGAATTTTTCCTCATCTGTTGGAGGATGATATAAAGGAATCGATTCAATACCATTAAACTCTTTGAGACGACTTGCAACCCTTTTGGAGTTTGCGAAACGATTTTTGATTTTACTTAAATGATATGTATCATATTGAGTGATTTTATCTTTTAAAATATTTAACTCTTTAGTTGCTTTTGACTCGGAGTATATGTCATATACTGCTCTATATTGGTGCATTAACCAAAGTATCTTATGAGGATGTTGAACATAATATGCTGGAAATTGAAGGGCAATAACACAATCTATATGATGTCCATTAAAATTGGTAAAATCTTGCTTAGATGTATACTCCATAAGAGTTTCGACATAAGATTCAGGTGAAAACTTAAATGGAAAAGATGCAATTTCAACAGAGTGTCCGTACTCCAAAAGAGCTTTTTTTAAATTTAAAATATGAAAATATCCTCCACCTTTTATAAAAGGAGTTTGTATAGATGGTATGAGGATTTTCAAATTTTATATCCTATAGTAAAATAGTCTCTTCCTATATAGATATAGTCATCAATAGAAGTAAACTTTATCTCATCTATATCTATTAACTCTTTGTCATTTATAATTAATGAAGATACATTTTCAAATCCTATTTTTTTAACAAAAAACTTTAGAGTCATAGGATGAATAGGTGTTTTATGTGAAGGGTCAATATAGAAATCTGAAGCCCCTACTAAGATATTTCTAGGATTTGGAGTCTCAAAAATAATAAATCCTCCACTCTTTAATACTCTATGAGACTCTATCAAAAGCTCTAATAGAGTATCAAAAGAGTTTAAATGTTCTATAATATGAAATCCTGTAATTAGAGATAGTGAATTTCTTGGTTGCTTTTTTAAATAACTAAGAGCATCTATGTTTTCTGCATTTAAACCTCTTTTTTTAGATATATGAACCATATTTTGATTACTATCAATACCCTTAGCACTATAACTATTCTCTTTTAAAATAGCCAACCACTCTCCTCTTCCACAACCTATATCTAATACATCTATCTCTTTACTATCTTTTTCTATAGAGTGTAAAAATGGAATATAGAGAGAGAGTCTTGATTTAATCTCACTTTCATCTCCTCTAAATCTATTTTCAAATTGAGAGTATAGTATGTCAAAACTACTCTCTTTTGCTTCTGGTTCTTTTATAATTTTTATATCTTTATTATTATCAATTATTATATCTAAGCTATTTAGATACCCTTTTATAATATCTCTCTGATTTAAAAGTTGTTTATAAAACTCTCTTGTATCCTCAATATTACTTTTGTCATTCAATTTATCAGTTAATATATCTACACTCTCCTCTAATTGAGAGGATATACTCTCGATATTTTGGTTTAAAGATGATATGCTTTTGATATTTTGATTTAAATATTTTGAAGTCTCTTTACTTCTTAAATAGAGTCTATTCTCTATCTTATCAAATCTTCTACTATTGTTTGCAAAAATAGGAAAAGCAGAAAAAATAAGTGTTAAAAAAAATCTCTTATAAAAACCTAATAGTCTTATATCATTAGCTCTTCCCTCTTTTGAAGCTCGAACAATAGTAATAAGCTCTAATTTACTCTTTTTCCCCTCTCTTAATTGATTGAGTCTATAGTTTAGAGTAGTCTCATCAATATCTCTTTGGAGAAGAGCCTTGTATATATATACTATAAACTCTCTATCGTGATACTTTATAAAATCATTATACTCATAAACTGGCTTTATTGAAAATTTACTATTATTATTTACTTTTGACTTTACCTCACTAATGATATTTTCAATACTTGAAATATCTATATCTTTTTTTTCAATTATTTCAATCTTCTTTAATAACATCTCTGCACTATCTCTCCAACTTAACCATTTAAAATTTTTATCAACTATCAAACTTTTTGGTATACTATTGGCTTCTATATCTATAATTTTCTCTACCAAACTATCTATATTTAATATATCAAAATAACCTATTTTGTCTCTTCCCACCTCTCTATGAATTGGAATATCACTTGCTAGAACAGGTAAATTATTGGATAGTGCTTCAATTATAGGAAGTCCAAAACCCTCTATAATAGATGGGAATAGAAGCATCTTTGAGTTTGAATAACAGTACTGTAACTCTTTGTCATTAATATTTGTAAAATAGAATAATTTTTTATTTAAAAGCTTATGCTTTTTGATTCTATTGATAAGCTTCTCTATCTTCCAACCTATTTTACCAACGATTAAAAGATTTACATCCATACCTCTATCCCATAATATATCAAATACATCTAAGAGATATTTATGATTTTTTCGTGGTTCTATAGTCGAAACAATTAGGTAAGTGTTTTTATTGAGAACTCTACTTAAGCTATCTCTAACTATAAATTTATCTAAATCCTTATATCTAAAATCATTACCCAAGAGAAAATAGTCAAAACTCTTCTCTTTTACTCTATTTGGAAAATTTTTACTTAAATAGTGAATTAAATCCTCTTTGACAGTATTTGATATACATATATACCCATCTATGTAGTTTAGTGACTCTTTGAACCAGTTGTTAAAGACTTTTACTAAAAAATCATCACAAAACTCTGGATGTGTAATAGGAATTAAATCATATATAACAGCTACAACTTTAGCCCCATTAGATTTGACACTATTAACTGTCGGCCAAATATTCACATGCCAAGTAGAATCCAAAAGAAATAGTATATCATCCTCTACAAGAGTTAACCTTTCCCTCTTTATAGTCTTATTTCTTTTTAAAATTTTATTTATTTTTTTAATAATTTTATTTAATAGAGTTAGTTTTTTATATTTGATACTATCTCTTGATATTTCAAAAAATTCACCATTGCTGATATTTACTAATATAAATTCAAACTCATCTTTCTTGTTTGATATTAAGTCTAAATTTTCTATTATTTTTCTAACTACTCTCTGTATTCCTGTATTTAGCTCTTGATTAGTAGATAAAAATGAACAATCTATAAAAACTCTCTGCATATTTTCTATTTTCTCTTTTTCTAATAATTATACTATATTTTTAATTTTTTTCAGTGCTAAATAAAAAATAAATCTTAAACTTTGAAATCTAAAAGAATTATGGTAGTATTTTTATATAAATAACATATATATAGTGAAAATTTAACAAAAGGATAGAAATGTCATTTACAGTGAACCAACAGATTGTGGTAGATTTATTTATTGCTGCTTATGGCAGAACACCTACACAAAATGCTCTTGACTTCTTTGTTTCTAAACTAGATACAGAAGAAATGACCTCATCCTCTATTACAAATTTTATGCTAGATGCAACAAATAATAGAGAAGCAGAGCAACGTTATCCTATTAATCTAGCAACTAGTGATAAGATAGAAAAAGTATTTCATAATATTTTAGGACGAGGGACTGCAACTCCAGAGGGGCTTGATTTTTGGGTCTCTAAAGTGGAAAATGAGCCTAATTATACAATGAGTAATTTAATAGAAGATATACTAATAGCATCAAAAAGTCAAAGTGATGATGCTCAGATATTAAAAAATAAATCTGATGTTACTCAATATTTTTTAGACAATGTGCCTATTAGTCAACAGAGTACTACACAGGTAAATCTTGATAATGTTATTGATATAGATAGTGTCAATTTGGCAGAAAAAGAGATTAATTTATCTAGTAAATCAAATATTAATAGTGGATATGGAGAACTGAGTAACTATGATACAAAAGGGGTTGTAGTTGTTGATGGAGGAAAACATTGGAATGAGGAGTTAACAACAATCTCTTTTAGTTTTAATGATAGTATGCCAAATGAGTATAACTCATTTGATGGATTAACAGATAACTGGAAACCTCTAAAACAAGAAGAGAGAGATGCTACTCGTCAAATTATAGATGGACTTAATAAGATAATTGATGTACAACTTGTAGAGCTTCCAGATAAAGATGGTCAAATTCGTTTTAGTATGGTTGATATGTCAGATAATACAGCAGGATTTACTTTTTTACCTAGGTCAACGAATGCAGGAGATATATTTTTATCTAATGATTTTGATAATAGGGATACAATTTATGATTTCGGACTCAAGCAAGGAGAAAACGGTTTTTTAACTATTGCACATGAGTTAGGTCATGCAATGGGACTGCAACACCCTTTTGATAGTCCATTAGTTAATACAATAACAGATGATACCTACCATTCAATTATGTCCTATACTTCAATTAATGATAATGTAGCAAACTTCTCATTACATGATTCAACTATTTTATTTGAGACAAAAAATATTACTCCAGACCTATATTCTCTCTATGATGTATCAGCACTTCAAGCAATATATGGTGCAAATACATCAACAGCTACGGAGGATAATATCTATAAAACAGAATATACAGATTATGAAATTCAAACTATTTGGGATGCAGGAGGGAGAGATAAAATCGACCTATCATCTACAAAAGGAGATAGTACTATTGATTTACATGGAGGAACAATTAATAGTGCAGACCAATACTCTGTCAACCAAATTATAAATATGCATCAAGATGCAATAAATAAATCATCTGTAGATGATTGGATTAAAAAACAGATTTTGGGGTTAGAAAATAGTCATCACCTCTATACAGGAGAAAATAATCTTACCATTGCACAAGGGGTTATAATAGAAGATATATCTACAGGTAGTGGAGATGATATAATTACAGATAATGAGGTCAATAATATTATCTCAACAGGAGCAGGAGATGATATTATTCATATTGGTTCAGGAGGTAAAGATTATGTTGATGGAGGAATAGGTACTGATTTTTTATATTTAGATATAGACTCAAACAATATAGATATAGAAAAGAGTGAAGATGATACATATATTTTAATAGCAGATGATTTTATCGTAGAGTTTGAAAATATAGAGCATTTACATTTTTCTGATAATAGCACATTTGACCCCGATACATTGGTATAAATTGATGATAAATATAGATATAGAAAAAATTATAAATAAAGGGAGTAATATCTATTATGAAAATGGTTTTTCTATTTTTAATGGACATCAAAATATATTTTTAGGCTCAAATATATATCTTGTAGATACTCTAATTAACGCAGGAGATAATATAGGTAGTGTAACCATAGATGATTTTGTTTTTTTTGGACATGGGGTTAAAGTTTTGGCTAGAGGACATGATTATCGCAAGAGAAATGAGGATAGACAACGCTTAGTAACTGAAAAACCAATTCATATCAAAGAGGGAGCTTGGATTGCAAGTGGTTCTATAATATTAGGAGGCGTAACGATAGGCAAAAATGCTGTTGTAGGAGCAGGTTCTGTTGTAACAAAAGATGTGCCACCAAATGCAATAGTAGCAGGTAATCCAATTAGATTAATAAAATATATTGATAGAGAGTTAACTATGTTTGAAAAACTTTTAAATTTTAAAGAAAAATGGCTTAAATGAAAATATTAAAACTTATACTACTTCTACTATTCTTTATACTCTTTTCATATATACTAGAGGCACTATTTAGCTTAAAACAGTATCAAAATCGAGTAGATAATAACGCTACTATTACTATGAAAAGATTTGAGTTTTTCTTTAGAGACACCCTCCTAAAAGAGTATTTGAATTTTACAACACCCAAGCCTATTCCTCAAACTAAATCTGCTTTAAAAAGTTTTTATATTACAGTAAAAACAAAAGATATTTCTAAACTTAATAGTAATCTACCAGAGAGTGGAAAAAAAAGATATGTGAAAGGTTATCTAAAAATTAGTGATGACAAGCAAATTAAAAAGATTAAATTACGATATAGAGGAGATAGTAACCTTCATTGGAACTATTCACAAAAATCCCTTAAGATAAAATTAACAAAAAAAGAGAGTTATCAGATGCACCAATCTTTTAACCTTATAAATCCTCCTCATGATTTTAGTATTATTGATTGTGTCGCTTACGATATTTCAAAAGAGCTAGGTTTACTCTCACCCAAATATGAACCTGTTAGACTCTTTATTAATAACAAATTCAAAGGATTATATATCTTTTTATCCCAAGTAGATGAGTCTCTGCTTCGTGCAAATAGACGAATGCCAGGTAGTATATATTATGGAGATAGAACGCCAAAAGATATAGTTAGCTTAGATATCCCTGCACGGCTTTTTTTTGAGAGTCAACTATGGGATAAAAAATCATCAAGAAATGCTGAACAGAAATATTATAGAGGAGATATAGACTATTTTATTAAGCAGATAAACTCAACTAATCCTCAAAAATTTTATGAATTTGCAAAGAGAAGTTTAAATCTCTCAAAATATTATACATTTTTTGGACTAGATACACTCTTTGGCTCTTTTCATCATGATTATGCTCATAATCATAAGTTATATTTTGACCCATATCTTGGTAAATTTGAGCCTATTCAATGGGATTTACGTTATTGGAGTAGCATCCCTGCAAAAGATATATCTCTATATCCTCTACTACATAAATTTAAACTAAACCCTCTACTTGAAGCTCAAAGAGATAAGGTCGCCTATCAAATACTCAAAAAATATCCTGCAAAAGAGATTATCAGACGACTTCGTTATTATCAAAATCTAATCCTACCCGATTTGAAATGTGATAAAGATAGAGATACAGGTATAGGTTCACCTCTCTTTCCAAAAGGAGTAGCAAAATCTTTTACTATCAGAGACTTTAACAACTCAATAAAAGATTATGAGAATAAGATTATCCAAAGAGAGAAGTTTTTAAAAGAGTTATATGATAATAGTTCCCTTTTATACAGTACAAAAAAAATATCTGATAATGAATACAACATAACTTTGGAGGTAAAAGGAGACTCTCCAATACAACTAAAAGATAAAATTTTATACTCGGCTAGAAAATTTATTCCCTCAAATCCACTAGGTGCATCGGCATTTTTATATGGAAAAGAGCAACTAATATCTGCTCCATGTTACTACTCAATCATTAGTCACACTCCAAATATCAATAGTTGGAGTATTACAAACTATATAACAGGTAAAAAGATAGTTCCTATTAGAAAAAGAGAGTTAACTATATCAAAAGAGTATAACTCTACCTATCCATTAAATTTAAAAGAGCCTAAAAAAGAGGATATAACTCTACAAGGTGATATCGAAGTAAAAGAGGATTTGATTTTTAATCCAAATAGTAATATTAAAATTTTAGCAGGTACAACATTTTTTATCTATCCTCAAAAGTCAATCTTTTTTTATGGGAAAGTAACTGCTATTGGAACAAAAGAGAAGCCCATCATATTTCAAGAAAAATCTAAAACAGAGCCATGGGGTGTAGTAGCTCTTCAAGGGCAAAATGCCTCAAATAGTACTTTTAGATATGTAAAATTTTCAAATGGAAGTATTGCTACTCACAATCTAATCAACTATACAGCACAATTTAGTTTACATGATTTAAAAAACTTTACAGTTGACCACTGTAGTATTGGTAGAAACTATATAGGAGATGATGCTATGCATATTGCATATTCGCAAGGGGTAGTCTCAAACTCTATTTTCAAAAATGCAAGGTCAGATGCACTAGATATAGATATAGCCACTATTAAGCTAAAAAATAGCTCTTTTTATAATGCAGGAAATGATGCTCTTGATATTATGACAACTACTCTACACGCCTCAAATAACTACTTTGAGACAACAGGAGATAAGGGTATCTCAGTAGGAGAGTGGTCAGATGCCACACTTGATAATAATATATTTGTAGATAACCATATTGCTATAGAGATTAAAGACCAATCTATATTAAAGCTAAACCATACTCAAATTAAAAATGCTCAATATAAAGCGATAAATCTTTATCTTAAAAATAGTCATTATCAAAGGGGTGGAACAGCTATTATTAATGATTTGAATATAACAGGAAACAGTACTATTACAGTAGATAAAACATCAAAGTTAATTAAATGAATAATCAAAATATCAAACGAACAGAGTTAAAATATTATATCTCAAATTTAGAG
>Ga0256827_10003252_pt1 | contig 10354 bp, 9 predicted proteins | sample CV84metaG_FD_185977 | JGI IMG/M metagenome (GOLD analysis project Ga0256827, IMG submission 185977) | Hydrothermal vent microbial communities from East Pacific Rise, Pacific Ocean - CV84 | ecosystem: Environmental > Aquatic > Marine > Hydrothermal vents | place: Pacific Ocean: East Pacific Rise...
GGAACTTATGATGAAGAGACAAACTACTCTGCGGCAGGGTTGCTTATTGGTGTTGGTACATATTATTCTATAAATGATAATATTAATCTTACAGCAGGATTTGATTATGGATATAGAACATGGCAAGATTTAACATACCATACTTATTATGGGGATGTAACGGTTGAATCTGAAGATAAGACTTCAAAGCTTTATTTAGGTGTTGATTACCTATTTTAATTAAAATTTAAAGGATATTTATTATGAAAAAAATTACAAATTCAACTATTTTAACTCTAATGTTATTGGCTAATATAAATTCTCTCGCATTTGCAAATGAAGATATGGATGAAGCTTTTGGAGCATTTGTCTTTACACCCTCTACAGCAGATGGAACAATAGAGGGGTATGAGTTTGAAGGAAGTGGTATGCTTGGCTTTATATTTGGAAATAAAAAAATGTTTTCAGAAAATCTGGGTCTCTATGGAAGTTATGATATGTCTTATAACAGCGTAGATGAGACAGAGACTAGTGATGAAACAATTTATGGTTATCGGATTTTCAATATAGGAGTAACATATAGTCCCTCTGATTCGATAAGAATACTAGGTGGCGTTGGAATTAGTTGGGAATATGGAGAATTTTTTTATGAGGGAACACATTATGAAACAGAAGAGGATAAAACAGAGATGAATTTTCATGCAGGTGTATCATATAAGATAACTGATAAATATGGTGCAATTCTTACTTATAATACAGCATCATCTTCTGTTGGGGGAGGAATTACTTTTAATTTTTAGACTAAATAATTTTTATTCTTTTTGAGGAAAATATACAAAATAAATGTCAATTACAAATAGATAGGAGCATCAATATGAAAAAAGAAAGGTATCTAAAATTTTTAATAGGTTTATTAGGGATTTTTCTCTTGATCTCCTGTACAAATAGTCCTAAAATAGCAAAAATAGAAAAGAGCTTAAAAAAGAGAGAGTATCAAATACCAATTTCAAATAGAGGTAAATATCTCTACTCTATTTTGGTAAATAAAAAAAATGGTAAATTTATAAGAGAGTTTCGCCCAAATGAAAAGTATGATAAACGTCTATTTGAGCTAATTAAAGTTTATAATAGAGGAGTTTTTCCATCATATCATCCAAGTCAAATTCAACAACATTATAATAGTCTATTTCGAGATAGGACTTTTGATGGTATTCAGACAAATGGTAAGATTTTAGTTGGTCTTTTTGATGAAAAGAAATTTCTAAAAATTGCCAATAATGCTATAAAAAGAATGAAAGAGATAGAAAATGAGAAATATAGCAAAGTCAAATTTGATATTGATTTCAAAATCGATACCTCTATCAATGAAGAGTATGCAACAGCTACAATTTTAATCCATCATAGACCCTCTCTACAATTAAAAAGAGCAATTTTTTATATTAATGGTTCAGCTATGTATGCCAATCGAGTTAGTTCTGTAGATGTTAGTCCCATTTTGCGAAAAGAGGTATACAAAGTTGGGCTTCCAACGGGAAACAATAAGGTAAAAGTTAGTTTTGTCTCTCTTGACGGTAAGGAGGTAAATAAAATGGCTATGGTAGAGAATCTATTTAAAGGAAACCCATCATTTCATGTTGTAGCTATTGGAGTTAATAAATTTCCAAATTGGACATTAGATAAAACTCTAAAAAATGCTGTTAATGATGCGAATTTAGTTAAAAAGGTACTTACCAAAAGAAGTAGTAAACTCTTTGGTGGAAGAGTAAAAATTAAACCTTATATTTTAGATGCAAATAGTACAACAAAAGAGAGTATTTCTAAATTGATTGAAGAGGTTAGAAAGAACATTAAACCAAATGATTATTTTATGCTCTATGTAGCTTCACATGGAATAATAAAAGGTGAAGGAGAGGATAAAAAATACTATTTTGCTTCATCTAATTTTAGTGAGAATAGTGAATATAAAACTTATAAAAATGGATTTAAAGAGAATCAAATCTCTGAATATCTACTCAATATTCCATCTATATTTAGAATAGCTATTCTTGATACCTGTTATGCAGGAAGAGAAGTTGAGAGTATTAAAAAAGATTTAGAAACACTACCTTTTAGTAAGAGAGATGGTATATCTATCTTAACAGCTACAAAAGGGACTCAAGAGGCAAATGATGAATATAAGGGGCATGGTCTATTTACCTATATTTTAGCAGAGGGGCTAAAAGGCAAAGCTGATTATAGTAAAGATGGTGTTGTGGACTCTATAGAGATTGCACAATATGTCAAAGAGCATGTAAGCAGAGTTTCCCGAACCGAAACTAAAGTAATACAAGATTCGGTAGTACTTCCTGAACCAATGCAAAATTATAATAGACGATTTGAGTTAACGCTTTTAAAAAAGAAGAAGGTTCCAAAACTTAGACCTAATATCTTTACACCACGAGAATCACAGTTGTATATTGATGCAATTAGACAGAGAGATGATGGAATGATGAATGGAGTGGTTAGAAATAACACTCGACACAGTAGTAATGAAAAGACAGAATCAGTCGATGCAGATAAACTAACAAAAGAGCAGTTAATCAATAAATTGACTCAATTAGGGAGTGTAGATGTCAATATACATTTTGCAGTGAACAGTGATAAGTTAACCTCTAACGAGACAGCTAAACTAGATATTATCGCAAAAGCTTTACAAAGCAATGAGTTAAAAGATAAAAGAGTCTTTATAGAGGGTCATACTGATTCAGATGGAGATGAGTATCTCAATATGGATTTGTCTCAAAGAAGGGCTAATCGTGTGACTGATTTATTAGTAGATAACTTTGGGATTAAGAGAGAGAGGTTAACCTCTTTAGGATTTGGCGAGATATATCCTGTAGCAGACAACAGTACGCTACAAGGAAAAGCAAAAAATCGTCGAGTTAGTATATTTATCTATGAGTAGGAGAGAAGAATGTTTATAAGAGTATTATTGATTATGGCAACTCTATTAATTAGTGGTTGTTCTGTACACCAATTTGGTACAAAATCTCAAAAGGAGTATCAGTCTGATAAACCTCTTGTCTTATTTATTTTGGATACATCAGGAAGTATGCAAGAGATGGAAGGAGACGAACCAAAAATAGATAAAGCAAAAGAGTCTATTATTGATACTATTAACCAGATGGATAAGAGTCGTTTTAATGCGAGTCTTATCACTTTTAAAGAGTATTCCAATACACTTTTTGACAATTTATATGATGACTTTATTGGTAAACCCTTTCGTATTGATAGACAATGCAAATCAAAACTTTCGATAGCTCCAAGTAATGATTTCAATGAAATTTCAAAAGCTGTAGAATCTATTGAGGCATATGGAAAAACACCTTTGGCTGATGCTATTGCTCTGAGTAATAAAATAGTAAAAAATATAGACAAAAAAATGATAATCTTGTTAAGTGATGGAAAAGAGACCTGTGGAGGTAGTCCAATTAATGAAGCTAGAAAACTTTATAAGAAATATGGAATAAAAATCAATCTCCAAGTAATAGGATATGCTGTTGATGAAGCGACAAAAAGAGAATTAAAAAAGATTAGCAGTATTGACAAACGATGGGGTTATTATGATGCTAAAGATTCTGCTTCACTCAATAGAGCAATCAATACTATATTAACACAATACGATATACGAGATAGTAGTATTTGGGTAAATGCGAATAAGTTTGCATTTGAATTCAGTACAGGTTCGACTATGTTGAAAGATGAGTATATTATAAAGATTGGTAAGATTTATGATTATCTGAAAAATAATAAAAAACATATCATAATTACAGGTCATACAGACTCTATAGGTGCAGATAATGCAAATATGGAACTCTCTATCCAAAGAGCAGGTATTGTAGAATCCAAACTTATAGAACTTGGGATTGATGCAAGTAGAATTCAAGCTAGAGGAGAGGGTGAGATAAACCCAATTGCATCGAATGATACAGAAGAGGGTCGTCAACAAAATAGACGAGTTGAGATTGATATTTTAGATTAGGAGCTATTTATGAGAAAAAAATATTTATCAATAATACCAATTTTGATTTTAACAGCATGTAGTACAACCCAAAATCAAAAAAATTTAAAACCTCAAAAAGAGGTTGTTAAATCAAAAATTTATAGTTGCAGTGATATTGACTCCATTATAGATAATCATAAATTTGATGTAGAGCCTCTAACTAATTTATATAAAAAATGTCCAAACAAAAAAACCGAAGTAGCTCTTTTGATAGCGAAGGGTGATGACTATGGAAAAAAAGGAGATAATAATAGAGCTTTTATAAATTATAAAAAAGCTCTATCAACTATTGACAAAAACCAATTAGAGATATTTGATGAGTATCGGTTTTATCTAAAAAATCGTATCAAAAGTTATACTCCAAAAGCAAAAAGTATAACTAAAAATATAACACAAAGTTCAAATAGTGGGGTTATTGATAGTCAAGCATTAGAAGGATATATCAAATCAAGAGAAAAAACAAGAGGAGCAGATTTTGAGGAATTTAATAGAGTAAAAGGAATCCCTCTAAATTTTGCTACAGGAAGTTCCACCATAGAGGGAGGAAATCTAGCCCAAGCCAAAGAGATAGGCAAACTACTATCCAAAAAAGATTATAAAGATAGAATAATCTATATTACAGGTTACACAGATACGAGAGGAGATAACACATCAAATCAGATACTCTCTGTCCAAAGAGCAGATGGATTAAAAAGCTATCTTCTCGAAAATTTTAGTCTAAAAGAGGATAATATAAGAGCAGAGGGATATGGTGAAAGTTTTCCAATATGCTTGTTTGGCGATAAGCAAAAGAGTGGAAAAGAGTATAGTTGTAGTGGTCAAGAAGATTACGATAGAAGTAGAAGAGTAACTTTGGAGTATGGAGAATGAGAGTAGTATATATAATTTTAATGCTATTTATGGTTGGCTGTACTCCAAACCCTACTGTAAATAAGAGAGAGGTCTCTTTAAAAAAAATTAAACAGATAAATCATAACCCAAGAACAGATGCGTTGGTTATAGGAGTTGGAAAATATAAAAACAATATTCGTCAATTATATGGAGTCCAAAAAGATTTGGTAAATATCAAAAAGCTCTTTAAATATCTCCATATTAAACATATAACTACTTTAGAAAATGAAAATGCCTCACTAAAAGATGTTAGAGAAGCTTTTAATAGTTATATCCAAAGTGATAAAAATCGTAAAGGAAATAGATTTATCTTTTACTATTCGGGTCACGGAGTGCAAGTAATTGACAAAAATGGAGATGAAGAGGATAAAAAAGATGAAGCGACTGCTCTGCATGATATTAATTTAGATGATAAAGATTTTATTTCAGAAGGGGTTTTGCTTGATGATGAATTACACTCTCTTTTGGCTCAAATTGAATCAAAAAAGATTCTAATTTTTGATAAATGTCATAGTGGTTCATCTCATAGAGGATATAATCCATATATAAAAGCTGTAGAGGGTGAATATGAATTATCACCTAAATTTTTAGAAGATATAAAAAAGAATATAAAATCTCAAAAACCTCTAAAAGACTTTGTAATCTTTTCAGCAACCAAAGATGACCAAGAGGCAGAAGATTCACCCATTGGAGGACTATTTACCAACTCTTTTATAGATGGTATTCTCTATAAAAAAGCTGACAGTAATGGAGATAATAGAATAACTGTATCTGAACTAGAAAAATTTTGTGCTATGAATATAGCCGATTTAGCTGTAAATATTCCTAAAATTTATAGAGGAGTCACTCTAAAAGGTAAATTTGACCCACTTTTTTCTCCACAAGAGGCAAAAGAGAAAACTATAAGCTCTATTTTTGATATAAAAACAGCAAAACATACTAAACAGAAACCTCTACTAGAGGATACCCTAGACAGTCTAGTCTCAACAGATATACTTCAACTCTCACTAATGGGAAATAAAACTAAATTTCGAGAACATGACAGAGTTAGATTTGAGATAACATCTGCCAAAAGTGGCTATTTAAATATTTTTATAGCTTATAAAGATAGCTATAGACTTTTTATGAAAAATCAAAAAATAGAACAAAATAAACTATATACCTTTCCAAGTGATTTTATGACAGGAAAACATCTTGTCGCCAAAAGACCTTTTGGAGAGACCAAGATTTATGCCTTACTCTCTCGAACACCATTAAAGATTAAAGAGTCTCTATCTAAAACAGAGGATGATTTGAGTTTGACCAATTATCTTAGAAAGGGAGTTATGGTTGTGGCTAAAGTTAAGCAACAGAAATCTAAGACTAAAGAGGTTGCAAAAGAGGCTGATATTTTAGGGATTGGTAGGGTTGAATTTGAGGTTTACTGAAAAAAACCATCAATATCAACTCCCATACCTCTCCAGCTCCTCTTCTAGCTCTTTTAGACTCTCTTCTGATAAAAATCGTTGGAACTTTGTATCTTTATTGCGTAGACTACCACTACTATGTTTAACTGCTTTTACAACTTCACTGCTCTCTAGTACCATAAGTATATAGAGTTTCCCACTCTCACTCATCCATGATTTTTTGACTCTTGCCCCTTTGATTTTCTGTTTTGTTACTGTTCTTATTTTGTGTTTGACATCTCTTGCAAAACTCTCTTTCTCTTTGACTCCTGTAGACTCTACAAACTTATCAACAAAACTGCTTACTTTGGTCTCCACAGTTCTTGCTATCTCATCTCGTGCTACTGCCATCGCTTCGCTTCGTTGCAGTGCTATATCATCACCTCTATTGGATGGAGAAACTCCTAACCCTGTAATATAACCCTTTATATAAGGTATTTTTACCCATTGGGGAGTGTTATTGTACTCTTGATTGCTTTGGCTTTTGGATGAACATCCTATATTTTGCATAGCTATAACCCCTATAAATAGGATCGTTAGTATCTTTTTCATATTTTTCCTTTTTCTATAATTTTGATCTTTTGCCCTTTTAGATGAGGCATTGCTTGACCAATATTGGCACTGCTGTATGTTGGGTCTGCAATATAGTACTGTCTGTTATTATATATAATTTTTTCTCCCTCTATTTTAGAATTGATCTCTATGGCTGTAGCTAAATGGTTTGGATATTTGACAAATACTATATCCAAATCTAATAACTCTCTGATCAAGATAGCAAAAAATATAGCTCTATCTTCACAATCACTATAGGCATAATGTAGAGTCTCTTCAAAAAACATTACCTTTTCTCGTCCAAAATTCTCGTGATCTGTTTTGTATTTAAATCCATTTTGAGTGAGTCTCAATAGAAAATTGATCGCCTCTATTTGATTCATAGATGAGACCATAGGTAGAAGCCTCTGGGTTATAAATCTATGGCTGACACTGGAGAGTTTTGTATACCTATTATAGTCTAACTGAGGATAAGTATTATATAATTTTATTAAGTTTTCGTTATATGGAAAAGTGATTCTATACTCTCTATCTTGATAGGTAAATCTAATATTTTTCTCTACTATATCCATAGGTATTTTAGGCGTTTGAGGTGTAAATTTAATAGCATGAAGCTCCTCTATTTGGGATCTATAGATTTTTAATCTACTGCTATTTTTGGATTCAAAGTTATAATATCTCTTGCTATGGAGTCTAAAGAACTTAACTCCATAGATCATATCTTGGCTATGAATCAAAAGCGAAATAGTATTAGAGCTGAACCCAACTCTGCTATCTATCCCCAATTTTGTCAATATAAACCAGCTCAAAAGGGTTTGACTATTTTGAGTGATATTTATCTTTTTAGCTATATTTTTTACCAAAAGATATGTAGACCAATCATCAAGTTTGTATATATTTTGATACTCTTTTATCTGTTTTATAAGTGGTATATAGTCACAAGAGCTAATCTGACTCCAAAAATTGGCAATCTTCAATGATGAGATAGTCTCTATATTTTGCTCTAATTTTTTGTTGTAGAGTATCTCTATATCTATACCAAAAAAGTCAAAACTAGCTCTCTCTTCCCCAAATAAAGGCTTTTTGGATGGTCTATGGGTACTCTCCTCTTTTGGCTGATCAGGTAATACTTTTATAATCTCCTGTGGTTGTGGCTCTATCTGTAGAGTTGGTTGAGTAGTTGGTTTTGGTTTTTGGTATGGGGTGGGGGTCTGCACTGCATGATAGTCCAGCCACTCTTTTTTTAGCATATCTACAAATGCTCTATCTTGTTGTGTTTGATACTCAACAAACGCTTGATGCTCTCTATTTTGCCACTGCTCAAAGCTCATATTGGCAATAGCAGAAGGGCTTAATAGTAAAATAGTTAATAGGCTAATTTTGATCATAACTAATTTGCTCCTCTTTTAATGTTTTGTCTGCTTGAAAATGTAAATATCTTTGATATTCTCTATCTCTATTTTCTTTATTTTGAATTTTATCTGAACATCCCACTATAAATATCAGATATATGGATATTATTAAAACTCTCATATTCAAATCCTTTTTATACTATATACGAATAAAAAAACAATATTTCCCAATATCTATGAACTTAATTTAAGCATTAAAAAGATAAGATAAAAGAAATATAATTATAATAAAACAATATTATTCTTTTTTGTTAAAAGAGGGGAAAGTTGGATGTCTAGTGTTTAATATTATAAAAAATCTTTGTGCCAAATGTAGACATTATTTTGATAATAGTGAATCTTTATGTATCTCCAACTTCTCCAAGCAGGATAGACTCTCTCTTATCTTCTCATCTACACTACTACAGATCAAAATTACTCGCAGAGTCAAAGTCTTTTGTCGAAAAAATGAGAATCGTTTTTGGATACTCTACTATCGTATTAGTCAGACTAAAATCTCTTTTAAATGCAAAGAGTGTCACAAGAGTGCTTTTTGTCAGGAGTATATCATAGATAGACTCCTCAAACATATAAAGAGATTTGATATAGAGCAGGAGTCCGATGTCTTCAAGGTAGTAAGAGCCAACTTGACCAATAGTCAGACATCAATTAGACTTGATACTAATGCAAAAGAGGTAGCAACTCACTATACCAAAAAGATCACAGATGAGTATAGAGAGGGTGAGATAGATTTTGATACAGGTATCGCTCTAATAGAGAGTGCAGTTGCTGAGATGGAAGATGAGATCAAGACTTCAATAGAGGATAGAATCCAAAGGTATAGACTCTATCAATCTCCTATAATCCTAAAAGATCTGATATGTGAGTCTCTCCCTAATGACACAGTGGTAAAAGAGCCTATTCTCATAGAACTACTACACAAAGAGAAGTTTGTCAACTATATTAGACAAGTTATAGAGAGCCGATTTATAGATTTTGTAAAGAGTAAGCAGTATAGAGATGAGATACTCTCCGAGGATGAACCTATTGAACCCTCCTCCACAGATAGTAGTACTAAAGAGAGAGATGTTCTATTAGAGCCTCTATCCAATGAAGATAAGATTCTCTACAAACTAAAATATGCCATACCTTTAGATGATAGAGAGTTTTTGAGTGTTACCTATAGATTATGCTCTGACCATAAATTTCTGAGTGATGAGTTTAGTCCTGATGAGAAGTTTTATATCAAACTCTCTATTCAATACCAACTTGATGATGATTCACCACACTTTAATATGATCGATGTTCCTCAAACCAAAGCCTCTATCTCTCAAAAAATTTTAGATTATAGGGAAAATCTTAAATCTAATTCGTATATAGAAGATAAAGAGGAGATTTTTATAAAACTAATCTACGCAGAGCCTCTAAGTGCCAAAGAGATGGGGGTAGTTTTGGGTTTTACTTCTAAGCAGATTAGTAAAAAAGTAGAGAGTATGAAAAAGAGGCTAAATAGAGTGGAGGTAAAATTATGATAGAGGATTTGAGATACTTAGAGAGCTTGATAGTAGACAAAAAATATACCTCTCACCCAACTGATGAGCAGTTGGCAGATTTTATCGACAATAGATTACTGGGGAATATCAAAGATGAGGTGATGGATCATCTAGCTCACTGTGATGAGTGTAGAGAGGTCATTAACGAGGTGATAGAGTATAAAAAAAAGTCAAAACTAGATAGGCTAATGGTAGCATTACCTCCACTAGTTGCTATGGTAGCTTCGCTTTTGGTCTTTGTCTATCTACCACAAAATGTTGTAGAGATTGGGATGATTGATTTGTCTAAAATAACAGTTGAGTATAGAACAGCAGGTGGACCAAAATCAAATGAGATAATAGATGGAGATACTCTCTTACAAGAGGTAATAGACTCTACAGATGTAACCTATCTTGAATCTTTTATCAAAGCAGAAGATCTCAAAGAGTTTGGTCAAGCTATAGATCTATATCAAGAGGCTATAAATCAGATAGATGAAGATGAAAATATAGGGGAAAAAG
>Ga0256827_10003253_pt1 | contig 10353 bp, 6 predicted proteins | sample CV84metaG_FD_185977 | JGI IMG/M metagenome (GOLD analysis project Ga0256827, IMG submission 185977) | Hydrothermal vent microbial communities from East Pacific Rise, Pacific Ocean - CV84 | ecosystem: Environmental > Aquatic > Marine > Hydrothermal vents | place: Pacific Ocean: East Pacific Rise...
AACTCACCCATCATCTCAAGCATATAGTGAAGAGCTAGACCAAAGTTTATGGATTTTAAATCTTCATCACTCTCTGTTTCTAGTTTTAGTATGTCGCTTTGAGTTCCGTAGTACATATTTTGGAATTTTAGTGGAGTATGCATTCCCATCTGGGACGATGGGAACGAGGTGGAACTAGACGAGGTAAGTTCATCTGGTTCCCGCGCTCCAGCTTGGGAACTATCATCTGATATATCTACATGTAGAGAACCAATACTTCCTACCTCTAAATCAAGTATATCAAACACAGAATTCTTAGACTTTTTAACAATTATCAAATTATCTCTTGCACGAGTAAAGGCAACATAAAGAGCATTTAGTGAATCTTCATAAACTAAGACTTTCTCTTTGGCTAAAGCATTCGCATAGTTCTCATCTACATTATCACGACCTTTTATGCGAAGATAAATATTTTGCAAACTTATTCCATCGTATTCATAAATAATCGCATCACGATTTGGCGGTGCTTTTTTAAGTCTATCCATAACTATAACATGCTCATATTCTAAGCCTTTTGACTTATGAACTGTTAGAACTCGCACACCATTTAACTCTGAAGCAGCAGCTGAAGTATCTAGTCTTTCATACTCAAACAATAGGGCTTCAATATCACTATATTTTGATATGGCTATTAAAAATCTAAGCAGATTAAAATCATCTTTAAAGAGATTAAACTCCAAGATTACTCTTTTAACAACATCTAAAATCTTAACCTCATTAAAATCAACTTTTCGTATAGTTTTTTCTTCTTGATTTATTAGTGCAAAGAAATTTTGTTTATAGATTTCCTCTTCAAAATACAAATATTTTAAATATTCTAAAATAGCTTTTACACTTCTTTGGTTTATAAGTTTTGTTGTAGTCTCCGTAACCACCTCTACATGTAGAGCCTCTAGTGCATTTTTAATATTTTCACCATCACCATTTGTAGCACATAAAATTGCGATTTCATTTATGTTTGCTCCAAGTGATAGCAATCGTTGAACTTGCTTTGTAACTTCTTGCAAAATTTCATCATTTTGTAAAACTTCAACAAAACCAGCATCTGCTTCTTCTCTAGTTAGTTGAGCTGAATAGTTTTTAATCTTCCCATAAAAAGCTCTGTTTACAAACTCTATTACCTCTTTTTGAGAGCGGTAATTTGTTAAAAGTTTATCTACTTTAGTGTTATTTTCTTCTGCCACTACTCCAAAAAGAGCCGAAACCCCACCACGAAATCTATAAATTGACTGCTTCACATCTCCAACAAAAAAGAAACTTCCATCGTTAAAAATCCCCTCACCTGAGGTTATCTCGTTTATAAGTGGTTTTAGGATTTCATACTGAAGTATCGAAGTATCTTGAAACTCATCTAAGAGCATGTGTTCTATCTGTGCATCTAGTCTAAAGTATAAAAACTCACTGTCATCTATTAGGTTTAGTATGTTGTAAACCAAAGAGGTTACATCTGAAAAAGAAAGCTCAGAATCATCCATATAAAGTGCTTTTTTACTTTGTGCATAAATATCAACTAACTCTTTTATGGCATAAAAAAAGTTCTGCTCTTTTGCTCTGTTTTGATTTTTAATGGCTTCTTTTATCTTAACCAATAACTCATCTAAACGCGGAGTAAAACACTTTTTAAAAGTAGCATATTCTAAAGTTTCTCGACTTATCCAAGCCTTCGCTGCCACATCTTCAAAACTTTCAAACTGTACAGATTTTACAGCAGTTTTTGAAGCCACATCACATGACTCTATAATTTGCTTTAGCTCTGACATATAACTCATAGCCTCTTGCTCAAATTCCACATGATTTTGTTTTTTAAACTCTATATGTTTTAACTCTTCAAACTTATCATAAAAATTATCTAGCAAAGAAAAAATATCTGTAATGCGTTTTTTAGACTGAAGTGAAAGTGTTACAAGTGTGTCTTTTTTTCCAGATACACTAACCTCATTTAAAAATCTTGATAAAAGTTTTAATTCATGTTGCGAAGCAAAGGTTGAAAAATCTGGCATCAAAGAAGCATACAAAGAAAACTTACGAAGTATGGAAGTAAAAAAACTATCGATAGTCATAATTTTTGTATGGCTATTTAAAAACTCATCCAGAATCTCTTTTCTGTGTAAAAGTAGATGTTCTTCTGAAAGTCCAGTAACTTTTACTATCTCAGCAAGTTCACCGCGAGTATCTAACTCTTCTAATGTTTCAACGATTCTCTCTTGCATCTCTGAAGCTGCTTTGTTTGTGAAAGTAAGTGCTAAAATCTTACTAGGCGTAGCACCTTTAAAAAGTAAAGAGAGATAACGCACAACAAGCATAAAGGTCTTACCACTTCCTGCACTTGCTTCGTAGGCTAGGTTGTTTATAAATTTACTCATATTTCCTCATTTGTTCTTTTTACTTATTTTTGTTATAATATTGGCTACATGACCTGCTTTGCAGGATGCCCCTAGTTTTCTAGGGGAGTATTTAAATCTAGTAAACTTCCCAATTTTTCTTTTAATTTATTGAAGTCATCTACATTCATCTTATCTAATTTATCATGCATTCTTGAAACATCAAATATTTTGATTTGAGATAGGCTTGCGTAGTTTATTTTATTATTCTTTTTAATTATGAATTTATAATGAAATATATCGTCTTTTATAGAAGTTGTTAATGGTATTCCAAGAAAAGTATTTCTACTAAATTTTTTAAATACCAATACTGGTCTTAAAAAATCTTCACCTTTTCCAAATGTTTCATAACCAAGATTATGACCAATATGAACCCAAAAAATATCTCTTTGTTTAAAAGAAACAATTTTTTTCTTTATTGATAAATCTTTTTTTAGCATATTCCATTTATCGTATTGTTTATCCATTACTAAAAACCTCAGCTAAAATCTTATCAGGACTTTCACCTTCAGCATAAAAATACTCCTCTAAAAGTGGTTTTATTTTATACTCTTTTACAAACTCTAAGTCCTCTTCATTTTGTACTTTCATAAAATAACTGTGTCCTAGTTGATAATCTTCACCAAGTTTATCAGTTATATAAATATTTAGTTTTTTCATCATATCTCTGGCACTTGGATTTGTTACAAGTTCTAAAGATGGCTTCATTTTTAAAAATGTAAACCTTCTTCTAAGTGCTATATCTATTGTCGCTATTGATTTGTCTGTTGAGTTCATAGTTGCTATAATGTAAAGATTTGAAGGTATTTTAAAAGTTGTTTTTGAGTATGGAAGTGTAACTTCAAAATTATCTCTTTTATCTTCTTCTATGAGTGTGATTAGTTCTCCAAAAATTTTTGAGATATTTCCGCGATTTATTTCATCTATAACTAAATAGTAGTTTTTATCTTTGTTTTCATCCGCTTGTTTACAAAGTTTATTAAAAATTCCAGCTTCTAACTTTATTCCCTCATTATTTGGACGAAACCCCTCTATAAAATCTTCGTATGAATAACTTTGATGAAAGGTTATAAACTCTACTCTTTTTTCATTTTTTACTTTTTGAAATATATCATTATCTAGCTCTACATGTAGAGAGTTTGAGATGGTGTTAAATATCTCATTTTGAGATTTATTTTCTTCTATCATATTTATTAAGTTTTGATAATTATGTGTTTTTCCAACTCCTGGAGGTCCATATAGGATTATGTTTTTTATATCAAAACTACTTGTATTATATTTTATTTCATTATCACTTTTATTAAAAACAAATTGCATTAATGCTTTTTTATATATTGGTGTCAAGTATTTTATTACAGATAAAAAACTTTCTTTATTTATATTTTCTAAATTATTTATATATTTATAACGAATGAATTCACTCTTATCATCATAATTAAAATCTACAAATTCATTTTTATTATCTATCAATTTTTTTAAAAAATTACGAATAATATTCTTATCTATATCAAAATTATCTGATACTCCAAGATATATGAATAAACCATCTATAGAGATACCAATCCATATAGCCAAATCTTCATATCTATAATTATTTTTAAAAACTAATTTACCCCAAAAGTATTTATTATAATAACCAGAATTTTGATAATTATTATGTAATCCAACTGCCTCTAATTCGTCAGTTTGTAAACTCCTAACTAAATCATTAAATTGAATTTTAAATTCTTTCATCAATTCTTTATATTCTGGATTTAATGATGTACTAGAACCAACTATATCACCATTATTATTCTGTTTTGTAACTTTATCAAATAATTCAATATTCATCTCAACTTCTCCAATCTTTCTCTAATTTCACTAATAAACTCTTCATACCCACCACTAAATTCCAAATCAATACTTCTCATTTTCATATTCACTATTTTATCATCTTTCCCAAGTGCTAAATCTTTAGGTGAGTTTTTTAAATGTAGAGGGTATAAAAGCATAGTATTTCGTTTATCAAAGTTAGTCCCGTAAACAAACATCTGATACTTATCTGCTGCAATTGAGCTATCATCATCTTTAACTATTTTATACTTAGTATCTATTATCATGTCCAAGGTGATTATATCTGGCTTTAGCTGTAAATTTCCAAAGTTTTTTTTAGTTTGCATTTGGGTAGAATTATCTATATCTTCATAAATTTTTCCAATAAAATTCTCAAATAATTTATTCATATCAAAAAGAAATGCAAAACTTTTTTTATCTTTTTCAAACAAGGGTATTGATTTTTTAAGAAGTAGTATTGCAAACTCGTAACTCTCTTTGTATCTTGCATTTAGTCTGCTAAACTCTACATGTAGAGAGTTAATATCAAAAGTTTTATAAGTAACTTCATTTAAAACTAACTCACATTTTTTTAGTAGTTTTTTATTTTTTGTGTATCTTAGTAAGGTTTTAACAGCATATATAAAAAACTGATTTAGAGTATTATTTTCACTAAATTCATCATATTCACAATAAATTTTTTCATTTGTAAAATTATATTTTAAATTTTCATTTATAAGATATTTTCCACGCAAAGCTCTTGGATTGTCTTTTTCTGTAATATATTCTTTATAAATTCCACGACTAAATTCACGAAAAAGTTTCAAAGCAAAAATCTGTATGAAGACTTCTAAAATATTATAAGAATTATTTTTACATGCTGCTAAATCTTCATTTTCAAGCTTTATGTCATAAGCTTTCATCAACATATATACAAATATATCTAAATTGTTTTCTTCATCTTTTTCACTTATCTTTGGGAGTAGATAATAGTCTTTAGCATCAAAATTAAGTAGACCACAATAATGTTTAGCTTTTAATTTATTCCAATTTAGTTTAAAATATTTATGTAAAGATGGGCTATTACAAATATGCTCTTTTAGCTTCTCATCTTTTATTTCAGAGTGTTCATGTATTACATTTTGCATCTAAACAACTTTGAATATCTGCGTAAAAATTAACACTATCAAGGATTCCGTTGGTGTTAAAAGTTTTTAATTGTTTTTGCTCTTTTTTATTTGCAATTACAATGATTTTTATGCCATCATTGTTTAGTTTATTTATTAGGTCTTTTAGTGTAAATATTGCTGTTAAATCTATGAAAGGGACGGCTGTAATATCTATAATGAACTTTTTAATATTTAAAATTGAACTTGCTTCACGCTCAAAACTAACACTTGAACCAAAGAAAAATGCTCCATTTATTTTAAGTACTCTTGTGTCTTTTGGAATATTATAATCAACACCCTCATCTTCATTTTCTAAAACTATCTCTGTTTCTTGAGTAATTCTATAAACTATAAGTAATGATGCTAAAACTATTCCAACACCAACTGCAGTTATTAGATCAACAAAAACTGTAATAAAAAATACACTCAACATTACAGCTAAATCTTGTTTTGGACTTTGTCTCCAAACTTTTATGAAACGATAATCTAAAATATCTATACCAACTTTTATTAGTATTCCAGCAAGTATTGCCATTGGTATTTTTGAAGCAATTGGTGCTAAAAATAAAACTACGCCAAATAGTGCTAGTGAGTGGATTATTCCAGATATATTGTTGGTTCCACCACTTTTAATATTTATAACAGTCCTCATAGTAGCACCAGCACCAGGTATAGCACCAAATAAACCACAAACAGCATTACCAATACCTTGACCAATAAGTTCTTTGTTTGGTTTATGCTTAGTTCCTGTTACAGAATCTGCGACAATAGATGTTAAAAGAGTATCAATCATACCAAGAATTGCTAGAGTAAATGCAAGTGTAAAAACAAGTTTAAAGTTCTCTAAGTTTAAAACGGGCATAACTACGGCTGGCAAAGTAGTTGGTATTTCACCAATTGTATCTACATTAAAATTCATATATATACTTAGTGGAGTAAGTAAAAAAAGTGCAATAAGTGGTGTTGGTATTAACTTAGCGATCTTTTGCGGTGTAAAAAACATTATTACTAAAGTTGCGGTAGCTAAAATAATAGAGTAAATATTTAGATGCTCTAAAGTATCTGTAATTGATAATAATATATGAACAATTGAAGCACTACTTCCAACACCTAAATAAGGGTTAATTTGAAGAATTATAATAATAATCCCAATACCACTCATAAAGCCAGAGATAACTGGATATGGAATATATTTTACAAATTTACCAAGCTTAAATACTCCAAAAAGTATTTGAAAAATACCAGCCAATATTACAGTTGTAGCAATTAGATTTATATCTGCATGAAGAGATACTACTGCTGATGCCATCACAACAGTCATTGGTCCTGTTGGTCCAGAAATTTGTGTTGGAGTCCCACCTAAGAGTGAAGCAAAAAAGCCAAGTATAATGGCTCCATAAATTCCAGCAGTTGGACCAATCCCACTAGCTACACCAAAAGCAAGACCAAGAGGAAGAGCAATAACCGCAGCCGTTAGACCACCAAAGAGATTTTTTTGTAAGGATAAATTATTCATAATGCACTTTTTGTTTGCATTATATAACTTTATATTTAAAAATTATTTATAAAGCTAAAATTTCCTCCAAAAAGAACCACTTAATAGTACAAAAACCGTATAACACTCTAGTCTTCCTATAATCATAGCTACTGAGAAAAAGATTTTATCGAAGTCATTAAAAAATGAAAAGTTATCAGATGGACCAACTAAAGAAAAACCTGGTCCAATATTTCCAACAAGAGCAAAAGCTGCTGAAATAGCTGTCATCTCATCAAATCCTCTTGCATAGATGTAGATAGTAACGACACCAACTGTAATCATAAAAAGAGTAAAAAAGCCAAAAGTTGAGTATAAAATTCTCTCTTTTTGTCTGTTTCCATCTATAAAAACTGATATTACATTATTTGGATGAATAACTCTTTTAAATTCTGCAAAAAGAGTTTTAAAAATAATCACATGTCGTATAACTTTTATACCACCAGCAGTTGAACCAGCATTTCCACCAACAAGAAGTGCTACAAATATTACAGCAATTGCAAAGTGTGACCATGAACCATAATCAATAGTAGCAAATCCTGTAGTAGTCATTACTGAGGCAATTGTAAAAAGTGAGTGTTTTAATGCATCATAAAAACTATCACCACTCATATCTATGTGAGCAAAAGTTAAAGTCAAACCAAGTATAAAAAATATAATAATATACCATCTAAACTCCTCACTTTTATAACCACTAAAATCTTTATGGTAAAACTTTAGATGTGCTAAAAAGTTCACTCCAGAGAGCATCATAAATACAGTAGTAGTCCAAATAATTCCATCATTTGTAAAATAGCCCAAAGAGTTATTTTTTGTAGAAAAACCACCAGTTGAGACTGTTGAGAATGCATGGTTTATAGCATCAAACCAAGACATGTCAAAAAATCTTAAAAACAACATATCTATAATAGTTAGCACCAAATAAACTACCCATAAACTAAGTGCAGTATCTTTGATTTTAGGTGTTAATTTTTCTAACTCTATCCCTGTTGATTCTGCCTTAAAAAGTGAAAGACTTCCTGTTGGATTTATCATAGAAAGTAGACCAACTCCAAGAACAATAACCCCTAGTCCACCAAGCCAATGCATAAGACTTCTATGAAACAAAATCATATGGGGAAGAGCTTCAATGTCTGTGTAGACAGTAGCACCAGTTGTTGTAAAACCACTTATAGCCTCAAAAAAAGCAGATGCAAAAGATATATCAGTATATGTAAAAAGTGGAATAGCGCCAACAATACCTAAAAGTATCCAGAGTAAATTTACAACTAAAATACTATCTTTTATTTTTAAATCTATCTCATGATTGTATAGCAGTAACCAAATTGCAAGATTAAGGAGTAAAAACAAACCATCATATAATAAAAATTTTATATAATCTTCATTATATATTAAACCAACAATAATATCTAAAAGAAAGATAAGAGATATTGTCATGCCAATAAGAGACAATATCTTTAAAACATTCTTATAACTCATAAATCCATTGCTTTACTTTTGTAGATTCTTTAAGTGTACTAAATGCTATAATTAAATCAGATTCTTCTAGTATAATTTTTTCGTTAAATGGAAATAATTTAGAATCACGCATATAAAACATTTTAGATTTATTAACCTTTAAAGGTTTAATTTTTTTACCTACAAAATTTGAATTTGAAAAAACTTTTCTCATGTAAACCGATGCTTTAGAACCACAGAAGCTTTTCTCGATTATAACGCCACTAGCGCTTATATGCTCCATTATTGTATTGTAAGCACTCATTTTAGGTCCACGAACAACAATAATACCAAGTGAATGCATAAGTGAATAATATTCCATCTCATTGTTAATAGCCATCACTTTACTTATGCCTTTATCTTGTGCTTCAAGGCATTTTATAATATTGTATTCATCATTGTTTGTAGCAGCTATAAACACATCAGCCTCAGATAAACCTTCCTCTTCGTATATTGTGGTATCACCATATTTTAGATTTATGACAGATGCCCGTCCCTCTAAAATTTCATCGGCTTTTTCGCATAGTTTCAAACTTGTATCTATTAGTTTTACACTTCGTTTTGCTTCTATTAGATCTTTTGCTATTGATATGCCCAGTTCATCTGCTCCAAAAACTACACATCTTTGAATATCTTCTTTATCTGCAGTATCTAAAACATTACATATTGTTCTAACATCTTCTTCTGGACCAAAAAAGTAGACTAAATCATTTGGAAGGACCTCTTCATCTTTTTGTGGTATAAAAAAGCTTTTATCTCTCTCAATTCCAACAATTGTAAAATTTTTAGAGCTAATCATCATAGGTTCAATATCTTTAGAGACTCGAACAGAGATTAATTTAAAATCAGTATATTTAAAAAATTTAACATTGTTTGCTTTTGGGTAATCCATAAGAGAAGCAATAGCTTTTGAGGCAATTTTTATGGGAAAAATTAACATATCGATACTGAGTTTTTTTTGTACCTGAGTATCTGCAAAAAAGTGTTTTTGAAGTCTTACAAATTTTCTATCTATTTCTAAAACAGAATCAGCCATAAGCGTAGATATTAGATTTACATTATCTACATTTGTAACAGCTATAAAGAGGTCAATTTTTTTGTCTATAAAATGGTTATATATGCTTGAGTCTTCAACATCACCTTTCATTGGTAATATATCTAGACTCTCTTGAATTCTATGTAGGGCTTCTGAGTTTTTATCTATAATCGTTACATTATGACCAATACATAATGTCTTGGCTAGATTAAAACCAACCTTACCTGCACCTGCTATTATTATATTCATTTGGGCATTATATAACTATTTATATAAAATTAATATTTATTCTCTATTACAAATTATTTTATAGTCGCAAAAATTACACTTTTTTTCATCATCACATTTTTCAAAGTTAACTTCTTGAATTTGTAGCAATCCCTCAATAATAAGTTTTAATCTTTCTAGCTTCTCATTTAAGAAAGCCTCTGCAACTATTTTAGACTCTTTTAAATCATAATAATAGCACCCAACTACATTTCCAAATTCAGAAGCTAAAAGATAGTAAAATTCTAGTTGAAAATCACTAGCTTCATCTAAAGTTTTTTCAGTATAGAGTGGGTACTTTCCAGTTTTATAATCTAGCACTTCAATCTCATTTGAGCGTTTATCTATGCGGTCTATGCTTCCCTCTAATGTCATTCCAGCAAAGCTACATATTTGTTTCTTTTCACACTTATAAACTTGCCAACCCTCTTTAAAGCGTTTTACTTCAAGCTCACAAAAATTTTCTAAACTTCTTTTTTGTATAGCTATTAAATATTTTTCTAGCTCACTCTCTCCACAAGCTTTATCTAGCTCTACATGTAGAGCGCGTTTTAATTTGCTAACATCATCAAAACTAGATTGTTTAGTGTAGAGATTTTCTAAAGCTTTATGAACTTG
>Ga0256827_10003254_pt1 | contig 10352 bp, 7 predicted proteins | sample CV84metaG_FD_185977 | JGI IMG/M metagenome (GOLD analysis project Ga0256827, IMG submission 185977) | Hydrothermal vent microbial communities from East Pacific Rise, Pacific Ocean - CV84 | ecosystem: Environmental > Aquatic > Marine > Hydrothermal vents | place: Pacific Ocean: East Pacific Rise...
TGATAGGGGATATACAGTTTTTGCAATAGGAAACTATAAAACATATCAAGAAGCATCTCAAATGAAAACAATTTTAATTAACGAAGGAGTAGCCGATGCCTTTATTGTAGCATATAATGGTAATGTGAAAATTTCGGTAGCAAAAGCCAAAGAATTGTTAGGTAAATAGATAGGATAAATCCGCATAAATTTCCGAAAAGCTAAATGGATTGAGCATATTTATATTTAGAGATTCTAAATAAAAGAAACTCATCAAAAAAAACAAAAAAATAAATCAATCATATAAAAAAAATATTATTTTTGGAGTGAGTAAGCTAGAGTATAAAAATTATATTTGCATAACAAAAAATAATTAAAAAACAATACTAGAAAAATTTTTTATTTAATTATTTTTTGTTGATATTGCTCACTGAAATAAGGAAACTACAATAACCTGTAAATTATTGAATAATAGATGAGTAAAGATTTAGTTACAGTATGGAAAAATTGTCTTGAGATTATCAAGGATAACGTCCCGACCATAAGTTTTAGAACATGGTTTGAACCAATTATCCCGATTAAACTAGAAGACAATATTTTAACAATACAGGTACCAAGTCAATTCTTTTACGAGTATCTCGAAGAGAATTATATCGATATTATTGGAAAAACTTTGAAAAAAGAGTTAGGTGAAGATGTAAAACTAGAGTATAGCATTGTTATGGAAAATGATAATTTCTACGGCAAAAGTAAATACACAGTTAAAATCCCAACCCAAAATAAAACCGATATAAAGAATACACCAGTATCTGTTAAGTTAGAAGATAACACAATTAAAAACCCTTTTGTAATACCGGGAATTAAAAAACTACACGTTGACCCCCAATTAAACCAAGATAATTCTTTTGAAAACTTTGTTGAGGGTGAATGTAACCGTTTAGCACGTTCAGCAGGTTTTGCTGTTGCAAATAATCCGGGTGGTACAGCTTTCAACCCATTGTTTGTATATGGTAAATCTGGTTTAGGAAAAACCCACCTTGCACAAGCAATAGGTATAGAAGCAAAAAAGAAATTTCCTGAAAAAACAGTTTTGTATGTAAATTACAACGATTTTCAGACACAATTTACCGAAGCAATAAGAAATAATAATAGAAATGATTTTATTCATTTTTATCAAATGATTGATGTATTAATAATTGATGACATTCATTGGCTATCAGGAAAAGAAAAAACACAAGATATTTTCTTTCATATCTTCAATCATCTACACCAATCGGGCAAACAAATAATTTTAACATCAGACAAAGCTCCAATAGAAATGCAAGGAATTGAACAAAGATTACTTTCTCGTTTCAAGTGGGGACTTTCAGCAGATTTACAAGCACCTGATTACCAAACAAGAATATCAATATTAAAAAAGAAAATATATAACGACGGAATTGAATTAAGTAATGACGTTATAGAATATATAGCTTCGCATATAACAAACAATATAAGAGAGCTAGAAGGTGCTTTAATATCTATATTAGCACAATCTACCCTAAATAAAAAAGAAATTACAATAGATTTAACAAAACAGATTATCGATAAGTATGTGAAAAATACAAAACGAGAAATCTCAATAGATTATATCCAAAAAGTAGTTTGCGATTATTTTGATATGGATATAGATCAACTTAAATCTAAAACAAGAAAAAGAGAAATTGTTCAAGCTCGCCAAATTGCAATGTTTTTTGCTAAAAGTATGACAAAATCTTCTTTAGCTACCATAGGAACACAAATTGGAAATAAAGATCATGCAACAGTTCTTCACGCTTGTAAAACCGTCAATAATTTAATTGACACCGACAAAGGTTTTAGAATTTATATAGATGAAATTGAAAAGAAGCTAAAATTGTAATGATTGTTTCATTTACAAATATTACGAACAGCTTGACCTTATGGTTAAGCTGTTTTTTTATGTGTACTGATATAAAATGATATATATATTATTAAGCATATTATCTTCAACAAGTATTTTTGTAATCTTCAAATTTGTTGATTTAAAAAAATTAGATGCTCTAAATATTATTATTATAAATTATTTTATTGCAACATCTATAGGCTTTTTTTTGTTCTTTAATAAATTTATAAACCTATTCTCAAAATTTGATATAAATTCATATATACTTTCTGCAATAATTGGCGTATTTTTCTTTATCGGATTTATATTATTAGAAAAAACAATTAAAACCAGCGGATTATCAATAACAAGCGTTGCTTCTAAAATGTCGGTAGTAATACCAATAATTTTTTCTATAGTTTTTTATAATGAAACAATAAGCTATTTAAAAATTACAGGAATAATATTAGCACTAATTTCGATATTTATGATTGTTTATCGCAAAAATAATAATAAAAAAGAAATTATAATTTTATTACCATTACTTCTGTTTGTTTTTATGGGAACAATAGATAGTTTTATTAAATATGCACAAGTGCATATATTCGATAAAGATGTTAATGCAATAATATTTACATCGTTATTGTTTTTTTTCTCGTTTATTTCAAGTTTAATATATTATATAGTAAATAAAAAACGAACAAAAATAATAAAACATAAAACAATAATATTTGGCTCTGCCTTAGGTTTGGTAAATTTTAGTTCTATATATTTTTTGATAAAAGCATTCGATACAAACATATTTAATTCAAGTGTAATATTTGGTATAAATAACACGGCAATTGTTGTTTTATCTATATTAATAGGCTTATTATTTTTTAAAGAAAAAATCACGAAATTAAATTTTGCAGGAATTATAGTTTCTGTAATAGCAATAACAATATTAACAAGTTTATAGTGAGTGAGATAATAGAAAAATACAAAACAATTAGTAGAACCTCCGAAGGATATTACAAAGAAAAAGGAAGTAAATTTTTTGCCTTTGCATATCCGGTATCAAGCGAAGAAGAAATAAAAGAAATACAACAAAAACTACGAAAAGATTATTACGATGCACGTCATCATGTGTTTGCATGGCGACTTGGTGCCGATAAAAAACGCTATCGTGCAAGCGACGATGGCGAACCATCAAACTCATCTGGTCCACCAATATTAGGGCAAATACAATCTTTCGATTTAACAAATATATTAATTGTTGTAATACGATATTTTGGCGGAACAAAACTTGGTGTTTCGGGTTTGATAAATGCTTATAGAACAGCCGCAAAAGAAGCAATTGCAAATAATAATATTGAAGAAAAAACAGTGATGAGTTATTATCGTATAGAATTTTCGTATAACGAAATGAATTCTGTTATGAAGTTAATAAAAGATAATAACATTAATCAAACAAATCAAAAATTTGATTTAAATTGCAGTATGGAAATATCAATAAAAGTATCTGATGAAGATGTTGTAACAGAGAAGTTTAAAAAAATATCAGGAGTGAAAATAAAATATCTAAATACAAAATAATAAACTTTTAACTTTATAAACTTGACAAACTTTATGAACTTTTAACTTGACAAACTTGATAAACTAAATAATATATGAAAAACAAAAGCTTAATATCTATTAATGATTACACAAAAGAGGATTATTTAAGAATTCTTGAGCTTGCAGCCGAATTTGAAGCAAATCCCGTACAAAAAATTTTAGATGGAAAAGTAATAGCTACTTTATTTTTTGAGCCATCAACAAGAACACGTTTGAGTTTTGAAAGTGCAATTAACAAACTTGGAGGGAAAATAATTGGTTTTACCGATGCAGCATCGTCAAGCGTAAAAAAAGGAGAAACATTAAAAGATACAATAATGACAGTTGCTAATTATAGCGACCTTATTGTAATGCGTCACCCAATAGAAGGAAGTTCTCGTTATGCCAGCGAAGTTTCTGATGTGCCAATTGTGAATGCTGGTGATGGAGCAAATCAACACCCAACACAAACATTGTTAGATTTATATTCTATTCAAAAAACACAAGGCACATTAGAAAACCTAAATATTTTTTTAGTAGGTGATTTAAAATATGGCAGAACAGTACATTCGCTACTAATTGCAATGTCGCATTTTAATCCTACATTCAATTTTATTTCGCCCGAAACATTAAAAATGCCCGATGCATACAAAATGCACTTAGATAAATTAGGTCTGAAATATTACGAACATACCGATTTTACAGAATATATTGATGAGGCAGATATTGTTTATATGACAAGAGTTCAGAAAGAAAGATTTACAGACCCTATTGAATATGAAAGGGTTAAAGATGTGTATATTTTAAGAAATGAGATGTTGGCAAACACAAAACCAAATATGAAAGTTTTGCACCCGCTACCAAGAGTAAACGAAATAAATATAGATGTTGATACAAACGATAAGGCATATTATTTTACTCAAGCCAAAAATGGAGTTTATACACGTCAAGCAATTATTGCTGCAATTTTGGGACTTAAATAAATTGAAAAACTATTAAAATCTACGAAAAATGGAAAACGAAAATAGAGAACTTAAAGTAAGTGCAATAAAAGATGGAACAGTAATAGATCATATTCCTGCCGAAAAACTTTTTAATGTTATAAATATTCTTAATCTTGATAAAATTGATACTTTAATAACTTTTGGAACAAATTTAGAAAGTAAACAACATGGCAAAAAAGCTATTATAAAAATAGCAAATAAATGTTTTAAAGGCGACGAAATAAATAAAATTGCCCTTGTAACTCCTGATGTAAAACTTAATGTTATTAAAAACTATAAAGTTGTTGAAAAAAAGCAAGTAGTTGTTCCTGATACAATAGAAGGGATTGTTAAATGTGTTAATCCTAAGTGTATTACAAATCACGAAAATGTTAAAACTAAATTCACTGTAATCGATAAAAAAAATATAAAACTTAAATGTCATTACTGCGAAAAAATTACAATATAGACATGTGCTATATATTAAATTTAACAAGGGTGTCGCTTATAAACGACACCCTTGTTCTATTATAGGGTCTGCTGAAAAGCTCTGAGGTGTATTAGATTTTTATTTTCTGAAATGTATATATATATACCTCAAATTGAAGAGGATAAAAATATGATGTGCCTCAGAGCAAGCATTTTGTCTATTATACCCAAATCCTAGCTAAATCAAAAAAAACATTTGTATTAAATTACACTATCAAATAAGAATGACCTTATTTAAATTGAAACCTACCAAGTTTAAATTTACTCTTTCAATACATTATAGATTACATTACTTTTAGCTAAAATTTAAATCTGTGGATTTGTTAACGGAAGGAAATAGAAAATATTTAAAAGGTGATTATAAAGGAGCTATTAAAGTTTTTGATAAATTATTAAAAATGGAGAGCAATAATTTACAAGCCTTAATAAACCGTGGTTTAGCATATCTCGATTTGTGGAAATATGATAGAGCAATTATCGATTTTTCTCGTGTAATTGAAATTGATAAAGAAAATGCTGATGCATACAGAAATAGAGCATTAGCATATTATTCATTAGATAAAGAGAAACTAGCCCTTGATGATTATAAGAAGGCCACCGAATTTGCTTGATTTGGTTTTATTTTAATCAACATAATAACAATAACCTTGAAAAATGTATTCTGTATAGAGTGCATTTTTTTTTGTTAAAAATGAACTTCGGTTAATTGTTATAATAAATAGGGTCTGCTGATTTTCCCCACTTTGTTTTTTATATTTCTTACCTTATAACTGTAACTACTCCTGCTTTTTCGTGTTCGTTTCCTTCAAAATCTTTACATACAACTTTCCAAACATAAGAACCGTTTTGCACTTCTTTTTCTCCGCCTTTTGCGTATCCTTTCCAATATTCAAATAAATCATTGCTTGTCCAAATTAATTCGCCCCAACGATCATAAATTGACAAATTGTAATTATCTAAATCTATTCCTGTTCCAACAGCTCTAAATCCATCGTTAATTCTATCATAATCGGGAGAAAATGCGGTTGGTACATAAAGTGTAAATATATCTTTTACTCTAATTATATGCATTGCTGTATCCTTACAACCTAAATCAGAAATTGCAACTAATTCAACATTGTAATATCCTACATATTTATAAGTATGGTGTGGTTCAAATACATTTGATGTATCTCCATCATCAAAATTCCAAATATAAGAACTTGCTCCTTCGGAATAGTTATCAAAATTAAAACTTGGTTCTAAAACTGTTACAACATCGGGCATCACATCAAATTTAGCTTCCGGCGAAGGGTAAACATTTATCATATTTTCTACTGTTTTTGTTACCTCACAACCATCTGCGGTAATCACACTTATTGTAATATCGTAATAACCAGAGCTATTAAATATATGATATGGGTTTGATGATGTTGATAAATTATTATCATTCAAATCGTCAAAATCCCATAAATAAGATTGTGCATTTCCAGATAAACTTTCTTCATTAAAATGTACAGTTAATGGTGGGCATCCTTGTAAAATATCTGCTTGCAATTGTAAATCAGGTATAGGATAAAAATTAATTGTTAAATCGGCTGTGTCTGTTGCTCCACAGGCATCTATAACTGTATATGGAAAAGTTCCGTCTTCTTCGGGGTATGCTACATAATTTAACGATACTATATTGCCATTTTCATCATATATAGTATAAGGTGGCATTCCATTTAATATTAAATCGGTTATTAATAAAGGGTCGCCCGGACAAATTGTATCTTTATTAGTAAAAACCTCAAGTTCAACACCATTACTAACTGTAACTACTACATGTTGAGTATCACTTACACAACCCATATTATCGGTTGAATATACACAATATGTTGTTGTTTCGCTTGGTGTTACATTTTGAGTTGTTCCATTTACATTATTACACCAATAATAATTATATGGAGGTATTCCTGCTGATGCATCTGCTAATATTGTAGTACTAAAACCTTTACAGATTGTTATATCCCCTGTTGTTTCAAGTATAACACTATCTTGATTAGCAGTGAAACTTGCTGTTTCTTCACAGTTATGAATATCTGTTACAGTAACAGTATATGTTCCCGCATTGTTTATAATTATACTTTGTGTTAAATCGTTGGTATTCCATTCGTAATGAGAATAAGCAGAATCAACATTGAGTGTTACATTATCGCCTACACAAAATAAATCTATACCACTTATTGATGGTGTAGGCAATGGGTATTCTATTATTGTTATATCTGTATCTGCTTGGCAATTATTAGCATCAGTAACTGTAAGGTTATAAACACCTCCTGTATTGATTGTTATACTAGGTGTAATATTTGTTGTATTCCAAATATATGACGCATAAGTTTCTGTGGTAGATAAAATAGTAGATTGCCCGAAACAAAAATTATTTCCTATTATTACCGGTGTTGGCAATGGATATTCTATTATTGTGATACTTGTATTTGCTTGACAATTATGAGCATCGGTAACAGTTATCACATAAGTTCCTCCTGTGTCAATTGTTATTGATTGCGTTATATCTGTTGTATTCCAGATATAAGAATCATATGTTTCGTTTGTAGTTAAAACTGAAGATTCTTCCGAACAAAAATTAAGACCTGTTATTACAGGTGTAGGTAATGGATATTCTATTATATCAATACTTGCATTTGCTTGACAATTATTTGTATCGATAACTGTTATTGAATATGTTCCCCCTGTATTGATTGTTATTGATTGTGTTGTGTCTGAGGTATTCCAAATATAAGAATCATAAACTTCTGTTTCATTTAAAATTGAGCTTTGCCCCGAACAAAAATTATCACCTGTAATTATTGGTGTAGGCAATGGATATTCTATTATTGTTATATTTGTATCTGCTTGACAATTATGAGTATCGGTAACTGTAAGATTATAAACACCTCCTGTATTTATGGTTATGCTAGGTGTAATATCTGTTGTATTCCAAATATACGAATTATAAGTTTCCGTTGTAGTTAAAACCGAAGATTCTCCTGAACAAAAGTTAAGACCTGTAATTATTGGTGTAGGTAATGGGTATTCTATTATTGTTATATTTGTGTCTGATACGCAATTATGAGCATCGGTAACAGTTATCACATAAGTTCCTCCTGTGTCAATTGTTATTGATTGCGTTGTGTCTGTGGTGTTCCATGTATACGAATCATATGTTTCGGTTGTAGTTAAAACTGAAGATTCTCCCGAACAAAAATTAAGACCTGTTATTACAGGTGTAGGCAATGGATATTCTATTATTGTTATGCTTGTGTCTGACACGCAATTATGAGTATCGGTAACGGTAACATTATAAGTTTCCCCTGTATTAATTGTAATTGCTTGTGTTGTGTCTAAGGTATTCCAAATATACGAATTATAAGTTTCTGAGATAGTTAAATTTGAAGATTGCCCCGAACAAAAGTTATCACCTGTTATTATAGGTATTGGCAATGGATATTCTATTATTGTTATACTTGTATCTGCATGGCAATTATTAGTATCGGTAACTACAACAGAATATGTTCCTCCTGTATTAATTGTTATTGTTTGGGTTGTATCTGTTGTATTCCACATATACGAATTATGACTTTCTGTTGTAGTTAAACTTACTGTTTGTCCTGAACAAAAATTACTACCTGTTACTACAGGTATTGGTAAAGGATATTCTATTATATCAATACTATCAGTTGCTTCACAACCATTATCATCAGTTACTGTTACAAAATATTGATTTCCAACATTAACATTTGTTTGTTGAGTTGTATCTCCTGAACTCCAATTATATTCATCAAAAGTATTTATTGTTGTTAAATTAACACTTTCTCCATGGCAAAAATCATCTCCTAAAATTTTTATAACAGGTAATTTTCCAAAACCAGAATAATATCCTGCAAATCCTGCTATTCCGTTATATCCAAAAATCCCTACTGCCATAGAACCTGTTGATGTCATAACACAATTGCCGCTTAATGCAGGTATTTTATAGGTTACCCATGCCGGATTTCCTGTTACAACTTCTAGCCCTGTTTGAACAACACCATTAATTTTAAAAACAGAACCAGCCTCTGTAAAAACTATTATTGCTCCATTGTACTCTACATCACCAATCTTTGATACATCAGGTATTAAATCTACTTGTTTTGGTAAAAAACAAGAAACCGGAGGTATAAAATTTAATCCAGGTGTTCTTGCATCAGCTGTACCACCAAGTGGTTGATACATATATACATTTTTTGATGTTTCTATATACATATTTTTATGGCTTGTTCCTGCATAATAAGATGATGGAACTAAAAACCAATCACCTGCATTTATTGTTGCTATTGCAGTTGTTGAACCATTAACAAAAATTTGAGTATTATCTTCGGTAGCAATTACCAATGGACGTTCCATTGCGTCAGTTCCTGCTCCTCTAATTAATATATATTTATTCCCTAATTGATCCATAGATACGGTTTGATCTATCATTATATCTTGTTGATTAGTAGGACTAGCAATAGATCCACACATATTTCCACTATTTACAACAAGGGGTTTGTTTGATTTTATCAAAGCTCCAGTAAAACCTTGAGCATTAGCTGCTACACCTAGCCCATCTACATATCCCGAAACCACATAAGTATTCCCTGCATTTAAATTAATTGTTAAATTGTCTGATGTAATATTTCCATTAACATCATAAAATTCAACATTTGAATCGTAATCTGAAATATTAACTGTAGTATTATCTTCTGTTGCCATAAAACTGAGAACAAAATTCCTTATATTATTAGCACTTGCTTGCATAGGAACAACACCTGCTCTAAAAACTGTTCCTTTGGCAGCAGTACCCTTGCAAGTTAACGATCCTGCTTGCACATTAGATCTAACCCTAAAGTTTGCATAGAATTTTTTGTCTGCTTGTAAAATTAAACCTTTGTCTGTTAAAACCGTATTTAAATCCGAGGCAGAAATTATTGCTTTTGTACCTGGTCCATTACCAATTAAAAATTTGTAAGGATTACCTTGAGATATTGTTGGTGTTCCAATAACAGAACCTGAACCATCTGTAATTGTTACGGTAAAAGCTGTGGGTTCGGGGGTAGAAAGATACATATAGTGATCTCCTACATGAGCATTACTTTTTGAATGTAGAGGAGGAAACCAATGAATGGTATCTAGTTGTGCAGATATTTGCAAACTAACCAATAATGCTATGAATAATAATAGTTGTTTCATAATTAAAAAATTATAATCTTTTATATGTTTATTTTCAAAACAATAAATAGATATTTAATTAAACTTGTTTTTGTATTTTGAATTATTTTTATCTTATAAGAGTAACTACTCCTGCTTTTTCGTGTTCGTTTCCTTTAAAATCTTTACATACAACTTTCCAAACATAAGAACCTATCTCAGATTTTTTTGTTCCTCCTTTTGCATATCCGTCC
>Ga0256827_10003255_pt1 | contig 10351 bp, 4 predicted proteins | sample CV84metaG_FD_185977 | JGI IMG/M metagenome (GOLD analysis project Ga0256827, IMG submission 185977) | Hydrothermal vent microbial communities from East Pacific Rise, Pacific Ocean - CV84 | ecosystem: Environmental > Aquatic > Marine > Hydrothermal vents | place: Pacific Ocean: East Pacific Rise...
ATGAATTGTAATAGCCCAAGCCAAGCGTAATGGATATTGGTAAAATGAACCAATAACTTCTTCCTTTATTTCTTTGGTTTCTTTGTCAATAGTGTATTTTATATTCTCCCATAACTCTTTGTTGGTAAATATGTCTTCATTATCATCAGGGCATCTTACTACAATATTGTCCTCATCAAAGCTTACTATTTTACCAATTTTACCATTAAAATATCGTTTCTCTGGTGAACTATCATTCTTGACATACATAACTTGAGAACCAAGCTTTAACTCCAAATCATAATCAGTAGGATAGGAGTACTCTGAGAAAGTGCCGTCAACTGTTGCTTTAAAAAACTTGCTCTTATTCTTTATTCTATCAAGATGTTCCTTATTGGTATTATTAGCTGAGTTATTGTGAGTTGTAAGAGTAATATAACCTTCTTCTTCTTTGGGTTTGAAATCAGGGATATATCTTTGGTGTAATATATCGTAAGATTCTTGAGTGAGTTTATCATTGCGAACTTCATTCAATATCTTAACAAAAACATCATCTTTTTGTCTATAAATATGTTTCAGCTCAATTGTTACCATCGAAGATTCTTTTATGGCTTTGCTATTGAAAAAATACATTGAATTATAATAAGAACGAAGCATATTCCATTCATCATCTTTTACCACAGGAGCAAGTTGTTGTAAATCGCCAATCATTAGAAGTTGTACTCCGCCAAAGGGTAGGAATCTATTTTTATACTTTCGTAAAACCTCATCAATGGCATCTAGCATATCGGCTCTAACCATGGAGATTTCATCAATAATCAAGAGGTCAATTGTCCTTATTATATTGATTTTCCGCTTATTGAACTTCTTCTTGAAGTTTGGATTCTCAATTTTATGTCCAGCAACTTTCTCTGTAATAATAGGACCAAAAGGAAGTTGAAAAAATGAATGAATGGTTACTCCACCAGCATTTATTGCAGCTACTCCAGTTGGTGCTACAACTACCATTCTTTTCATTATTCTCGATTTGAGAGATTTTAAAAAGGTAGTTTTTCCTGTTCCAGCTTTTCCAGTAAGAAATATATTCTGATTGGTGTATTGTACAAATTCAAATGCTAAGTCGAGTTCTTTGTTTGTCATTGGTTATAAGATGGTTATTTGGTTATTTCCGATTTCTCGGAATAAATTGGTGATTTGTTTATTTGAGTTGTTGAATGTTAAATTGTTTGTTGTTAGATTGTTTCAATTATTAATTCCTAATTCATAATTGGTGATTCGTTTATTTGTGTATTTGTTTATCTGATTAGCAAGAAAATATTATTTAAGCTAATTTAGTTGAAATAGTGATGAGTTTACTGAAGACTGAAGACTAAGATCTGCTACCTTCAAAAAAACTTTCCTTGTCATTTATTATTAAGTGTTGATGTGTTATATTGTTAAAATGTTGATTTGGTTATTTGATTTGTTGAATGTTAAATTGCTTGTTGTTCTTGCTACTTTTTACTTTAAACTTTGATTTTTAGTCCTTAGCCTTTTTCCCAATCAAACTCATGGCCCTCTCAGTAATCGCAGTAATACTCAACGACGGATTAACCCCTGGATTAGCCGAAATCATTGAACCATCACAAATCATCATATTTTCATATCCAAAAACTTTATTATTTTTATCAATAACTCCCTTATCAGCATTTGCTCCCATAACAGCTCCGCCAAGAATATGTGCTGTGGAAGGCATATTAAACAGAGTTTCAGACATCAGAACCATTGGTTTAGCATTATTTAGCTCACTATATTGTTTTGCTAGTTCAAAAGCTAGTGGAATCTGTGCACTTGGTTTGCTACCGGTATCGACTCTAGTTTTTAAACGAAATAAACCTTTTTTAAAGCTTAATGTAGTATCAATTTGCTGCATAAAAAGCAGTACAATTGATTGTTTGGCAAAGTCTTTTACAAAAGCTAGTTTAATATATTTTAAAGGGCTTTTAAAGAAACTAATAAACATATTTGCCACTCTTACAGGCATATTATTTCCTACCACATTAGGGGAAACCATAGTTCTCCAAAAGCCAGATCCTTCTCCATATCGTACAACTTCAAGATGAGTTTTATCGTCCACATCAAGGATGGAACCTATTGCTACACCTTGACTTAAGTCTTTATCTTTGTCTTCGCTAACACTAAAAATTAAAGCTTCATTATTTGTAAGAACATGCTTCCCTAGCTTATCACTTAAGTTTGGTAGGCTTTTCTGTTTTAGCTTAATGAGTAAATTCATATTTCCAAGTACTCCGCCTGCAAAGATTACATTATCTGCTTTATAAGTGTATTTGTTTTTAAATAGTTTAGTAGAATCTTTACTCTTAATAATATAGCCTTCAGAACCATCATTTGCTCCATCAGTAATTACATCATAGACCTCTTGCTCAGCAATTATTTCAAGACCTTTTTTCTGTGCTAGGTATAGGTAGTTTTTATCAAGGCTATTCTTAGCATTATGTTTACAACCAGTCATACAAGCACCGCAAAAAGTACAGCCAGTTCTACGAGGACCTTCTCCATCAAAGAATGGGTCATCAACTTCCACATCAGATTCACCAAAGAAAACAGATACTTCTGTGGGTTCAAATTTATTGGACTGACCACGTTTTGCTGCTAAATCTTTCAGTAGTATATCACCAGTTTCTAACACAGGATTTACTGCCGAGCCAAGCATAGTACTTGCTGTTTTGTAATGTGGTGCAAGTTCTTCTTCCCAATTGGCAAGATTAGCCCAAGTTCCATTTTTATAAAAATTAGCTTTTGGTTTGGGTAGAGTATTTGCATAAACCAAAGAGCCACCACCAACACCGGTTCCACTAAGAATCCCGATATGAGCATAGAAAGTCATTTTCATAATGCCATAAAAACCAAAAGAAGGTAACCAAGTCCACTTTTTCAAATTCCAATTAGTCTCAGGAAAATCATCTTTACCATACCACTTGCCTTTCTCAATAAGTAATACTGAATATCCTTTCTCAACTAAACGCAAAGCAGATACAGAACCACCAAAGCCACTTCCAATAATTATATAATCGTATTTGTCTTTCAGATTTTTGTTAGTCATAGGTGCAAATGTAAGGTAAATGGATTAAAGTTGAAAGGCTAAAATATAAAGGCTAAAGTAGAAAGTAAAAAATCCTTTATCATTTCTCCCCTACCTACCAGCAGGCAGGCTTCAGGGCGGGGAAGAAAATGGCAAGGGGAGTTTTTTTGGAAGGAGATAGGAAAAGGAAGGAGGAAAAGGAGATAGGAAAAGGAAGAGGAAAAAAAGATTTTAGAATTAAGATTAACGATTGAAGATTTGAGAGGTTTTGCCAATGTAAAGGGTTAAGCGTGAAAAAACAAAAGCTTGAATCTCGCTCTAGGCGGTGCACGAATGCCGCTACCGCAGCGATTTTATCGCGTGGTATGTATAATTTGTATACCCTATGCGGCACTTCATATCTTTGATATGATTTTTTGCTATCGCAAATGCCGCTGCAAGAAAACTTAAAGTTTAGTACTTTACTCCAGTCACAGTGTGACTTAAAGTCACGCCGTGACTATAGCTTGCTAATATTGTTACTTTTAAAGCAGTATTTACTTTTTTTATTACCTTTAGTTTTTATTAAAAAGAGTTAGTTTTTCAGATGCAAAAAGGTCCGTAATAACGTAATTGCTCTCGGAAAAACGCATTTAGGTATTTAGCTGATTTTTAATATTTTACAAAGAGAAAAATTTGATTGATGAAAAATTGTATAAAAGGAACTCCTTATGGAGTACAGGCTTAAACGATTCGCACGGATTTAGGGTGTTTATTTATGGTACAGGAACAATTAAAAAATAAGGTATGAGAAACATTTTAGGAGTTATTTTCATTGTATTATTAATGAGTTCTTGTACTTTTATACGTATGGATGATAGTATTGATCTTGGGAATAAGTATCGATATATTCAGGAGTATCCACAAGTAATAATTTACAATACAAATTCCAGTTCTAAAGGAAGCGGGGTCAATATTGTTCCACCTGTTGTAAAATCCTATGCCTTCAATAATCGGTATATTATTGCTAAATCTCAAGAAGTTGATGAAATAACAGGTAGTGTGGAGGGTAAGCCGATTAGGTATTGGATAATAGATAATAAACTCAAAGGAGCAGCTGTTACACCGATGGACTCAATAAATTTTTATAAAGCGTTAAAAGAGAAACGAATCAAACTCAGATTAAACTAAGATATTAGATTGTTCATTGCATTGTAGCAAGTACGCCTACGCGGGGTCGAACTTTTTTCATTTTAATAAAATCAACTTCATAATACTTTGATATTCTGTATTATACCCTTATTGGCTTTTCCGAAGGCAAAGTCTGTTATTACGGACTATTATTAATCAATATTTTTTATACTATTTAAGTTTAATTTAACAATACAGCTCGGAAACAAGGGTTTTTCCGAGCTTTTGGTTCGTATGAACGGACTTATTTATAAAATAAAAGATTTTAGATTTCAGATTAACGATTGCCTTTATCATAGGTATTCCATTACTAATATATGGAATTTTTTCAGTGTTTTATAAGGATTATTATGTTGTATTAGTAAATGAGTTTGGTGAAGAACTATTGTTGAAGGGACCAAAAAAAGAATGAAGAGAATATCTAGAAGTATTGATAATGCAATAGTAGGTATTGAAAAATAAAAGATGGAATAACGTTTGTTGTCATAATTATTTTTCTCCTTGTTAAAAAATCCCAATAACATTCCCAAAAAGCACCCCAACAATTTTCTACTTTTGATGTTTAATTGGAATACAAATAACACTGATATTACGGATACTCACAAATGATAATTTGCTTTGCATCATTATAAGAGCCCGCTAATTATCGCTAATTAAACGAATTTCGCGAATTAATTAGTATAATTAGTCTAATTAGTGAAAATTAGCGGATAAACAAATTGTGAGCAAAGCGAACAATATACACATTGTGTCTTAGCGTCTTAGCGAGAGGCTTTTTATAATAAATTTGCGGCTTTGCGAGAGACTTTTAATAAGAGGATAAATATATAATATGGCAAAGAAGAATAAGGAAGTGGCAGAAACTCCACTGATGAAACAATATAATGCTATTAAAGCAAAGCATCCAACAGCTCTTTTATTGTTTAGAGTTGGTGATTTCTATGAAACTTTTGGCGAAGATGCCATCAAAGCATCGAAGATACTAGGTATAGTTCTTACCAAGCGTGCCAACGGAAAAGCTATGCACATAGAATTGGCAGGTTTCCCTCATCATAGCCTTGATACATATTTGCCTAAACTTGTGCGTGCTGGTCAGAAAGTGGCTGTTTGCGACCAATTAGAAGACCCTAAGCTAACCAAGAAGATTGTAAAACGTGGTGTTACAGAGCTTGTTACCCCAGGTATTGCTTATAATGATAAGGTGCTTGACCATAAAGAAAATAACTTTCTCGTAAGTGTGCATCTTGATGGTAAAGATGGAGGTGTTGCTTTTCTAGATATTTCTACTGGTGAGTTTTATGTAGCACAGGGTAGTCTTGAGGTTATTGATAAATTATTGCAATCATTTCGTCCTTCTGAGGTAATTATTCGCAAGGATATGCGTAATAAATTCACTGAGATTTTTGGTGAGAAATATTTTCTTACAACTTTTGAAGATTGGGTGTTTACTAAAGATTTTACCTACGATTTGCTTAATAATCACTTTGGAACAAAGACTCTCAAAGGCTTTGGCGTTGAACATTTGCCACTTTCAATAGTTGCTGCCGGTGCAGTATTGCATTATCTTGCCGAAACTCATCACGATAAGATAAAACATATAACAAAGCTTAGCCGAATAGAAGAAGACCGCTATGTATGGCTCGATAGATTTACTATTCGTAATCTTGAGCTTTTAAACTCTGCTAATGTGGATGCTACTACTTTGCTTGATGTAATAGACCAGACTAAAAGCCCAATGGGAGCAAGGCTTATTCGTAGGTGGTTGGTGCTTCCATTGAAAGATAAAGTGCAAATAGATGAAAGATTGAATATTGTTCAGTATTTCTTCGATAATAGTTCTGTGGAGGATGATTTGTCTTCACTAATTAAGACTGTTGGAGATTTGGAAAGATTGATTTCAAAAGTTTCCATTGGTAAAATAAGTCCTCGAGAATTATTGCAACTTAATAGAGCTTTAAGTGCTATTCCTAAGATTATTGAACTTATAAAACCAAGTGGTGTTGATGCTCTTAAAAGAATTGCTGAATTATTGAATCCTTGCTTTACTATGGCAGAGAAAATCATTAACAGCATACAAGAAGAAGCACCAGTGATGGTTAATAAGGGTGGAGTTATAAAAGAAGGAGTGAATAAGGAGCTCGATGATTTACGATATATTGCATATTCTAGCAAGGAAATTCTTGAGGATATTAAGAATAGAGAGGTTGAAAATACAGGAATTCCAAGTCTAAAAATAGGGTTTAATAATGTGTTTGGTTATTTCTTGGAAGTTACAAAAATACATATTGATAAGGTGCCGGAGGATTGGATTAGAAAGCAAACCCTAACTAATAACGAAAGATATATTACTCCAGAGCTTAAAGAGTTGGAATCGAAAATACTTGGAGCACAGGAAAAAATCTTGGCATTGGAAACAAGGCTTTATAATGATTTAGTAATTAGTTTACTAGAGTATATTGAGCCAATTCAGCTTAATGCTTCACTAATAGCAAGGTTGGATGTGTTAACCTCCTTTGCGAGATTAGCTGCTGCTGGAGAATATGTTAGGCCAAGTATAAACGATGGTTTTGCAATTGATATTAAACAAGGTCGTCACCCTGTGATAGAGCAGAATCTTGCTCATGATGAGGTTTATGTAGCCAATGATGTGTATTTGGATATTGAAAAGCAGCAGATAATTATGCTTACAGGACCAAATATGTCGGGTAAATCAGCTTTGCTTCGTCAAACAGCATTGATAGTTTTACTGGCACAAATGGGAAGTTTTGTTCCTGCCGATGCTGCTGATATTGGACTTGTTGATAAAATTTTTACTAGGGTAGGAGCATCAGATAATATTTCTTCTGGTGAGTCAACTTTTATGGTAGAAATGAATGAAACAGCAAGTATTTTGAATAATGTTTCCAATCGTTCATTAATACTTCTTGATGAAATTGGAAGAGGAACAAGTACTTACGATGGAATTTCCATTGCTTGGGCTATTACTGAGTTTTTGCATGAGCATAAAAGCTTTAGTGCTAAGGTTTTGTTTGCTACTCATTATCACGAGCTAAATGAAATGTCAACTACTTTTAAGAGAATAAAGAATTATCATATTGCTGTAAAAGAGATACGTAATCGAATAATATTCCTTAGGAAATTAGTTACAGGAGGTTCAGAACATAGTTTTGGTATTCATGTAGCAAGAATGGCAGGAATGCCAAAGATTGTTTTAAAACGGTCTGAGCAAATCCTTAAACAGTTGGAGAAATCCCATAGCAATCAGCAATTAAGCACTTCCATAAAAGAAGTAGCTAGAAAAACTGAAGAAGATGCAAATTATCAACTAAGTTTTATTCAACTTGATGATCCATTATTACAGCAAATTAAAGAGGATATTCTTGCCACAGAAATTGATACACTTACTCCTGTGGAGGCTTTATTGAAACTGAATGAGATTAAGAATTTGTTGAAGAAGAAGTAAAATAAAAAGTGAAGCTTAATACTAAGTTTCACTTTTTATTAATAATTTTTTATCTAACAATAAGCTTAGCATTATAAGTAGGTATATTGTCTATCCAAATATCAATTATATATAGACCATGGGATAAGCTAGATCTCAGAATTTCAATTGAATTTTTGTGATTAATATAGTTTATACTAACTCTTCTTCCTTGAGTATCATAAACTTTAACATCAATTTTATTATAATTCATAATATCAAAACTAATAGTTGATTTGTCAACCATTGGATTGGGGTAGATGCTAATATTTTCAAAGCCAAAGGCAGGGTCAATACCAGCTCCAACAGATAATACTACATTTTGACAATAAGGGGTAGAGCTTCCTCCGTTATTAGTTGCAGTTAAACAAACATTATATGTGCCTCCAACTGCAGGATAAGTATGAGTCGGATTTTGATCAGTACTTGTACTTCCATTATCATCAAAGTTCCAAAACCAAGTTGTAGGGTTGTTAGTTGTAAGGTCAGTAAATACAACTGTTGGGTCCGAGGTGTCTACAAAGCTAAAATTAGCTACAGGAGCTGCAGGTGGTGTGTAATTTTTAGGGGTTGTAATCGCTCTAAAATGAAAGTCAATAGTTCCACTATTTCCAATAGCAGAAACCCATCCACTATCAGTTTTTACAAATGATCTGCCTCCTAGCCCTGGTTCTGTAATTGGAGTCCATACACCCCCTGAAGGAACAGTATAGCCAATAAAAATATCTCCAGTTAAACTATTTAGTAGAGCAGAATCTGATCGTAAGTCTATGACAGTCATAGGGCTAGTATTCTGTAAAGTAGCAGCCGGGAATACTAACTTTGGAGTGATTATGTCAGTTCCTGGTGAACCTGCATTATTTGTCCATATATGTACTAGCATTGAGTCATTAGGTCTTCCAATATCAGTATAATTACGTATCAGTACTGAAGTAAGTTGTTGTGCTCCACTAGGAAGACTTATTTTAACAGCAGCACCTGAAGTAGTGGAAATAGAATCTACAAAGTTGATATCTCCATTGTCATAATATATATAATTACCAGAAATATAGTTAAATGTATCAGTATTAATACTGTTATTTAATATGGCACTATCAACAGCATGGAAATAATAATTAATTAAAGATCCAGAAGGAATATATGGTATAACAAAACTATAATTATTTCCATTAATAGAAGTAGCACTAATAGTATTATATGTTCCTCCATCAACACTATAATTAAGTGTTGCTAGGCTAATACCAGAAATATCTATTATTTCTGCACTGAGTGTGTTTGCTCCTATAGTTCCTTCATAATGTTCACTTGGAGTATGAATAACAAGTGGTGCTGCATTGTCAACTGAGTCACTTGTAATAATAATATCATCAATATACATTCCATCAAGATTTAAACCACCATCACTAGCAAATCTATATCTAATCTTTACATTTGAGTTTCCAACATATCCACCAAGACTGTAGTTGAATTGAGTCCAAACACTTAAAGTATCGTCGTAAGTTGCAATATTATTCCATGTTGATCCACCATCTGGAGAAACTTCTAAATACATATAATCAAAACCTTTTTCAATGTCATATTTTGCCCAGAAACTAATATCTGCAGATAATGAATTACTAAGATCTAAACCATTAGTTAAAGTAGCATTTATATTACTATTATCGCTATAGTTGCCATTTGGGCTTTCAGAAAGTGAGTTGCTAGGAGAATGTGATGTGGATGTTGTTAATCCCCAAGTACCCATTAATGTCCAATTGCTTGTGCCAGATTCAAAATCTTCGCTAAAGACAGTGGTTTGTGCCATAATAAGGTTTGACATTATTAATGCAACTACAAAAAGTATTAGTTTTTTCATTTTGATTGATTTTTAGTGAATATTAAAAAACTTGTATTTAGTTCCTTTGTGAAATTAAATATAATAATACAATGTGTGATACTTAATCATTGTATAAGTATTTACGTAAATACTAATATCCAAAGATACATTTTTTTAAAACAAAAATATGTTGTTAATGGGATTTTTTTGGATTCAACTCAAATATTTACTTAAGATTCACTTTTTCAACCTTCTTTATTCCATTTCTGTTTAGTACAATTCTGTATTTGCTAAGCTTGGTATTATTTAAATATTCATACTTTAGAATCATATTAATATGGTAAACCTTTTCAGATTTAAAACTCTCTAATTCGTTTTTGTTATTTAAGAATACTATCTCTGTATCAGGGTTTTCCATTCTCATTAGTAGGGGGGAAGTATTGAAATAAGTAATGTCGTTTACACCACGGATTTTAATATTTTTAAACATTTTGAAAAGCTTAAACGCATCAATTTTAGTTTTGCTTTTATAATGCATTATTTTTTCAAAAGAAATATCTTGAATCTCATTTTCAATATTTGTTTGTCTAGCATTAATAATATCTTGTGGGAGATTATTAGATGGCATAAAGCTAAAACCTTGAGAAATTAGTCCAATATTCTGATCCTTTTCATTAAAAATATTGATGGTATGATCGTAGGTCTCTTTTTTTAATAGATAGTTTATCAAGTCTTTTATCCAGTCCTTAATTCTGTCCTTAAACATATAACTAACTACAAGTACAACAAAGAATTTAGCGGTAAAATTACCATAAACACTATT
>Ga0256827_10003256_pt1 | contig 10348 bp, 8 predicted proteins | sample CV84metaG_FD_185977 | JGI IMG/M metagenome (GOLD analysis project Ga0256827, IMG submission 185977) | Hydrothermal vent microbial communities from East Pacific Rise, Pacific Ocean - CV84 | ecosystem: Environmental > Aquatic > Marine > Hydrothermal vents | place: Pacific Ocean: East Pacific Rise...
GACTCCTCACACCTATGCAAAAATATGAAAAACTTTTGGAAAAACAATTAGTTTGCTTATAATTCTTTTAAATTTTATAGAATTTACAAAATTTTTTCTACACAACCATACACTTTAGTACAAATAATAGTATAAATTCATATTAAAAATCAAATAAGTAATAAAAAATTCTCACTATAAAATCAAATAATTCACAAAATTATTGTAATTATTCAAAAAGGTAAATTAATTATTGATAATATTTCTAAATAATCTCTCTGCACAGTTAAAAATAACTCTTTTAAAGTTATATAATTATAGACACAAAATCATTTTTCTTTTATTTCTGAATCAATTTTGCTATTTATGTATTTTTTTTGGAAAAGCATATTTTATATTAAAAAATTAAACAAAGGGCTGAAGCCCTCTGTTGACCAGCTGAATTATCAAATAACTTACAAATCAACATTGTCCCTTTAGGGCAATGTTATTTATATTTTTTTATTAATTTTATAGGCACAATGTTTACAAAAGTTTGAATCTTTTGCATTATCAGTTCAACAATTTGAACAAGTAACTCTTCCAAATTCAATTAATTTTGTAGATTCTAAAAAGACAAAAACTGTAATTGAAGAAATTATTGCTATAACAACTGGTCAAAGAAACATTAGAAATCAAGCTAAAATCTTTCAAAAAGTAGTTAAAGGTACAATATCTCAATATCAAACTGTTGTCATAGTAACAACCGACCACCACATTGTTGCAGGTATAGAACTAAAATCAACACTATTTCCTCACATATTTTCAATATAAAAAATTGCTGTTGAAAAAAATATAATAATAATAAAAACTATGGCAATTGCTGATAAATATTCAAATTTATGTTTATAAATTCATTTTGATAATTTAAATAAAATTGGTACATGACTAAAAAGTTCAAATATTTTAAGTACTCTAAACATTCTAAATAATGCAAAAATTGCATAATGTCCTATTCACATAAAAAATGTAATTATGAAAAAAGGTAAAAATGAAAGTAAATCTAAAATATTAGTTATCCTAAATGGGAATCTATTTTTTTCATCAGAATTTATAAACCTATAAATATATTCAATTCAAAATAATCCTGAAATAAACAAATCTGTATAAAAAATATAATATAAATATTTTTCTCAATTATTATCTACACTTTCAAACATAACTAAAAAAACTGAAATAAATATTAACAATATTATTCCATAATTTGCATATCTTCCCAATACAGTATTTGTATTTTCAAAAACTGTATTCTTGTCTGTATCATCAACAAAAACATCTTTCTTATTTTTATTGAATATTTTAAGTAAGTTCATAAATTTGTTTTTATTGTAAAATAAAATTTGCTTTATTTTATAAAAATGATAAAATAAATTTGTTCACGATAGGAGTAGAGAGCAATTGCCTTTCTCCCTTAGTGTAAAACTCTTGAATTTTATTCAGGAGTTTTCTTTTTTTCTATAAAATATTTAATATCTTCTAAAATTTGAATATCTGGTCAAGCAGATTTTTTTAATAATTTTGAAGCTTTTTTTCTATTTGGTATTAAAACTCTTCATAATAAATCTCTATTCTTTAGCAAATCTACCAAACTATTAAAGTCTCAATCTCAAGTTATTAAGTAAGCTTTTTCTAAATTTCATTCAAATATATCTAACATAGCTTGAATTGCAATATCAATATCTACATTTCACTTAATTGTTCAATTTGGTAAAATCAAAGTATCTTTAAAAACTATTTCATATCAAATAGTTTTTAATTTTTCATAAAATTTATTATACCTTGGTACATATCATAAAAATATTTTAACTTTTTCAACTAAAAATTTTCTTTTCATATATTTATAAAATAATTCCCAATCAATAAGCCATCATAATTCTTCAATTCATTTATGAATATTTTGAGAATCTATATAAACTATTTTCATAAATTTGTTTTTTTATCTTTCTAAAATAATATCCTCTAACTTTAGCATCAAGTTCTTCTTCCCCATCCAAGAATCCTCACTTAAATCAAAAATAATACTAACTCTTCCAGAGCTTCTTTTTATTTCATCATAATGGTCTCACATAAAAAATCAAAATATTTTGTATCACTCTTTTGTGTTAAATCTAATATGGTCTCTTCCCTTTCACAAAAATTCTAATTTTTCATATTGCAAATTTTCAATCATAAAAAGTGGTTTTGGATTTCACATTCCAAATGGTTTAAATCTGTTTACTTGTTTTAGAAAATTAAAGCCTAATTCATTTAATCTTACAACTTTATCTATTTTTAGAATTTTTTTATTGTGTAAAAAATCTAGTTTATTAATTTCTGCTAAAAGTTTCTTTTGAAAAAGTGGAAACTTTTCTTTTGAAATGGAAAATCAAGCTGCTTGTTTATGCCCTCAAAATCCAATAAACATATCTTTAAATTTTTCTAATAAATCAATAATAGAATAAAATTCTGGACTACGGCAACTTGCTACCAATTTTTCTCATTCATCTTTTAATACAATACAAGGTTTATGAAATTTTTCTGTAATTCTTCCTGCTACAATTCAAATTATTCAATGAGTAATTTCACTAGAAACATAAAAAATTAAATTATTTTGTCTATCAATATTTCACATTGCATCTTCTGTAAACTGTTTTGTTAATAACTTTCTCTGATTATTTAAATCTTCAATTTCTCAAAGAGTTTTTTCTAAGGTTGGTCAATTATTTAAAAGTAAATTTACTGCTAAATATGGAGTATCCATTCTTCCTGCTGCATTTAATCTTGGTCAAAGTGTAAAACCAAAAATATCAGCATCAATTTCTTGATCCATTTGATCTTCAATAATTTTTCTAACTCATCTACTTCTTGAATTTTTAAGTTGTTTAAGCCCTTCCCTAACTAAAATTCTATTTTCTCAAATTATACTCATACAATCTGCAACTGTTCAAATTGCACAAATATCTATTGATTCAATCAAATATTTTCTAACTTCAGTAGGAGTAAAATATATTGGAGCAAGTGCTTGAATTAATTTATAAGCAACTCAAGCTCAAGCTAAATGTTTAAAAGGATAGTTACAATCTGGTCTTTTAGGATTAACTAGTGCAACTGCATTTTTTGGAATAATTTCAGGAGTATGATGGTGATCTGTTACAATAATATCAATTCACATTTCTTTAGCTTTATCTATAACATCAATATCTCTACTTCCACAATCAACAGTAATAATCAAAGTTACTCAAAGTTTAGATAATTCATCTAAAAAATATGCTTTTAAACCATATCAATCTTTGACTCTGTGAGGTAATCTATAACTTGCTTTTAAATTTATTTTTTGAAAAAAGTGCATCAAAAGAGCTGTTGAGGTAACTCCATCAACATCATAATCACCAAAAATCATAACTTTTTCATCATTTTTTTTAGCCTCTTTTATTCTTTTAACTGCCTTTTCCATATCTTTTAGTAAATATGGATCATGTAGGTCATCAATAGTTTTTTCTTCTAAATGTTCTTCTCCAAATCTAGTAATTAATAAATCAAAAATATCTTTATCAAGTGTTGATCTGTCATATTCAATTATATTTTGTTTTAGGGATTTTTTTTGTTGCATTTTTTTTCTTAAATTTTAATTTATATATTTTAAAAAGGAAAACTTTTTATAATCCATCACCCTTCGGGAGCTTCCTTTTAGTCAAAAGGAAGCAAATTGATTTAACTTTTTATAGATTATAATAAGTTCCTTTTTTATTCTCTATATAATTCACTCCTTATCTTACCAATAACTTCTTCAATATTCTCATAAATCTCTTCATTTGTAATTCTAATTATTTTAAATCATCTATTTTTAATTAATTCATCTTTTATATTATCTAATTTTAAAATTTTGTCTAATTTATGAATTGAGCCATCAATCTCTATAATTAACTTCTTTTTTGCAATATAGAAATCTGGTATAATAAATCTCTCTTTACCAGATTTTTCAGTATAAACATAAAATATTTTTTGTCTTAAAACTCTTTCTCATAATTTATCATACCTAACATTATTCCAAAAAATTTTCTCTGCTTTTGTCATATTTTTTCTCAATTCTCTTGCAATATTTTTTATACTATTTGAAATAAACATAATATTAATGTTAAAAATAAATTAAAAGGAAAACTTTTTATAATACATCCCCTTGTTCCTCGGTACTTCCTTTAATACTAAAGGAAGGTAAAATTTAATTTTTAGTAGATTTATCTGGCTTCCTTTAGTATTAAAGGAAGCTGTCCAACGGACTGATGGATTATAAAAAGTTTTCATTATATGACTGATGGATTTTTATTTTCTTAATTCTACAAAAAAAACAAAAAAAAGCTAAAAAATATTTAGCTTTTTAGAAAAAATATAATATAATTCAAACAAATCAACAGACTAGGTACCCCTTGAGGGTAATGCTTTAGCTTTCTGTTTACTATTAAATCAACAAGGTGGCTTTAGCCCCTTGTCCTAGATTTTAAGTTCCCGTAGCTCAGTGGAAGAGCACAAGGCCGCGGACCTTGGTTAGCGTGGGTTCAATTCCTACCGGGAATACCATTTTAAAAACAAAATTCTAATTTTGAGACCGGTCTCAAAATTAATATAAATACTAAACTATGAGACCGGTCTCAAAATATTAACAATGCAACAATTACTAAAAAAGTATAAAATAGAATTAGAAGATTCTGAATTAGCTAAATTTGAAACATTTTTAGAACTTTTTATGGATAAAAATTCTAAAATTAATTTATCAGCAATAAGAGAAAAAGATGCTATTATAGAAAAACACTTTATAGATTCTATAATGCTAAATATTTTTGTAGAACTTACCCCTCTCCCAGCCTCTCCCCTTACAGGAGAAAGGAGCCAAAAGATAAAAGTTCTTGATTTATGAACAGGTTGAGGTTTTCCATTAATTCCACTTGCTATAATTAATCCTGATGTTAGTTTTACAGGGCTTGATTCTGTTTGAAAAAAACTAAAAGCAGTTGATGAATTTGCTAAAGAATTAGACTTAAAAAATGTTTCAACTATTAATGAAAGAGCAGAAATTGTAGGGCAAGACCCAAAACATAGAGAACAATATGATTATGTTGTTAGTAGAGCAACTGCTTACCTTCCAACTCTTCTTGAATTTGTAATTCCTCTACTTAAAGTTTGAGGAATATTTGTAGCTTATAAATTAGCTGATAAAGAAGAATTAAGAGCAGCAAAAAAAGCCTTTTCAAGACTTTCAGCAAAAATTCATAAAGTTAAAAATTATGATATTGCAGGGCAAAGAAGAACTCTAATAATTATAGAAAAACTTCACCCAACTCACAAAAAATTCCCAAGAAAAATTGGGATTCCATTAGCTAAACCAATAAGTTAAAACAACTGAGACCGGTCTCAAAATTAATCCTAAAAAGTTAATGAGACCGGTCTCTTCTCTTTCTGTCAATCTAAAAAAAAAGATTGGCTTTTTTTTATTTTAATTTTTCTTATAATAAGGAAGACCAATTTATATTCCCCATAGTCCCCTTTCATAAAGGGGACAAGAACATTTATTTCTAAATATAATTTTATGCAAACAAAAAAAGCCTTTTCCTTTGTTGAAATAATTATTGTAATTTCTATAATTGCACTTTTAGCAGTTGTTTGAATGTCTTACCAATGAGCATCAAACCAAAAAGCTAAAAACACAAGAGCCATTTGAGATTTAGGAACTCTAAATAATTCTCTTCTTTCTTATTTAGAAGCAGAAAAAACTCTACCACTTCCAAAGTGAAATATTAACTATTTTACAAAAGAAGCTGAATATTCTCATGATGAAGATTGAGCATTTTGAGTACACTGATTTGTAACACAAGATTTATTAGCAAATAAATACTTAAATTACCTACCATTAGACCCTAGAACAGATCAATATTATGCATATTGAAAAACTTTAGACAATAAATTTTATGAAGTAGCTTGAGTAGTAAAAGAAAACTGAGAATATGTTTCAAAAGTACAATGAAACTATCCAGCAAACAACTGACCATATTCTTTAATCAGAGAATACAACTGATCAGATTTTATTTATGACAACTCAAAAGTTTCTTTCCCATACAACCCTGCAGAAAGAATTTTAGTTGCAAAAATAAATAATTACACTGGAACAGTAAAAATTATTTGAAAAAATAACAGCTATATCATAACTGATTCCAACTGACTTTTATCTCACACATTAGTACAATGAGATACAATAGAAACTTGAGCTTCATCTAAAACAACAATATTTTTCTCAGACTGAAGTTTATCAGTTTTAGAAGAAAATTCTAAATTAGTTTTAACAGAATTAAAATTTCAACAAAAAGACAATCTTCTAACAAGAATAAATCTTTTCCTAGAATCATGAACTCTATGGACAAAAGCCACAACCCTTAACTCTGAAGACTGACAATCAGACTTTGAAATCTACACAGATGACACAACAGCTGCCGTTAGATGAACAATTTTCTGAATAAGAAAAAACTCTTCAAATACTTCTGTAACAGTAATAGAATGAAAAGTAGAAATTGAAAAAAAATCTGACTGAACTAAAGTCATCAAAACAGACTGACAATCATACAACTCAACTTTAACTCAACCAGAATTTACTGTAATCACAAGAATCCCAAACAACACAAGGACTTGAGCAGTAAAAGAAGAGAAAGATTTAGTAGCTGAATTTATTGAAAAAAATCCAGAAGCAATCACCCCCAAAATCCAAAGCCCCTACTGAAAATTATATCTATATGATGATTTCACTGAAAATAATGACATCAACTACAACACAGGATTTATAAAAAAACTAAACAGCACCCCCTTTATAAGTTTTTTTAGAAATACAACTTCTACTGATGAAATTAATATTTCAAGAACAAATTCTTGATTTACAATTAATAACTGAGAATTAACAGCAAGTTGAGCAAATAAATTTTTAAAATATTCTTGACTTGATTTAGAAGATAATTTTACTATTGAGATGAGTGTAAAAGGTAAAGATTTAATTAGAACTGAAGTACATACCTTATTTCAATTTTGAGATATTAAAGCTTATATATATAATAAGCCTACTAAAATAGTAATTAAAGAAAAGATTAATAAAGAAAAGACTACTAAACAAATAATAAATTTTATTAATACTGGTAGTATAGTAAATAATAATTTATATAAATTACTATATACTCAAAACTGAAATAATATAGCATTACAAATAAAAAATTCTAATAACATTATTCAAAATAATACTTGAACTCTAAGTTCTACAAATAATTTAAATAACATTATTATATGAAATAACTCTTTATATAATAAACCATGGGGAAAAAATATTAACTATATAAAAATATACAAATAAAAAATGAAGATTAATTAAAATCTTCATTTTTTTTATGCATTATCAACATCATCTATTTTAATTTTTTTAATTTCACTCTCTAAACCATCTAAATCTTTTACTTTATATTCAATATAAACTTTTCCTGCTTCTCAATCATTTAAATCTATAGTAACATCTTGTCAAGAAACTGTTGTATCTCACCGAATTGTTCAATCTGTTCAAGTTGGCTGAGTTGTTATTATTACTTCTAAATCAGAATCATCATTTTCATTATCTTCTATAAAATCATTCATACTAAAAGTATATGGATTTGAACTATTTCAAGGAACTTCTCAATCTTTGGCAGTTGGGGCAGTATTATCAGCCTCTTTTGTAGTTAGATTAAAATCTACAAATTTTGTACTCTCTTCATCTGTAACATAAACATTTACAGTTTCACCTTCTTCACTTGAAGTTGTTGCTTTGATGTAAACAGTATCTCCATTTTCTACTGAAATACTATCTCATAATAATTCACCATTTTTATCTACAAATTCTGAATTAGTTTCAATAACTATTGAAGTATTGATACCACTAACTTTAAAACTTTTTGTAATCTCTACATTTAATTCTAAACCTTTTTCATTATTTATCCCTACATTATCTGGAGTAGTATCTTCTGTTGAAGTAGTATCTATTACTCTTACTGTTCTAGTAACATTTGCTTTATTTCCATCTTTATCTTCAGCTGAATAAACAATAGTATAAGTTCATGGAACATTTGTTTTAACCACTCAGTTCATTTCTACTGCAACATCTCAATCTATATTATCAGTTGCATTTGCTCAATATTCATTATATATTGTACCTTTTTCAATAGTCATTTCTTTATCTCATATTAATGAGATAACTGGAGCAATCTTATCTTTTACTACTTCTGGTTCTTTTACTACTTCTGGTTCTTTTACTTCTGGTTTTTTATTAACACAAATCCTAATTCATTTTGCTTTATAACCTCATCTATCATCTGTAACAATAGCATTAGCTACATAACTTCATTTTGGTAAAAGTGTAACTAGACTTTGTCATTCAACAGATTCAATAATATTTCAATTTGCATCTAATACTTCCCAATAATAAGATAAATCATCTCAATCCAAATCCTCTGCTGTAACAGTTAAAGTAACATAGTCTCATTCTAAAACATTAACTAATTCTGGTGTATTATCCGTAAATTCAGGATTGTGATTTACATCTGGAACATCTGGAGTATCTGGTTTTTCATCTCAACCTGAAGTACAAGCACTTAAAACAAAAGCTCAACAAACAGCACCTGTAATTATACCTGCTTTTCTAAGAAAATCTCTTCTTGAAGTATTTTCTACTTCTTCTAGAACTCAGCTAGTAACCTCTCTCATAATTTTTATAATTATTTAATAAAAAAACATTTAACAGGTAGAATATAGATATATTTTATCAAATGTCAATATTTTTTAAAAGTTTTTATTATTTAATAATAAATTGCTTTTTTTTATGATTGTTATTATAATATAGTTGTAGTAAAATCAAAATTATAGTAAACAGAAAGCTGAAGCATTCTGTTGATTTATTTGAATATTCTAACAAATCAACATTGTCCTTTAGGGCTATGTTCTTATATTTTGATTTTACTACAACTTTAATATAGAATATTAAAATATATTTGGTAATTTATTAAAAAATGAATAAAAGTGCTTTTTCTGTGAGGGAAATTATTATTGTGAGTTTTATTATTTTAATGATATTAGTTGTTATTTTTTCTTTTATGTGAGCAAAAAAACAGAATGTTATTAATTATAAAACTACATCTGATTTACAAAATTTGAGTAATTCTATAAATAATTATTTAAGTGAAAATAATTCTCTTCCTGAAATATTATGAAATAGAAATTATTTTGATGAAAATTGAGATTATTCTGAATATGAAAGTTTTTGAATTAATTGATTTACAGGTAATAATTTTTTGGATAAAAAATATATTGAAAAAATTCCTGTTGATACTAGAATAAACCAATTTTATGCTTATTGAAAAACTAATGATGAGAAAAGTTTTCAAGTTGCTTGAGTTGTTAATATAGAATGAATTTTTGTTACAAAAGTTGAATGAAATTATGATTATACAAAAAATAAATTAATATGATTAATCAGAGAGTATAATTGACCAAATTTTGTTTACAATGATAGTCATGTATTTTTCCCATATAATCCAACAGAAAAAAAGTTAATTGCTAAAATTAATAATTATGATTGAAAATTAGAAATAATTAGTAAATTATGAAAAATAATTAATACAAAAGAAGAAATATTAAATTATAAATTAACAGAATGAGATTCTATTCATACCTGATATTCAACACAGGCTACAATATTTTTTTCAGATTGAAGTATTTCTGTTTTAGAAGAAAATTCAAAATTACTTTTAGAAAATATGCAATACCTAAAAAAAGATTCTATAATAACTAAAATTAAATTATTTTTAGAATCTTGAATTATATGGACAGAAGCTACAAAAATAAATTCTTCTAGTTCTGATTTTGAAATCTATACAGATGATACAACTGCAGCTGTTAGATGAACTATTTTTGCTGTAAAATATAGAAAATGAAAGACATCTATAACAACTAAAAGTTGAGAAGTAAAAGCAAAATCAAATACTTCTGAACAAATTATAAAAACATGAAATTTTATATGAACTAAAATTAAATTTAAAAAATTTAAAATAAATAAAAAAATAATAACTGCAAATCTTGAAACTTGAGAAATTATTGTAAAAGGTTTTGAAAAATAAATCTTAATATAGTTATAAAACAGAAAGCTAAAGCATTTCTGTTGATTTATATGATTATTCTAAGAAATCAACATAGTCTGAACTGCCCCCTAAAAAGTAGAGTAAAAATAAAAAACACTCTACTTTTTTTGCATTATAAAAACTAATGTTTAAAATTATGTAGAAATTAATATTTAAACTAG
>Ga0256827_10003257_pt1 | contig 10344 bp, 13 predicted proteins | sample CV84metaG_FD_185977 | JGI IMG/M metagenome (GOLD analysis project Ga0256827, IMG submission 185977) | Hydrothermal vent microbial communities from East Pacific Rise, Pacific Ocean - CV84 | ecosystem: Environmental > Aquatic > Marine > Hydrothermal vents | place: Pacific Ocean: East Pacific Rise...
TTGTGGTGCACGGTGAATTGACCATTCAGGAGCATCTTGAACTTGCTCACCACCATCAATAGTTTCACCAATTACATTGAAGATACGTCCAAGAACTTTCTCTCCAACAGGAACTTTAATAGGAGCACCAGTAGCAGTAGCATCCATACCACGTACTAAACCTTCACTCATATCCATTGCAATCGTTCTAACACGACCATCACCTAAGTGAGCAGCAACTTCAAGCACTAAACGGTGCTCTTTACCTTCTAAGTTAACTTTAACTTCGATTGCTTCGTTGATAACCGGAAGATATCCGTCAAAATCAACATCAACAACAGGACCCATTACCTGGCTAATTTTTCCAATCATATTTTTCTCCATTATTTCATAGACTCCACACCACTGATAATCTCTATCAGTTCTGTAGTAATAGCAGCTTGACGTGCTTTATTAAATTCAACATTAAGTGACTTAACCATCTCTTTTGCATTATTTGTAGCTGTATCCATTGCTTGCATACGAGCAGAGTGCTCAGCAGCAACAGAGTCAATCAATGCATAGTACATATTAAAATCAACATATTTGTTTACTAAAGAATCAAGCATATCTTCTTCATTTTGTGCTTCAACTTCTAGTAAAGATAGAGGAGCATCTTCACACTCAAATGCTTCAGTATCAACTGGTAATATTTTTTTCACATGTAACTCTTGAGTTATCATATTTTTATAACCATTGTATACTATATGAAGAGCATCAATCTTCTCATCTTTATAATCCATTATAGAAGTTCTGATGAACTCATCAGATCTCTTTTTATCTGGCTTAGAACTTAAATCTATAACAGAATCAAAGAGTTCGATTTCGTTATATTTAAAAAATTCAATACCTTTTTTACCGATTCCACGTAGACGTACTTTAACATTTTTATCTTTGTACTCCTTAAGAAGGTTTTTAACAGCTTTAATTGTTTGAATATTAAAACCACCACATAAACCTTTATCAGCAGTAACAAAAACAATATCAACCATTTTTGGATTCTCAATCTCGTTAAAACAACGATTTTCGATTCCTCCAACTTTAGCACAGTTAATACGTCCAGCTATTTCGGCAATTACCTGATTCATCTTTTGAGCATAAAGACGAGAGCGTTTTGCAAGCTCTTCTGCACGACGTAGTTTCGCAGTTGAAACTAGCTTCATCGCACGTGTCGTCTTTTGAGTGTTAGAAACACTCTTTATCTGTCTTTGAATATCTTTCAAGTTTGCCATTGTTAATCCCTTAGTTAGCTACAAAGCTAGCTTTGAACTCTTCAAGTGCTTTCATTAAAAGTGCTTTTGTATCATCATCAACTTTTGATGCACTTCTAATGTTTTCAAAGATTTGAGGGTATGATGCCTCAATAAATGGATACATTTCAGCTTCAAAACGTACTACATTAGAAGCATCCATATCATCTAAGAAACCTTCATTTCCTGCGAAAATGATAGCAACTTGTTTCTCTGCAGAGAGTGGAGAGAAAGGCCCTTGTTTAAGAACTTCAACCATTCTTTGACCACGCTCAAGCTGATTACGAGAAACTTCATCAAGATCAGATGCAAACTGAGCAAATGCTTGAAGTTCACGATACTGAGCAAGGTCAAGACGTAGTGTACCAGCAACTTGCTTAGTAGCTTTAATCTGAGCAGCACCACCAACACGAGAAACTGAAAGACCAACATTAATTGCTGGACGAACACCCGAGTTGAAAAGTTCTGTCTCTAAGAAGATTTGACCATCTGTAATTGAGATAACATTTGTTGGAATGTATGCCGCAACATCACCCGCTTGAGTCTCAATAATTGGAAGTGCTGTAAGTGAACCTGCACCCTCTTCATCAGACATCTTCGCAGCACGCTCAAGTAGACGTGAGTGAACATAGAAAACATCCCCTGGATATGCTTCACGACCTGGAGGACGACGAAGAATAAGTGACATTTCACGGTAAGCAACTGCATGCTTAGAAAGATCATCATATACAATTAGACCATGACGTGCATTATCACGGAAGTATTCTCCCATAGTAACACCAGTATATGGAGCTAAGAATTGAAGTGCAGCAGCTTCAGCAGCAGTTGCAGATACAATAATTGTATATTCTAATGCACCATGCTCTTCTAAACGACGAACAATTTGTGCAACAGTTGACTCTTTTTGACCAATTGCTACGTACACACATACAACACCATTACCTTTTTGGTTAATGATTGTATCAATTGCTACAGTAGTTTTACCAGTTTGACGGTCACCAATGATAAGCTCACGTTGACCACGACCAATTGGAACAAGTGCATCAATTGCTTTAATACCTGTTGCTAATGGCTCATGAACAGATTTACGATTCATAATTCCAGGTGCTTTCTCTTCTACGAAACGAGTTTCAGTAGTTTCAATTGGACCTTTACCATCAATTGGCTCACCAAGAGCATTTACAACACGACCAAGAAGTGCATCACCTACAGGAACACGTAAAAGTTTTCCTAAACGCTTCACACTCATACCTTCACGAAGCTCTGAACCAGAACCTAAGATAACACAACCTACGCTGCTCTCTTCAAGGTTCATAACAAGACCTTGAGTCCCATCTTCAAATTCAACCATCTCTCCAGCCATAACATTGCTTAGTCCGTAAACCTGTGCAACACCATCAGCGTAAGAAACAATCTTACCTGTTTCATTAATATCAACATTTAGTTCAAAATTGTCAATACGTTCTTTAATTATTGAGCTGATTTCATCAGCTTGTATTTTTGCTACCACTATTATTCTCCTCTTATGAAGTTAAATTGCTTTAATTATATGTTCTATAATTTGACTATCGATTCTATCTTTAGAGAAATTAATTTCAACTCCAAGACCAGCTACTTCTACTTTTATTCCATTAAAATCATTTTTAACGAATGAGAGAGAAATAGTTGAATCAAATCTCTTATTTAAACCACTGCTTAATTCAGTTATTACTTTTTCATCGATCATATCGTTACTATAAATAATACCATCATAAGTTTTAGTAGAGATTGCAATATCTTTTTTTAATTCTGCAGCTATTGCAGGAATAATTTCAATACGTCTATTCTCAACTAGAAGTTTAATTAAGTTGTTAATCTTATCTGACTCTGCAGATTTAACTGCTGCTAAAAGTATTTCAGATTTCACTTCAGCATTCACATGTGGATTAACAAGTATACTTACAAATTTCTCATCATCAAATGAATCAGCTAATACAGAAAAAACTTCTGCTGTATTTTGCATTGATGTTAAATCAGAACCTGATTTTAAAGCTTTAATGTATTTTTTTGCAATAAGTTCTTTCATATTAAGCAACCTTTTTCAAAATAACATTAGCCATAGCTTCTTTATCAAAATCACCTGAACTTTGAGCTAAAGTCTCTTTAATAACATCTTCAACAACACCACGAACCATTTTACGCTCTGCATACTCTTTACTAGTTACAGATTGTTTTGCCAATGTTTCTAAATCTAACTCACATTGAGTCATAATATTGTCATTGATGATTTTATTCTCTTTTTTTGATGCAACAACTAACTCTTCAGCAAATTTTTCTGCTGCTGAGATTTTAGCAAGTGCTTCTTCTTTAAGAGCAATTGATTCATCAAGTTTATCTTGAGCCTTTTTAAATTCATCAGCAATAGATTTACTACGTGCTGCAAAATAATTTTTTGCTGGCTCTCCAACTAGATACCAAACAAGCCCAGCAAATAGTAAGAAGTTAACCGTACGTTGTACGATATCTGTCTCACCATGCCCTGCTTCAGATGCTAATGCATAAGTTGATATCATTAGCATTAGTACTAAAATTCTACTCACATTACACCCTTATATTTGACTAAATTTAGCTTTAACAGCTTCTTTAAACACTGGAACTTGTGACATCAAGTCAGTAGTCAACTCATCTTTAGATTTCGCAAGAGACTGCTCAAACTCTAAATACTCACTTGCAAGTTCAGCACGTTTTGCTTCTAACTTACTTTCAGCTAATTCCTTAGCATCCGCAATAACTTTTTCTCTTAGGGCCGCAGCTTCTAGTTTAGCATTCATAACAATCGTTTCTGCTTTTTGAGTAAGTTCATTGATTTCGTCATCATTAGAGTTCACCTTATCTAGGTTCTTCTTGATGTCAGCATCACGATCTTTCATGTAAGCAAACAGAGGGTTATAAAGCCAACTATTTAGAACGGCTATAAGCGAAACAAATACAACAAATGTAACCAAAAGTAGTATTGGGTTTATATCTAACATAGCACCTCCTAAAAGTTGCGAGATTATACTATTATTAAATTGAAAGGATAGTTAAATGAAGTGCTAAATTTAGAAATTTCTAAATTTAGGCTCTAAGATGTGAGATAAAATTCTCAATTTCTTCTTGAGAATTAAACTCAAGTGTAAGTGATTTCTTACTTGTTTTTACTTTTATACCAATAGTATCAAAAAGATTTTTTACAGAATCAAAGTTATATGATGGCTCATTTTTATCTTTTGGAGGCTTTGTTTCACTACTGTTTTTCATCGCTTTTACCATTGCTTCAACTTCACGAACACTTAATTTTTGTCCAATAATTGAATTAACCATTAACTGTTGGTTCTTCTCATCTAAACCAACTAAAACTCTTGCATGACCTGCTGTTATTTTCTTATCTAGCAGTGCTTTTTGAGTTCTAATTGAGAGTTGTAGCAATCGTAATGTGTTTGTAATATGGGCTCTACTTTTGTGAATCATTACAGCCAACTCATCATGACTCATTTCATGTATTTTTAATAATTCACTATAAGCTTCTGCCAATTCAATCGCATTTAAATCCTCACGTTGAATATTTTCAATAAGAGCAAATTGACGCATTTTTTGTTCATCAGAGTTCAATACTATTGCTCTAATTGTCTTTAATTTAGCAAGTTTTGATGCACGAAAACGTCTCTCTCCAGCTATAATAAAGTAACCATCAATATCTTCAGTTACAACAATAGGTTGCAATAAACCATCACTTTTAATCGATTCTGCTAGCTCATTGAGTGCTGATTCATCAAAAGATTTTCGAGGCTGAAAAGGATTTGGACGTATCTCTTTGAGATGTATCTCTAAGATTTCATCACGTTGTGAACCCTCATTTTCATAGGCTTCATCTATCTCTCCTAAAAGTGCGTCTAAACCCCGTCCTAATTTTTGTCTCTTCATTATTTTATAATTGCCTGTGCTAAATTTTGGTAAGCGATTGAACCACTAGATTTTACATCATACAAAATTGCTGGTTTTCCAAAAGATGGAGATTCAGCAAGTTTTACATTCCGTGGTACAACTATATATTTATCTGCATCATCTTTAAAAAGCTTACCTTTAAAATGCTGTCTTATATCTGCAAATACTTGCTTAGAGAGATTATTTTGAGAACTAAACATAGTTGGTAAAAAACCTTTTATTGTAAGCTTTTTATTTATTGATTTACGTACTAATTTTACTGTACTTAACAACTGAGCCAATCCTTCCAATGCAAAAAATTCACATTGAATTGGAATAATCACTGAGTTTGATGCGGAGAGTGCATTTATTGTCATTGGTCCTAATGCTGGTGGTGAATCTATGATTATATAGTCATAATCTTTCTTTACATTCGCAATTGCATTTTTCAAAACAAGTTCTCTACCTTTTGCTTTGTCAGCATCATAGTACTCTTTTTCAATTCCCACTAGCCCAATATTTGACGGAGCTAAATGGAGTGTTGGTAGATCAGATTTTAAAATAATATCTTTTAGTTTTTTTGTGCCAATAAGAACATGATATATATTAAATTCATAATCATTTCTGTGAAATCCTAAAGAAGTTGTAGCATTTGCTTGTGGATCTGAGTCTATAAGTAGAACTTTTTTCTCAGCTACTGCTAAAGAGGCTGCTAGGTTTACAGCAGTAGTTGTCTTACCAACACCACCTTTTTGATTTGCAATTACTATTACTTCACTCATCTTAGACTATATATCCTCTCGCCATTTATATTTAAACTACCATCATCTTCAAGCACTGCTTCACTTAAAGATACTCTCTTCTCATTTATATGTGTAAAAAATTTTTGATTAGTCTGGAAGTTTAGCTTATATTTGCTAAAAACTTGCTTCCATAATACTCTTTTTTCTATTTTTTTGAAATATTTTTCTAAGAGTATTTTTTTATCGATTTCTATGTCCAATGATGCAAATATAGGATCATTTTTATTTAGGTTTAGACCAACTCCACAGAGGATATCCTCTCCTATAACAGTAGTTAACATCCCCCCAATTTTTCCTTCACCAATATAGAGATCATTAGGCCATTTAACAAAAAGAGATGAACCAAACTCCTCTAATGTCTCTTTGAGTAAATAAGAAAAATATATAGATGCTGATTCAATCTTTAAATCAGTTGGGAGTTGCTTTAAGGGAAGAGCAAATGATAGATAGAGATTTCCTTCTCCTGATATCCATTTATTGTTTCTGCTACCTACACCCTGAGTTTGAATATCTGCAACAACAGCGATAGGAGAGTTTACTCTTTTATTAAGTAATGATTCTTTGAGATAGAGTTGTGTTGATGCTACTCTTTTAAGAAAATGTATCTGAAACAACTAATCTTTTACCATTAATATAAGATATAACACTCATCTCTTTTTTTGAACTTGGTTGCACATTAAAAATACGAATCTTTCCTCGAGTACAAGTAACCACTATGCTCTCTTTCTCAATCTCTATTATCTCTCCTGCTTCTCCAGATGAACTATCTTCAATAAGTTCAATATATTTAAGTTTTATACCACTCTCTAAATAAATTCCTGGCCAAGGTGTAAATGCTCTATATTTATTATATAACTCTAAGGCATGATCAAAACTTACTAAACCATCCTGCTTAGTAATCTTTTTACAATGAGTAGCTTCTGACTCATTCTGTTTTATCGCCTTATAGCTAGCAAAGTTTTTTAAGACATCTATAGTTAAAGTTGCTGCTACTTCAGTTAACTCTTGAAAAAGATCTTCTACCATCATATCTTTTGGTATTTCTACTCTATCTATCTTTATGATATCACCAGTATCCAATCCCTCTTCCATTAACATCGCACTAACACCTGTTTCTCTCTCATTGTTGAGTAACACCTGTTGAATTGGACTTGCTCCACGATACTTAGGTAAAATTGAAGCATGTAGATTTATACAAGGAGCATGATCAAGTATTTTACGAGGTAAAATTTGCCCATATGCTGCTACTACTATATAATCACACTCTATTTTTATCAACTCTTCTACTACGCTTTCATCTCTTAATCGTGAAGGTTGGTACGTTGGAATATTGTACTCTTGAGCTAATAGTTTTACTTCTGGAGATGTCATTATCTTCTTTCGGCCTACAGGCTTATCTGGTTGTGTATAAACAGCTACTACATTTATTGTATCATCTAAGATAATTTTTTTAAGAATCTTCTCTGCATAATCAGGTGTACCCATAAAAATTATGTTCATTTATTTAAGCCTTTGTAAAGAGTGTTCCACCATTATGTGTGGCATGTAATGTGAAATTTTTCACATCGTTTAAGTTGAACCCACTTGCTAAAAAAGTGTCTATACCTGATTTTAAAAGATAGTCTGCAGCTTTTAGTTTAGTCACGATACCACCTGTGGCAAAAAGATTATTTGGTGTTGCTTCTTTCTCTAACTCTTCGCTACTAATTTTATGAACAACTTTTACTACTTTTGCACTATCGTTTAAACGCGGGTCACTATCATAATAAGCATCAATATCTGAAAGGATTATTAGTAAATCAGCCTCTAAATGTTTTGTAATATATGCAGAGAGTTGATCATTGTCACCTACCTCTAACTCATCAGTTGATGTGGCATCATTTTCATTAATAATTGGGATAACATTATTCTCTATTAAGGTATTAACAGTATTTTTTACACGTAAAATATCATCTTCTTTATTCAGATTAGCAGCTGTAACTAATACTTGTGCTGTTGTTAAACTATAGGATGCAAATTTTTTAGCATATTTCCCAAGTAAAATTGGTTGTCCAATTGCTGCAAGTGCCTGTTTATTTGACAAAACAGAACGATCTAGTTTTAACTCAGTATAACCTGCCGAGACAGCACCTGAAGAGACAAGAAGTACTTCATTACTTTTTTTAAGTTCCGCTAGAAAATCAACAAGTGATTGCATTCTCTCTAGCGCTATCTCTGCATTCTGCGTTAAAACAGCTGATCCTACTTTAACAACAATACGCATTTCTATTTTCTATCTGACTGCACAAGATTAAAGAGTGCATGTTTTAGAGGATCTATATTTTTATGTGTCGCTGATGATATTGGAGCGATAAGGTATGGAAGTGTTTTATCAAATCCTAGCTCCTCATCAGCACTCTCTTGAATAAAAAATGGAAGATCACTATCAAAACCAAATTCATTATTTTTTGTAGGTTCTAAACCTAGCATAGTAATAAAATCACTCACTAATGTAACTAACTCATCAGGAGCAATTACATCAGAACGAGTAAGAGCAATCGCGAATTTACTCTCTGCTAAAATATCAGAAAACGATGCTATCTCACTCTTTAGTACTTCTATCTGCTCTTTTAACTCTCTATAGTTTCCTAAATCAACCATATAAAGAAGAATTTTAGTTCTCTCAATATGACGTAAGAACTTAATTCCAAGTCCTTTTCCCTCATGAGCACCACCAATAATTCCTGGAATATCTGCCATTACAAATGATTCATAATCCCCAATATTTACCTGTCCCAATTTTGGAGTTAACGTTGTAAACTCATAATTAGCAATCTCTGGTCTGGCGTTTGAAACTGTCGAGATAAGTGTAGATTTTCCTACATTTGGAAAACCAACAAGCCCTATATCTGCAATAAGTTTTAGATCTAATTTAATAGCTCTACTCTCACCCTTCTCTCCAGGCTGTGCATATGTAGGTCTCTGATTTGTAGGTGATTTGAAGTGTGTATTTCCGAGTCCACCTTTCCCACCTTGGAGAAACTTCTCCTCTTGCCCATCTTGAAGCATATCAAAGAGAACATCTCCCGTCTCCATATCAATAATTTGAGTCCCAGGTGGCACTATAATCACTTTTTTGCTTCCAGATTTTCCTGTACAGTTTGAGCCCTCTCCTGGCTTACCATTATCTGCTTTTATATGCATTTTTCTTTGGAAATGAGAGAGCGTGTGTGTGTTGTTGTCACATTTGAACCAGATGTCACCACCTTTACCACCATCACCACCATTTGGACCACCATTGAGTACAAATTTTTCACGACGGAATGCTACACACCCTTGTCCACCTTTTCCTGAACTTACTGTTAATTCGACACTGTCTGTGAACATTTGATTTCCTTGATGTTAAATACTTAAAAATTTACTTTGACAAAAAAAAGTTAATTATTAAATATTTTGAAGTTGTTTAGGTTAAACCTAATATTAGATGAAGTGAAATATTTGGACCGAAGTCCAAATAGTGTAGAGTTATACTGCAGGTATAATTGAAACTTGTTTACGTTTTTTATCTTTTCTTTCAAAAGCAACAACGCCATCAACTAAAGCGTAAAGAGTGTGATCTTTACCCATACCGATGTTTTTACCTGGGTGAACTTTTGTTCCACGTTGACGGATAATGATGTTACCAGCGATTACTGACTCACCACCATATTTTTTTACACCAAGTCTTCTACCAGCTGAGTCACGATTATTCTGTGTACTACCCTGTCCTTTCTTATGTGCCATTTTATGCTCCTACTTTTAGTTTAGCTTATGCAGCTATTTTCGTGATACGAACACGAGTGAAGTCTCTTCTGAAACCACGTTTAACTTTACTATCTTTACGACGACGTTTTTTGAAAGTAATAACTTTTCTATCACGTCCTTCTCTGATAACTTCAGCAGTTACAACAGCACCCTCTACAAAAGGAGCTCCCATTTTAAGTTCACCAGCGTTAACTGCTAAAACTTCTTTGATCTCTAAAGTGCTACCAGCTTCAAGTGACATTTTATCAAGTGACAATTCATCACCTTCAGAAACTTTATACTGCTTACCACCATTTTTAATAATTGCGTACATCTACGGTCCTTAAATATGTATGTATTTCTACAAAAAGTTCGGAATTATATCCAACTTAGCTTTAAGTTTTGTTTAATTACTAAACTAAAGCAACTGCATCAATCTCAACTAGTGCATTTTTTGGAAGTGTTTTTACTGCAACAGTTGAGCGTACTGGTTTGTGTGAACCAAATGCTTCTGCATAAATTTCATTCACTGTTGCAAAATCATCCATATCTGCCAAAAATATAGTTGT
>Ga0256827_10003258_pt1 | contig 10342 bp, 3 predicted proteins | sample CV84metaG_FD_185977 | JGI IMG/M metagenome (GOLD analysis project Ga0256827, IMG submission 185977) | Hydrothermal vent microbial communities from East Pacific Rise, Pacific Ocean - CV84 | ecosystem: Environmental > Aquatic > Marine > Hydrothermal vents | place: Pacific Ocean: East Pacific Rise...
ATCTTGGCATAAATGATTATCGGTAACAGTAACGGTAAAAAATTGACTACTTGTCGGCCAAATATCAAATTGGCTTTCTATACTGTCGTTACTCCATTCATAAACTAAATCTCCAAAACCTGATGAAGCAGATGCATTTAAAGTAATAGTATCTCCCAAACATAAAGTAGCACTCGGTGATGCTGAAACAATAGCATTTGGGATTGCATACATTGTAACTTGTACAGTATCTGAATAAGTACAACCTTCGTCACTAGTAACGGTAACAATATATTCGCCACCTGTTTTAACAGTTAGAATTCGGAATGTATCAGCAGCACTTGTATTCCACTGATAATGAGGAAATGCTCCTGCATCAAGAAGAGTACTATCACCAGAACAGAACTCTAAATCACCTGATATTTCGGGTGTAGGTAATGGATATATAGTTACAATAGTTCCTATAGAATCTGGATTAACTAATTTTGCAACACAGCCCATACTATCTGTAACATTAGTTAATAAGTAGGCTCCTTCTGTTGATACTGGGATTATTACTTGTGAATTATTTGTAGTTTCTCCATTCAAAGGCGTTCCTCCTCTAGACCATTCATAAGTCCATGGTGCTGTCCCTCCAAAATCAATGGTTAAATCTACTGGTGTAGCATCGAAACAAACATCATCACCTCCACTTAAATAAGCAGTTACTGGCGGAAGAACTCTTACAAATACCGAATCGGTCTGCATTCCATTGTCACAAGGCAATTCATAAGTTACATAATAAGTAGTACTTGTATCTGGCCAAACAATAGGTTTTTTTGGATTAGATAAATCGATATTTGAACTCGGAGGAGTAGAAGACCAAACTGGTGTCGTTGCTCCATAAGCTTTTGAAAATAATTTCACAGAATCGCCATAACAAATTGTTTTATCTGTTGTGGCATTCATTATATTGGCATCTAAACAAATCTTAGGCAAAATCGCATCATAATAACCTGAAGAACCCGTAAAACCCCAATACACCATATTCTCACCATTCATAGATTGGTTAATAATATCCCACTGGGTTTCAATAACTAAATCGCAGGCAAACCAAACTTTAATAGAATCGTAAGCCGGATCCCAAGTTATTCGAATAATCCTATCCACTCCATCAACTATATTATTGGTTCCATTATCAGGATTTACTAAAGCAACAGGTGGTGCAATTCTGCAATTAACCACTCCTCCGTCAGAAATTGCCATATGATCTATTGGATTATTTGAAGAGTGTTCATTCCCAAGTTCTGGATAATTGCTAACCTGCCCTGGAGAATTAGAATAGACATCTATTTCTAAACCTAAAGAAGGGGAAAATCCTTGATATCCCAATGCTGCTCCAGCACCTCCCACAACATTGTTCCCTGCTGTTTGAAGGACAAACATTACACCATCAGCATCTGTACCTCCATCTGTATGCGACAAATTAATTGTAAAATAAATATCAAATGGCTTATTTAAATCAATTTTATCGTTATACCAAATAGCCCCTTTTATATTCTTTCCACCAGAAATAAGATTATAGCAATCTCCACCCAAAGTACTCGCACTATCTACAACATTATAAGGGATACCCACAGCTATATTTCTATTTTCTGTCGAATCTCCAAACCATTCTACACCATCCTGAACCATCATCCACTGAAAATTATAAAAATCTTCGATAGAGGGTGCTGTTAGATTCGTATTAAAGATTACAGTATCACCAGGTAACACATCGTAAGGCAAACTTATCCTTGTAGTTCCCCAATTTGTATTTGCAGCAGGATTTTGTACTCCTAATGCATAATTATTACCAGTAGACCAAGTAAGTAAACCATTATTTACAAATGTCAAAGAAGTATTAAAAGTTTCACTTGTTTCTACAAGATATGGTACACTTTGTGAAATGAAATGTGCAGCATTATTTATATGCACAGGCACATTTATATTAACTGAATTCTCGCCAAACCACTCAGGAGTAGCCGTATCTATCATTCTCCATTGCAAATTATAAAAACCAGGTGTACTAGGAGAAGTTAAATCCATTGTAACAATCAATATTTCTCCTGGAGCTACATCGTTAGGAATAGCTACTCTATTTGTAACTCCCCAAGTACTATTATCTTGTGGATTCTGTGTACCAACATAATAGTTTCCCACTGTCCATGTTGAAGTCCCTGTATTTTTAAAACGTATAGTATAACTAAAAACTTGATTAGTATCGATATTAAACGGCATTGTTTGTGAGACATATTCTGAATTATTAATATGTACTGGCACACCTATATTAGTAGAAAGAGCTCCAAACCATTCTGGCGTGGCTGTATCTACCATTTTCCATTGTAAATCATAAAAACCAGGAGTACTAGGAGCTGTTAAGTTCATCGTAACAGTCAACGTCTCTCCTGGAGCTACATCATTAGGTATTGAAACTCGAGTTCCCACTCCCCAAGTACTATTATCTTGTGGGTTTTGTGTTCCAACATAGTAGTTACCCACTGTCCATGTTGAGGATCCTGTATTCTTAAAACTTACAGTATAACTAAAAACTTGATTGGTATCGATACTAACAGGTGTCGTTTGTGATACAAATTCTGAATTATTGATATGTACCGGTACATTAATATTAGTAGATTCTTCACCAAACCACTCAACACCAACCTCTATCATTCTCCATTGTAAATCGTAAAAACCAGGAGTATTAGGAGCTGTTAAGTTTATAGTAATTGTAAACGTTTCGTTTGGAGCTATATCACTAGTTGTATATACCCTATTGCCTACTCCCCATGTGTTGTTATCGTACGGATTTATTGTTCCAATAGCATAGTCTCCTGCAGGCCAAATATCACTACCAGTATTTTTAAAACTTATAGTATAGCTAAAAACCTGATTAGTATCGATATTAATAGGTGTGGTTTGTGATACAAATTCTGCATCATTTCCTCCAAATAAATTTGAAATAAAGAAAATGCCAATAATTAGTGTAAAAATCTTTTTAATCATGTGTCCTATGAAATTATAATTAATAATTAAAGATATTATTAAAACAGATATCAATTACGTAAAACTCATGTATGTTTTTATTGATTCATTAATCTAAAAACAAATAAGCTAATAATTAGCATGATAACGAAGTTAAACATTAGCCTAACTAGATATTAGCTTCACAAAATTCTAATCGATAGAATTATAAATTAGTTAATAAAATTCTCCATAAAAAACAAGAATCTAAATGTTTTCTGGTAAAAAAAATAACTGAGCTCAAAGAAACTTGACTTCTTTAAACTCAGTTAAATATAATTGATAAAAATCTTCCTGTATTTTACTTAACAGTAATACTTCTAAAAACTAATAATCTATATTATTCTTTTATAAACTTAACTTGATAAATACCCGAATTAATAAAATAAACACCTTTATCTAAATCTTCTATTTGAATTTTTATCTCTGAATCTTCAACATCAAATTCAGCAATACGTTTACCTGTTATATCGAGAAGAATTAAATTATTACCTACTTCCAAACCCTTTACAATAATATAATCGTTTGCTGGATTCGGGTATAAATTTATTTTTGAATATAATTGATTTATTCCTGTCGATCCTGAAACCGTAATTTCCTTTACAAGAGTATCTCCAAACCATTCACCACCTTCTTGTAACATACGCCAATGTGCGGTGTAAGTTCCAGAAGTACTAGGTGCAGTTATTTCAATATTAAACGTTTTTACTCTACCTCTGAAGATTCCTCCATATTCAGGAATCTCATCTTCTGTATCATCTATTAAACAACGAGTAGGCCCAAATAAGGTTTCATCTATAGTTTCCATCTCACCAAACATAAAGTCATTTACTGCATTCCATTGTTCGTTTCCTGTATTTCTCACTAGAACAGTTGCTAAGAATGTCTCATTAGGATCCATTGTTGTTGGAATATTATCCCACAATATCTTTGCATTTAGCTGCTCATCGTCATTAAATTGTGCAGCTCCCGCAGCCGTTGTTTTAATATATTGGTACGGATCATTTGTATTCGACCAAACATCATTACCCGTATTATGAAAATCACTATCGTCTCGCTTATATATAGTATCTGGTCTTGCTTTAAAAATTCCTGAACCTTCATCGTATTCATTAAAACTTTCAATATATACTCTATTTATTGATGCATTAGCATTTACATTATTCCATGCAGAAATATAATTTGCTCCTCCATCGCGAGAAAGAAGGTGTCCTGGACTACGAACATTCTGATCCCAATAACCCGGTTTTACTTGCGCAGATGTTGTTGAAACACCATTCTTTGTATGCTCTTTAGTAATAAAATACTCGTGTACCTCAAATTGATGTACTCTTTCATCGACAAAAGGAAATTGAGCTGCAGAAATTGCATTAGCTATCATTCTAATATCGTTATTAAATATTGAATGATCTGCTCCAAAAGCAGCACTTAATCTATTTGTAACATCACTCCTTGTTAATTGACTATAATTTTCTATTCCCAACCATCTTGGATCTGGATCAGAAATTTGCACATAAATATGCCAAATATCTAATACAGGATGACCATCTTGAGTATAAACAAAATCATCGGCAAATTCATCGGTATTGGCTAAATAATACTGCTCAAAAAAACGAATATAATGCCCTACTAACTCATCTTTACCAGCCTCTGTGCTACAATCTCCATTTTGTCCTAAATGCGAATACGTAATAAGAGGATCTAAGAAAGGACAAACTTTTGGAACTTCCCAACCGTCTTGTCGAAGTTCTTTTAAGGCAATAAATAAATTACCTCTACTTTGCTCTACCGCAGGTATTAATTCGACATAAAGCACATCTATATTTGCATACATCGTTTGCTTAATCATCTTTTTCCAATACTCAATAGAGCCATCCCAAGCAGCTCTCCCCTCCGCAGGAATCCAAGGACCATGCAACTGCCATTCTCCTGGTCCATACCAACAAAAGAAACTTGTAGAAACAACATGACTATTAACTGCAAAATGTTTTCCTTCTGACAATAAAGTATCCGAACCTGAATTTTGAATTACAACTTGAACATTTTCTGTTAAATCACCAAACCAACCTAAACCTTCTCGTTCAACTTGCCATTGGAAATTATAAAACCCCGGTGTTGTAGGTGCTGTTAAAGTTGCTGTGAAAGTCACATTCTCATTAGGCTCAACAGAACCCGTTAGAAATATTCTATTGGTTCCCCAAATACTATTATTATCTGGAGATTTAGAACCTAAACGTATCAACTCATCCTCAGACCAAGTTGAACCTCCAATATTTTTATATGTTATTTCTACATCGAATTGCTGCCCCGCAACAATATCCGATGGAATATTTTGTGAAATAAATTGAGCATCGTCAACAATAGCCCCTGGTATTTCAATTGAAACCAACTGGGTTTGATCTCCAAACCATTCAGCACCATCTTGCACCATTTTCCATTGAAAATCGACGGGATTATGATTTGTTGGAGCTGTTAAAGTAGCCGTAATTGTAACTTGTTCATTTGGAGCAACATCGTTTGGAATTTCTATTCTATTGGTTCCCCAATTAAAATTATCTCCTGGAGCTTGCGAGCCTAAACGATATAAATCATCAGACGACCAAGTTGTCGTTCCTGTATTTTCCATTACAATTGAAACATCGAATGATTCGCCTGCATTTACCGAAGAAGGTACCGTTTGAGAAACAAAATGAGCATTGTTTTGAGCAAATAACGAATTAATTACTAAAACCAATACAATAAAGAATGTAGTACTTTTCATATGAATATCTTATTATTTTATTTTACACAAAAATAGTTCTATCGAAAGTTCTTTTACGGATTGATAAATCAAAAAACTTATTAATTTATTAATCCACAAAAAAATGCCCCACAAGAATTAAGCTACTTATATTGTTAAATTGCGTTCCTAAATTAATCTATTTATTTTCTTCTAGAAGCTTATTAATTAACTCTTGAAGTTCTTCTATACTCTTACTCTGAGCTTCTATTATTTCTTGTTGTTCTTGCATAGCCTTTACAAGTATAGGGACTATTTTTGAATACTTTACCCCCCACAATTCGTTATTCTCATCCGATGGCTTAGAAACAACTTCTGGAACTATTTTATATAATTCTTGGGCAATAAGTCCTATTGATTCTGTACTGTTATCAGTTAAAACTAACTTATTATCTATAAAATGACTAACATGCTTATTATACCTTTTAGGTTTTATATTCATTATTGTTTTTAAACCATAATCTAAATCTTCTTGCTCCGTTTTTATTCTGCTATCTGAACTCGTAATAAAGCTATTAGCTGTAGTAGAGCCCTGAACTTCTAAATTTGCAACATATCCTGTTCCATAATTAAATATTTGGACTGTTGATGTAGCATTACTATAAAGAGAAAATATTCTAAAATCATTACTTTGCACATCTGTTACCCAATTGGCATACTGAACACTAGAAGTATTAAATCCTCCTTGATAATCTATTTGGCCTCCTTCTGCACTTGAATTATCTGCATAGCCTAATTTTAAACGAGCATTTATATTTTCTCGTATTTTTATACTTCCATTTACTTCTAATACTTCTGTAGGATCAGTTATATTACCTACACCAACATTACCAGAACTTCCCTTTATAAAAATAGCATCTACTAAGCTTCCTGTATCAAAATGTAAATTTGTTTCTATTGGATTACTTCCTGAGCCTACATATATATCATCTGTATTAGCAGATACTCCATGAACCGTTAAACCTCTTATCCAATCATCTTCAGCTTCATTCCTAAACCAAATAGCATTTTTATAATCCAAACCTATTCCACCATTATCTTCATCGTTTACTTCCAATATTTTTTCTGGATTAGGTTCGGTAGCTGGGGATATTATTGGAGCTCCTATCCTAATATGACCATTCTTATGCATTGTAAAGTCATATGATTCACCAGCTCTACAAAGCCTTAAATAATCTTTATAAATATCTATAAAGTAAAACTGATATTGGGGTATTGTATCATAATCATTTCCTAAATACAAATCAATTTCTCCTCCGGGGAAGCCTGAAGATTTTCCATAAAGCCTCATCGAGCCTTGATAAACATCATTGGTTCCAATATTAACATAAGTATCACTACCCGTAATTTGTAACTTATCAATAGGATTAATTGTTCCTATACCAACATTACCTCCAGATTTAATAATCATTCTTTCAGTATTATTGGTTTTAAATACTAAATCTTGCGCATTTGTTGTTCCTAAAAAATCCCCAGATAATATTGCGTTACCATCCAATTTCCATGCTCTATCACTTCCTAATAATTCTATCCAAGCTGTCCCATTCCAATAAAAATATCCTGGACCTGTTGTTATATTTGTATTATACACTAACAACGATGTTGTTGGTGCTGTTATTGGTGCTGCTGTATTCAAATTAACAATATTAACTCTCGGAATTAACAAACCCGTATTTGTACTTTTAACATCTAGCATTGCACTAACATCGGGAATACTTCCATCTGAATTAATCCCCACATTTTGAGCAAATAATGAACTTGTCATCAAAATAGAGATAATAAATAATACTGCACTTTTCATAAATAACTAGCTTGTAATTTTGAATTAAAGATAAGTACATAAGCAACTTAATATCAAAAAAATAATCTATAAAGCTTATGGATTTATTAATTGCTATATTATTATACAAAAAGGGCAGATGAAATAATTTCATCTGCCCTTTAATATTAAGTTAATATTAAATTATTCAACAATAACTTTAGTTTGTTTTACAAAATCATTTCCTTCAATCTTAACATAATAAATACCTTTCGATACATTCTCTAACGAAATATTTTCATTAATGCCATTAACATTATTCATTATTCTAGTTAAAATAACTTTTCCTGTTAAGTCAAACATTTCAACAGTTATATTTTTATAAGAATCGAACGTCGCATTAATTGTAAATTGTCCATTAGTTGGATTCGGATAAATACTTAAATTAGTATTCTCATCAATATTTTTAACATAAGTTCCTGAACCTGTTGTTGTAAACTGTACGGCAGCCCATGTACTTTCTGAACCAGCTGAACATACCGACTTAACATAAAAATTATATGTAGTTCCTGGATTTAAACCTGTTATTGTCTTAGATGTATTAGACCAAAGTGTTCCAGCCGATGTTCCAGGAGAATAAGGATCTTCACCATAAGCATATTTGTAATCACCTGCAGATCCCGACCAAGTTAAAGTTGCTTGTGCATCAGTAATGCCTCCTGCATTTAGGCTAGTTGGAGCATCGCAAGCTGTTGTATTATCTGGCTCCCCCACTCTAAAGTTATCAATATATGGATACGAAGTACTTCCTGAATGTAATGTACTAAACTTAACTTTAATTGTAGAACCTACATATGCATTAAGATCAACAGTCATAGTTACCCAAGATGTATTGTAAGCTGATGTATTCGACCAAACTTCAGTATAATTTGCACCATCATCTGTAGTCACAGAAACTACAATAGGAGCCTCAGAATTTCGTCCATATCTATTATAATAAATAAATGTAAGTTCAGGAGATGTTGCCGATGTTAAACCAATAGCAGGACTTATCATTTCTTTAGCACTACCATCATTTGTATAATCATAAAAACAAACAGCAGGCATATTTTCTCCTACATTTCCTGGGTGTCCATCACCTGGTAAGCCGTCTGTACTAATAATCCAATCATAATTATCATAAACTATATCACCTGTCCAATCAGCTGGGAAATTAGTTCCATTACCCGAGAAATCTGTAGAATAATAAGTTAGAGCGTTTACCGACAATATTTGTGCATTTACTGAGAATGCTAAACTAATGACAGCAAGTACTGTCAAAGAAAAATGTAAAAATTGTTTCATATCAAAATTTTTAAATTAAACAACATTGTTTTTTGAATAGGCCGAAGTTAGAATAAAATCAACCAATTAATTCTTTACAAGAAAAACAATATTTACTGATTTATAAATTGATAAGCAGTTTTAAACTTATTTATCAATTCTAACAAATTTAACCCTACTATTTATTTTCTTTGATTCAATATATAAAACATAAATACCTTCTTCTAAAGTCGACACATCGATAGTATTTGAATTTATTCTTTCCGACAAAACTTGTTTACCACATACATCATAAATTGAAACACAGCATAAATCTGTAGCTCCTTTTATAGTTAGAATACCTTTTACTGGATTCGGATAAACACTGATATTATTTGTTCTAACACTAGTTTCAGAAGACGTAACATCTTCATCCTTAAAAACTAGAAACCCCGCTTGATTCAAAGAAATAAACGCTTGTCCTGTCTGCCCCCAAGACTTAAAATCAAATGAATAATCTACCGTATTTTCTGCATCACCATTAACCAAATCAAAAATAAGTTTATTATCAACTTCAGGAATATAAGTACTTTCACCAACAGTTGTTAATGTTATCCATGGAATACGTGCCTCATATACAAAACCAGAAACTACATCTCCATTCTCAACCCTAATATTGGGGTGATATTTAATTACATATTCAAGTTTATCGCCTTTAAAATCATCATTAGCATTTACCAATTCTACCCTTGAATTTAAAAGAAAAGTTCCTCCAAAAATATCATCATCAGGAATACCCCAGCCATCTGGAGACACATCATTTGGATCCCACCATGTTGGTGTTTCATCGCCATCGGTCATATCTAATCCATAATTTTCTGACTTATTCCCAATAGCCATATCTAATCTATCAGATTTAAATTTATCTCCACTATTTGGATCTATGTGATTTGCTGGTCCTATCAAAGTATCGTCCGAAACCAATACTGCCAAATACAAATAGTCCTCGTCCCAACGCGATTTCCACAATATTGTATTATCCGATTCTCCATTACTATTTACTTGCTGAAAAGTATCTGCCGTCCCATTTATTGTACTTTCTAAGTCGGTATCTTCTGTTAATTCTCCCCAAACACTCTTTATTGTCGCTTCCACACTTAAACCCAACGGACAAGCTGGCGATTGATGGTTTGCTCTATACCATGCTCTATAATGAAGCTCATCGTTATGATCTTCTTCAACATTCATTGGTATTTTTAAAGGCATTTCTAAATTACCTATTCCTGGATCTAATTCGTGCACTCTATCGTAAGCGTATTGGACGTAATATGCTCTATATTCCGGACTACAATTTGCAAACCACGATACTTCGTCCCAACCCCAAGGCCAATACGAAGCATTACATTCTCCTGTAGGAGATTGATTTCCATAATTATCAAATTCCACTATATAAGGTAAAGATTCGCAGGCCCAACCACTTG
>Ga0256827_10003259_pt1 | contig 10341 bp, 9 predicted proteins | sample CV84metaG_FD_185977 | JGI IMG/M metagenome (GOLD analysis project Ga0256827, IMG submission 185977) | Hydrothermal vent microbial communities from East Pacific Rise, Pacific Ocean - CV84 | ecosystem: Environmental > Aquatic > Marine > Hydrothermal vents | place: Pacific Ocean: East Pacific Rise...
TCGATAGAGCGATTTATGTTGCTCGATCTGATTCATGGCCCAAAGGCGTTCGATTTCTGGATTCGCTGTATCGATTTTTGGGAAGTTAAATGTGGTGGTATATGTTTTATCCTCCCCTGTTAATTTCGCCTTAAGTGTAACCGTTGCCTTGCCTGCTTTATCGTATCGACCGAACAGTGTAAGCTGTTGACCACGATATATTTTTCCAATATATTCATCGGTGGTATCGAAGGTTTTTACTCCCGAGATTTTGATGGTTGCATCGTGCAACGATTCGTGCAAAATCTTACTTTTTGCGAGCATAATTTGCCCCACAATATCGTCATCGTTCGAAACACCCACCGAAAATCCGCCGGTCACATCACCAATCATCTGCATCAACGGCCAGTTGGCGCTATTGCCCATTACAAACCCAAAAATACGCACGTCGTATTTTTTTAATAATTTCATAAATATTTTAGGATTAATAATTCCCGAGTTTGTGGCACCGTCCGTGATTAAGACAATACTGGTGGCTCGGTCGGCATCCAACGAAGACAACGCTAATCGTAAAGAAGAATGGATATCGGTTCCGCCGCCTGCCGATATTTTTGACACCTTTTTCAACTCGCGTTTTATATTTTCCGGCGTTGCAACCACCCAACCCGAGGTAATTTCGTGTGCCGATGTATTAAACGCAATGACACGAAACCGATCTTGCGCACGCATTCCACCAATCGCTTTGGAAACGCCACGCACCAAGGTTTGAATTTTTCCACCATTCATGCTGCCCGATTTGTCCAACACATAAATATAATCAGCACCAGAAGTAAGCGGTTTAAGATCAATCCCAGGCGTGACAACCATCATAAAAGTACCGGGTTTATTTGGATCTGCTCGATATGGAATCACCTCAACACGACCGGGAAGATTATCGGCCAAGCGATAATAGACAATAAAGTCTCGATCCAACGACGCATCTTTGGTGGTCATATCAATGGTGTGGCCATTCTCGCCCACCTTCTTGATTTGCGCAATAGACGAATACGAAGGAACCCGCACATCCACAACTGGATGCGCCGACTTCAATTCCACATGCACCGAAAACTGACCCTCCACCTTTTGGTTTTGAGTCCAAAAAGAGTTCGCCAACTCATCGGTTCCTCCATTTTCAAGCGGATATAAATACTTTCCTACGCCCGTATCAATCTCCAACGGTTGATAATAAACAAAGCGCATTCGCGTTTCGCTTTGGGCAGGAATTTTTGAGACATAGAAGTCGAACGTTTGATACGAATTTTTTTCTGCTTTACCGGCATCATTTCCCTTTTCCTTTTCCTCCTTATAAATTTTATCAGCTTCGGCCTTTGTCACCACCTCTCCGTTCAACTCATTTTCACCCGCCCAGATGGTCATCTCAGACAAACTGGCTGTTTTTGGAATGGGAAAAGAATAGATCCCCTCCAAGCTCTTTTCATTCGGATTATAAAACGTTTGAGTGACCTCCGTTTTTGCAAACCCATTATTAATCACCACATTCACATGATGATTTCTAATTTGAATAGGTTGATCTGGCGAGCCGCTCGGGGTTAATGTACCCGCCGCTTGCACGCTTACTAGGGTTGCAAACACGACTCCCATCGCTGCTCCAACCTTTATTTTTTTACCTAATACACAACGTTCCCTATTCATCTAACACCTCCTGTGGTTATACGGGTTTGACATTCAACCCCGCGTCCCGACCCCTATTGCAGGGAGTGTGCCACGAAAAGAAAGAATACCGCAAGCAACTCAAAACAAACCACTTAAGAACAACCCTCGCCGCAGCAACATCTATTCACAATATTCCATTTATGAATCTACTGCCTACATTTAATGTTTACAAACCCCGAAAAAGAGAACCCCGAACTCCCCCCAAAAACCCAACTCAATGAAATTAGTTTGTTTTGACGGCTTGACTTCTTTTGGGGTCCAACCTATGGTCTCTCGCTCTTTTGAAAACCCCGAAAGGAAGGATTCAAAAAATCGCCGTTAATGAATGGTATGTTTGCCCGATAGTGTAATGGAAGCACATGTGACTTTGACTCATAGGGTCCTGGTTCGAACCCAGGTCGGGCAACCACTTTAAGTAATAATAGTGCTATGAAAATTTTATCAGGAACAGGACATAGAGAGCTGGCTGAACACATTGCACAAGCGATGAATGTAAAAATCTGCGATGCCGACGTAACGCGCTTTCCTGATGGCGAAATTTTTATAAAACTCCGAGACAATGTTCGTGGGGCAGATCTTTTTCTGGTGCAATCCGTTGCATTAAATCCAAACGAATATTTGATGGAACTATTGATTATGATTGATGCCGCAAAGCGGGCTTCCGCGAAACGCATCACAGCGGTAATCCCTTATTACGGTTACGCGCGGCAAGATCGAAAAGACCAACCCCGCGTTCCAATTACAGCCAAACTGGTTGCAAATTTATTGGTAGCCGCAGGAGCAAACCGAATCCTCTGCATGGATTTACACGCGCAGCAAATTCAAGGATTTTTTGATATTCCCGTAGATCATCTTTACGCCGCACCCGTGATTGTAAAGTATCTACGTAGCCAAAACCTAGACAACCTCGTGGTGGTTTCGCCAGACGCAGGCGGTTTAAAAATGGCCGACACCTATTCGCAACTGCTCAACGCAGGAGTTGCCGTGGTAGGAAAACAACGAAAAAGCGCATCGGATGTGGTTGCAAACCACTTGGTTGGAGATGTAAACGGATGCCACACCCTACTCGTGGACGACATGACCTCAACCGCAGGAACATTAACCGCGGCGGCAGGATTGCTAAAAAAAGCAGGCGCAAAATCAATTCGCGCGGCGGTTAGCCACTCACTTTTAACTCAGAAGGGGATTGATCGACTGAAGGCATCCCCCATTGACGAACTCGTAACAACGGACAGCGTTCCCCAACATAACTGGCCCGATTTTAAAGTAACGGTATTATCTACGGCCGAAATGTTGGCAGATGCCATTTGCCGTATTCATAATAATCAATCGGTTAGCACGCTGTTTGAGATATAATTATAGGAGAAAGAACGATGGAAGAAACAAAGTTAATTTTAAAGAAACGGACCTTACAAGGTTCTTCGAACGCTCGACGATTGCGTCGATCTGGAAGCCTTCCCGGCATTGTTTATAGTGAAGGAAAAGAAGGTCTTGCAATTGAACTAGACACTCACTCATTCGAGCTTATTTTGCAACATCACACCAGTGAAACCATGTTGCTAGACGCTACGCTGGACGGAAAAGACATTCAGCTTCTCGTGAAAGACGTGCAACATCACCCTGTGAATACCACCCTCTTACACGTAGACTTCCAAAAAGTAGACGCCAAGAAAGCCATTCGCGTGAACCTGATGATCGAGATTGTGGGCGAAGCAGCTGGCGCGAAAGCGGGCGGCGTACTGGAACAAAGCTTGCACGAAATTTCGGTAGAATGCTTACCTAAAGATTTGATCGAAGCACTTGAAGTGGATGTGTCTGCTCTTGAAATAGGCGATGCGTTACATGTCTCAGACATCGATTTAGGCGATACATTTAAAGTAATCACCGACGAAACCGCTATTGTGGTTGCCGTTGCAGAACCTCGTGCAGAAGAGGAAGAAGCGGACGACGAAGTGATTGCTGAAGAAGGCGCTGCGGATGCAGAAGAAAAATCTTCTGACGAAGGTGCCAAATAATTAATTATTTACCCTTATTAAGGGGAGGAGATTCATTTGAAGCTAGTTGTTGGGTTGGGTAATCCCGGAGAAGAATATGCCACCTCTCGCCACAATGTGGGATTTATGGTGGTTGAAAAATTGGCTCAACAACACGGCAAAAAATTTAAAAAGATGTTTTGGTTCCCAGCTCGACAGGCGCGGATCGAGAAGGACGGTCAGTTGATCCACCTTTTAGAACCCACCACCTATATGAACCGAAGCGGTAAAGCAGTTTTTGGAGCCATGAAAAAATGGCGCGTTCCACCAGAAGACACAGTCATTATTTACGATGATGTGGACTTAAACCTCGGAGAAATTCGGGTTCGAGCAAAAGGATCTGGAGGAAGCCATAACGGCATGAAATCGGTGAAGGAGTGGATACAAACCCAACGGTTTCCACGAATCAGAGTGGGGGTCGGACCCCGACCAAAACAGACCGATCTTATTAAATTTGTATTAGATGATTTCACCAATGAAGAGATTTTTAGACTAGAAAAGGTTGTAGAACATACCGCCAATGCGGTAGAAAGTATTTTTTCCGTTGGCATCGAACAAACGATGAATATATTCAACCAACCGAAATCAGGATTAAGTTAAGGAGTAAAACATTGAAAACACTGTATGAAGGAATGTTCATTTTCCCAGAAACACTAGACGAAGACGGTCTTGACCAAGCAATTGGTGCCGTAAAAAAAGAGCTTGAGAAATTAGGCGGAACGCTGGAAAGTACCACACGTTTGGGTAAGAAAAATTTTGCCCGCCCCATGCAAAAGAAGAAAGCGGGGTTTTATGTGGTGCTAATGCTTCAACTCGACGGACTAAAATTGGATGCCTTTAAAAAGCGTCTAAAACTTGCAACGGATGTTTTCCGTGCGCAAATCGTCTTGGGAGAAGAGGTAGAAAAAGTAACCGAAGAAGAGGTGCAGGAGGCTTAATATGGCCAGTTATAATCGGGTTTTACTAATGGGACATCTTACGCGTAATCCGGAACTCCGGTATACGCCCTCAGGAACTGCGGTTTCTGATCTTGGACTTGCAGTTAATGAAAGCTTCAAAAATAAAGCAGGTGAGCTTATCGAGCAGACCTGTTTTGTGGATGTTGTGGTGTGGGGTCGACAGGCGGAAACCGCCTCCGAATACCTACACAAAGGTTCCCCGGTTTTTGTGGAAGGCCGTTTACAATTCGATCAATGGGAAAATAAAGAAGGTGAGAAACGAAGCAAATTGCGTGTACGCGCAGACCGCGTTCAATTCTTAGGTTCCGCACCCCAATCGACCGATTCGTCGTCAACCGCGACTCCCCCTACCCCCTCAGCTACACCAAAAGAAACTCCACCCCCCGCTCCAGAAATTGGGCAGGATAGTGGCGATGATGAAGACGTACCGTTTTAAGCAAATAAGGATAAAAGATTATGCGACGTAGAAATAAAAGAGATGAATATAAACGCGACCCCGAACTACTCAAGGGTGTTGAAAAAATCGATTACAAGGATGCCGAACTTTTAAAAAAGTTTATGACCAGCCGAGGTAAAATCCTGAGCCGTCGTTTGTTGGGAACCAATGCCCAACAGCAACGCCAGATTAAACGAGCCATCCGCCGTGCGCGGGTTGTTGGACTCATCCGCTAATTAGAAAAAGGAACAAGTTATGGCTACAGAAATTTTATTAATGGATCAAGTGGAAGGATTGGGAATCGAAGGCGATATTGTGAAAGTTGCCAATGGATATGCCCGCAACTATCTTTTCCCTAGAGGACTCGCCTCGGTAGTAACCGAAGGCAAAAAACGCCAAATTGAAAAGAAACGAACAGAACGCTTGGCTCAATTGAAAAAAGAGCAAACCGTGGCTGAAGAGTTGGCAAAGAAAGTGGCAGCAATCGAATGCACGATCTCTGCGAAAGTCGGCGAAAACGGCAAAATGTTTGGTTCAGTTGGCATTCCACAAATTGCCGAAAAGCTCCAAGAACAAGGCCTCAAAATTGACCACACCAAAATCAAACTTGCCCATTCATTACGCGAGTTAGGTGTCTTCGATATCTCGATCAAACTTCATGCTGAAGTTACAGCCACACTTAAGGTCTGGATTGTAGAAGAGAAATGATGCCCGAGGGTCTAGGTGCAGGACTCCGGATCCCCCCGCACAGCGAGGAAGCCGAGCGAGGGGTACTGGGGTCTGTTCTTTTAGACCCAGCAAGTGCTCTCGATAAATGTTTAGCCAAGCAACTCAACAGCGAGTCCTTTTATGACCGCCGTCATCAGGTGCTTTTTGAACAGCTAACCGAAATGAGCCAAGCCAATGTGGTGATGGATGCCATCACCATTGCCGAATGGCTGAAAACACACAGCGCCCTCGAAAAAGCGGGCGGATATGATTATCTCGTTGAACTCCAAGAAAGCACCTTGGTGGCAGCGCACGTCGAATATTATTGCGATATTGTTCAAGAGAAAAACCTCTATCGAAAACTGATCGATCACTCCAACACGCTTTGCGACTCCGCTTATAAAGGGGAAGAAGAAGCACACCTGCTTGTAAGTTCCGCCGAAGAAACCCTCTTTGGTCTAGGCGGACACGGCACGCAAACAAAAATTCCCGACTGGAAAGAATCGGTCAAACACGCCTTTACCGAAATCAATAAAGATCCCAACGACATCGATCACGGGATCACAACAGGATATAAAGGACTCAACGAACGGCTTCGCGGTTTAGCAAAAACCGATATGATTGTACTTGCCGCTCGACCCGCAATGGGAAAAACTTCGCTGGCCATGAACATTGCCGAAAATGCGGCGTTGGGTCTGCTTGCAAAAGGAAACAAAGGAATTCCTGTGGGCATCTTCAGCTTGGAAATGTCGCGCGAACAATTGGTTCGACGAATGCTCTTCTCAAACGCCCGCGTCTCCATGCAATCGGTTCGAGATCATTTAACCACCGAAAACCACATGAAGTTAACCGAATCGGTGGATCGACTTTCTAAAGCCAAAATTTATATCGACGACACGCCAGGACTTGAGGCGGTTGAACTACGCTCTCGGGCACGCCGCATGAAAGCTCGATATGACATTGAACTTATTGTAATCGATTACCTGCAACTCATGAACTATTCCAAGTTTGCCAAAGATGGTCGTCAGCGCGAAACAATGGCCATTTCAGGTGCCATTAAAGCTATGGCGAAAGAGCTGAATGTTCCCGTGGTTGTACTCAGCCAGCTCAGCCGTGCCAACGAACAACGCGCGGGAAGCAATCGACCCAAACTATCCGACCTGCGTGACTCTGGAGCCATCGAGCAAGATGCCGATGTGGTCTTGCTTCTCTATCGCGAAAGCTATTATAACGAAGGCGACGAGCGGGATAATAACAATTCAGCCATTGTGGATGTGGCCAAATTTCGACACGGAGAAACGGGGGATGTTCGAATGACATTCATCAAAGAATACACCCGATTCGAAGACCGCGCAGAGTTTGAAGAGAACGAATATGCTCCACAACCCTAACCCCGCCTAATTTTTATGAAAAAAACAATTCAAATTCTTACCCTCCTTTTTTTTAGTAGCCTTTTTGCTCAAGCTGTAATCATTAAAGATATTCGAATTGTGAATCAAAAAGGCGAATCATACGACATGAGTTCGGTGAAGGCATTTACGTCGTTTAAAATCGGCCAAGAAATTCCCGACACACAAACCATTATCTCGTCTATTGCCACCGATGTAACCCGCATGAGAGACACCAAAAGATTCTCTTTTGTGGATGCCCGAATGGATCTTGAAGATAACAAAGAAGTGACGCTCATCTACACGGTGGTAAACAAAAACAAGCTCCAAACCGTTAAAATCATGGTGATTGGCGACAAAGCGCTCAGCGATAAAAAGGTGTTTAAAAAGTCAGAACTCAAAATCAACCAGTTTGTGGACGATGCAAGCTTCACCCAAGCCGCAATCAAAATCAAAGAAGCGTTCCGCTTGCAATGGTACCCCAACGCCAAAGTTTCTTGGGAAAAAGATGTAAATAAAGAAACAGGAACGGTAACCGTTTCGTACACCATTACAGTGGGCGAAGAAGTCGCCGTTACAAAAATTGATTTTGAAGGGGAAAATAGAATTGTTGACCGGGGTCTAACCATGCGCATTCTAACGGCGCTTGTTCCCAAATTCTTTAAAAATAAAGATAAAAAACCCGTCACCTCAAAATTTGTGCGTAGCAAACTAAAGCAAAAACAGACTTGGATCTTTTCCTTCCTCACCAATGCTGGAAGATACGATCCCGACAACATCGATATCGATGTCTTTACCATTAAATCAGAATATATGAATCAAGGATATTTAGATGTAGAAGTCCTTCCGCCTGTCCTTAAATATATGGACAATGATTCAGAAAAAGCACACTTGGTTTTCACCATCAACGAAGGCAGCCGTTATCGCGTTGGAAAAATTTCAATCACAGGAATGAAAACCTTTACCGAAGAAGAATTGTTGCCCGGAATTCTTCTTAGAAAAGGCGACGTTGCGGCTTATCAAGAAGTGGCAAGAGGCAGCGAAGCCATTCGCGGATACTACGGAAACCGAGGCTATGTTCAAACCCGCGTTAACCCCGTCTTCACCCCCCACGCAGAAGAAGGGATTATCGATATCTCTTATCAAATCACAGAAGGCTCAATTGGTTACATCCGAAATATTAACATCATCGGAGCCGAACGAAATAAAGATAAAGTCATCCGACGAGAACTCGTGGTTTACCCCGGCGAAAAATTCCACAGGGGCTACATGAAAAGCTCCGAAAATCGCCTCCGCAACCTTAACTATTTTTCCGTCGCCTCGCTTCAACCCATCCCCACCGAAACAAGCGACCAATACGATATTAATGTTCAAGTGAAAGAACGAGAAACCGGAAACTTTTCGGTGGGATTAGGTCTCTCCAGTATCGATTCCATTGTCGCTTATATAGAACTTGCTCAAGGAAACTTTGATCTCACCAGCTGGCCCCCAATTGGTGGTGGACAAAAAGCAAAAATCCGCGCCACCATCGGAACCGAACGTAACGACCTCGAAATCATCTTTAAAGAACCGTGGTTCCTCAACAGAAGACTCGCATTCGGTACCAGTTTTTATCACCACGAAGCGCGTTATTTCTCCGACGACTACGACCAAGAAAACAACGGAGCACGCTTCTCCCTAACCAAACCAATCCCCTTCATCAGCTTCTCCCGCGCAACCGTCGCATACACCATCGAAAATTTTGATGTCTTCGACGTGGCCACAAACGCCTCCGATGCCATAAAAGCAGAAGCTGGAGATCGCCTTAAAAGTGGTTTTGCATTCCCTCTTTCACGCGACTCACGCGACCGATTCGACATCCCTACCCGAGGCAACAAAACCACCATCACGCCCTACGTTGCAGGTGGCATACTGGGCGGCGAAACAGATATTTATGGCGCGCGCATACGGGCATCAAAATATTGGCCGCTCATTGGTGAAGCCGTCTTTAACGTACGCGGGCAAATTGAAGCTGTCGACTATTACGGCGACAGCGATTTTGTGCCCATCTTCGACCGACTCTTCTTGGGAGGCGGCCGTACTTTACGTGGTTTCGAGTATCGCGATGTGGGACCAAGAGACAGCAACAACGAACCCATCGGCGGTCGAAGTTCCGCCTTCTTAACCCTCGAATACACCGTGCCGATTTGGAACAAAGTCCGCTTCGCCACCTTTTATGATGTCGGGTTTGTGAATGCAGATGCCTTCGACTTTAAAGGATCAAACTATAACGACGACGCTGGAATTGGTATTCGAATTGATATGCGCGGGCTACCCCTGCAAATCGACTACGCATGGCCCATCACCTATTACGACGAACAAGGTCAATCCGGAAAAGGCCGATTCAACTTTAATATGGGCTACAGCTTCTAAAAAAAACCTACCCCAAAAAACAGCCACCCGTCTTACTCGTCTGAATAGAATCAGAAATGGTTAACACCCCATTCACCCACAAATGCTGCAACCCACAAGCAAGCTGGTGTGGTTGTGCGTACGTACCCTTTTCGACCAACTCAGCAGGATCAAACACCGCAATATCTGCAAAAAATCCTGCCTTAAGTTGCCCTCGTTTTTTTAAATTAAATTGAGCAGCCGGAAGCGACGTCATTTTTCGGATCGCCTCGGGAAGCTCCACCGTTTTTCCATCAAGCGCCGCACGTAAAAACCGAACATGACTTCCATAAGCACGCGGATGAGGATGATCGTTCGACAACACCCCCGTTGGGGCACGCAAAGAAGCATCCGACCCAATCGACACCCAAGGCTCCCTCAAAACCTGCCAAAGATTTTCCTCCGACATACTAAAAAATATACCACCCGTTTCCAATTCATCCACATCAATTAAATGCAAAAAAGCATCCACATTGTTCTTCTTTAAAATCGTCGCCACTTCAGGCAAATACCGCCCCTTAAAATCATCAAACTGGGTGGAGCCAATCATCACATTATCCCAATAGTCCGACGGCTTAGCCATCAATTCATCCCGAATTTTTTTACGACTTTTTTCAGTTCGAATCCGTTCAAGGATCGCAGCACGCCCCCCATAAGAAGCCCATTTTGGAAGCAAAATATCAAGATCTGTCGAG
>Ga0256827_10003260_pt1 | contig 10341 bp, 7 predicted proteins | sample CV84metaG_FD_185977 | JGI IMG/M metagenome (GOLD analysis project Ga0256827, IMG submission 185977) | Hydrothermal vent microbial communities from East Pacific Rise, Pacific Ocean - CV84 | ecosystem: Environmental > Aquatic > Marine > Hydrothermal vents | place: Pacific Ocean: East Pacific Rise...
CCACAAATGCTTCCACACGATCTTCATGAACTTTCTCAGTGCCCATAAATATTAAATCAGAATTCACCGATTCAATTTGAACAATATCGTAGAAGCTACGTTTGTCAATCTGATTGTTAATCACCTTAATCTCGGCTTCAATCCTAAGGTTGCTTAAAATAGATTCGGCTTGTTGGTAAATCTTTTGATGCATTTCATTCAATGGATTTACAATTAAAAGCCTGATATGAGCATTATTCCATTCTTCTGATTGTAGAATAAACTTTACGAGTTGAAGAGAGAAATTACCATTTTGACCACCACCGCGCCACCAAACGTCAATTTGTTGATATTTACCAAAACCACGTTCATTATCATAATCCATCATCACGATATTCAGATTTAACTGCTGAATATTTCGAATCATCTGAATATAACGCTTTGGGTTTTCGCTATTTCTCGCCCATCCCAAGAATACCGTATTAGGCTCAACGCCTGCAAATCCATAATTGGCAGCTACTTGTTCAATTCCTGAATAAACATCGCTACAGGCCTGTTTACGTGTAAAAAAACCTTGATTTAGGCTTGAGTCTTCATCCTTAATGTTTTGCTCTTGTCGAGGAATATGGAAGGAGTCACCTTCTTTATTTACTACCAAATCGAAATTTGATAAGAAACCATATTTACCTACAAGCTGTTTTCCAAACTCAATAAGGTGGGGTCTGTTTTTGGTCCCACCACTAAATAACAGCACATTTGGTGACCAGTTTTGTTCATCAAGTTGTTTGTTTGATAATTTGTTCAGTGACGTTCGAACGATGGAGGACCATACACTTCCCCATACATCACCGAAATCGGATTTAAGTTCTCGACGCTTGAGTATAAAATAAATAAGCCACATAATAACAAAGGCCGCGAGCATGGCCACAGGGTTGAGTTGAAGCATTACACCAAAACTGGCGATGAAACCAATTATGCCAATCCAGCGTGATATTTTAAAGCTTGGACGAAAGTCGGTGTTGGCCCAACTTTCCAATGCAAAAGCAAGGTTAATAAAGCCATAAGCTGCAATATAAAACATAGAAACCACTTCGGCAATGGAATCTAATTCTCCCATTAATACACCAAGTTCGGCAAGAACGAATGTGAAAATCAAGGCGTTTCGAGGTTCATTAGTTTCACCAAATCCTTTGCCTAAAACTTTAGGCATAATTTTATCTTTTGCAATAGCTTGCATGATACGTGGCGCACCGAGAATGCCACCTAATGCGGAGGATAATGTTGCTCCCCATATTCCTGCAATTACGGGCCACGACCAAAATGCTATTTTACTAATGAAAGTTACATCATTAATAAGTGTATCGCGATCAATATAATATGCAAAGCCTACAGCAAGAGCGATATATACAATCAATCCTGTGAGTATAGAGAATAATGTTCCTTTTGGAATGGATGTTTTTGGGTCTTTTAAATCACCCGACATGGCCACCCCTGCGGTAAATCCAGTAACAGCAGGGAAGAAAATGGCAAAAATGGTAATCATATCGACATGACCATCAGCTAAGCCCGTGAAATTTGTTTGAATGGAAGTATCGCCCCCAAAGAAGAATCCTGCTGCAATGGAGAGCAAGGATAAACCAATTGCTCCCAATACAATAAACTGACTTTTAATGGCTAAAGAGGTGCTTATGAATGCGATGATAACCAGAAAGATTAGTATTGCGGAACCTACAATTCGAATTCCTGTAATATCGGCTTGCAATCCTAAGAAGTCGCTAATAGCCTGTATGCCAAGGAAACTCTCACTAAAACCCACAATGTATAAAGCGATACTCAATGCAGTTCCTACAAATAGTGTGATTCCTATGGAACCACCCATTGGTAGTCCAAGGCTTCGTGAGAGAATGTAGTAGATTCCACCTGTTTTTATTTTTTTGTCGGTGGCAATGGATGAAATGCTTAAACCTGTAGTAATTGAGATAATGTGTGAAACTAAGATAATGGTAATGGCGGCATATAAACCCGCTTGTCCAACGACCCAGCCCAAACGCATATACATGATTACACCCAATATGGTTAATACCGATGGGGTATAAACTCCAGCAAATGTTCCAAATTTTGTCGACTTCGGCATAATCTTGTTTTACTATTATACAAAGAGTAAAAATAAGCATAATACTCTTGCTTTAATTAAGCTAATACGAAAAAAATGGAATCTTGTTGCATTGGATTTACTTAGTCATGGATACCTAATTATTAGCATTTAAGACCCAACTTCATTTACAAGCTTTCCAAAATAAAAAACCGAACAAAGCTCGATTTTTTACGTACAAACGGTCAACTGAAAATCAGATAGTTGAATGAGTAGAAAACGCGTTATATTAATCTTTGTCCTCTTATGGGGAGTAATCTTAGCAGCAAGCTTGGCAAAGAAGCGACTTTTTAAGTCGCCTCCTCCTGGCACAATTGCGCTTACCGATTCTCTTTATATTGATAAAGCACCCGTGCGCACTATTGATTATTTGGAGTTTTTAGCTGCCATCCGTAATTCTTATTCGCCGCGTATGCGCGACTCATTGAAGAATCTACCACTATATGGTGTAAATATGGATGATATTAATGGAATAAAAGAGAAAATGCAATGGGATAGTATTTATTATATAAAAATGCTTCCTCGTACTTGGATTACTTATGCTAATGATATTAAGAAGTATGATGTTGATTATCATATTAAAAACCAAAAGTATTATGATTATCCAGTGATTAATCTAAGCTATCTACAGGTTTTTGAGTATTGTAAATGGCGAACCAATATGGTGAAAATTCATTATGCCATGATAAGTTCGAGTGAGCAGCAACGTAGAAAATATCCAATGAATTTTGAGTATCGCCCACCTACAAAAGCTGAGTGGGATAAAGCAATGGGGCGCTTCTTTGATGATGTTGTGAAGTTGGATAAGATGACTGCGGCAAGGGATAATTATGTTAATAATGTCGCTGATATTTATGGTAAGAGCAAAAGGTTTCAGTACAACTCGAATAATGTGGGAGAGATGCTTGATGGATTTATTATTACTACGGGATTTGCTTGGGATGAGCAATACGATATGGGAAATATCAATTATGTGAAATATACAGAACCATCCGATTGGGCAGGCTTTAGGTGCGTATGTGAAGTGATTCCTGAGGATGGACGTAAAAAGAAAGTACAAAAAGTATTACGTGATAAATTTGGTAAAGAGATAGCTTCTACTAAGTCCAAACCGAAAAGGTCAAAAACTTCGTACACTGATAATGAAAAAGCTAAAGTCAAGCCTCAAAAGACTAAGACTAAATCGAAAAAGTCGAGGCGTAAGCCAGAGTCGGTAGGAAAAAAACGTAGGAAACGTTAGGCAGGAAAGAAGAGTCCGTCTAAGTATTCAATAAGCGACTGACGAGTCTTCATAATTCCTTTATAGTCTTTTGTCTTAAACCATTTAAGAAGAATTACTTTCCATTGCTTCTTCACTTCTTTAAATAGGTAGCGATATTTATTAGCAAGTACTGCTGAAAACATTGCTGCAATAAAGAAATAAATTGCCCATATCCCATTACCACTAATAGCCCAGAATATTAAGCTGTGAATAAGAAATAGAATAGGAATAACGACTACAACAATACCAAATTTAAATGAAGTATGAAATTGTTTGTCTTTTATCTTTCTCATGAATTTCATGATGAAATAATAATAAATTCCCCCGTTCAATAATCCAAAAATAAATACAGGAAGGCCAATGATTAGAACTATTGTAGAAGCAAGAGTCTTCCCAACGCATTGAGATTCAAAATCAAGTATGTTAAACCCTTTTTTACGTAAGCCAAGCTCTAATCGTCGGTATTGATTTCCAAAGACCTCAATATTTTGATCTCCATTTAAGAAAACTTTCTCAGCAGATTCAATAGTTTGTTGATCAGCTTTGAAACTGTTTATTAGCTTTGTACCCTTAAGATTCATTCGTTTTTTCATCGTCGAACGATAGAATAATCGGATTTGTTCATAAATTGAATAATGCTCTATGTCATTTATATTAATAATTAGTTTTTTCATTCGCGCTGCTAAATCCTCACGAAATTCAGCGTAACCTTTCTGTGGATTTTCAAGGAAGGTGTCTTTAAACTTGGTAATAGTAAAAGCTTCTCCGTAATTTACAAATAGCTTAGAGTTTGAATGAACATAATCTTCGTAATAAATACCCGTGGGGATTATTTGCAAATCAAGTTCAAAATCATTCCGTTCTTCGGCCATAAAAGCAATTCTTGGAACTGCTTTTTTAAGTGGTCTTAACCGCCTTTTGTCGGTATGCGTGGCTTCAGGAAATAAACCTACAGAGGCTTTGGCTTCTAAGATTTCTACGCTCTTCTCAAAAATGCGTTCATTATTCTTTAAACTTTCTGCACCATCACGCATACGATATACAGGGAGCATTTTTATAAATGTAAAAATCTTCAATAATAAAGGTTTGCTAAATATATCGGCACGAGTGAGAAACACAGGTTGTTTATCAGTTGTAAAGATAATAACCAAGGGGTCCATTAATGCATTTTGGTGATTTGGTGCAAAAATAATTGGTTTTTTTTTAGGTATGTTTTCCAAACCCGTAGCTTCGATACGTCTATAGAAAAGCCTAAATATGGTTCCTACTGAGTATTTTAATAGTTGATATCCAAAAGACCACTTTGTCATATTCATTAATTATTAAGTTTAAAGATTCGGGTTTCCTCTAAAAAACGAATTCCAATATTATAAGAAAACGGATTGTCATTTTTAAGCCATTCGGGATGCCATTGAACACCCAATAAAAAACTTTTGCCATTTGGGTTTTTCCAACTTATTGCTTCCGGGATACCATCTTGGGTATGTGCTAAAATAACCAAATTATCAGCAAGCCGATCGATACATTGATGGTGGCTTGAGTTTACAATTCCAGTTTCTGTTTTTGCGATTATGGCAAGTAAACTATTAGGCTCAGCTGCGATTGAGTGTAAGCTGCTATCAATATGAGTGTATCTATGTCCAACATTTTGCGGCTTAGCAGTAGGGATGTCTGGGTAAAGACTTCCACCCATATACACATTAAGAATTTGCTCTCCACGGCAGATGCCCAAAACTGGCAATCCTTTTTGCAAAGCTATATCGATTAACGCATATTCAAGTGAATCACGTCTGTAATCAATAGTTTCACATAATACGGTGTCTTCTATTTGATGGTATCGATCGGGGTTTACATCCGGTCCGCCACTAAGTAAAAGTCCATCACAGCTGTTTAGGATAATAAGTGCACTATCAAATGATGTATGATACAAATCGAAATAAACAATATTACTATCGAGTTTTTTAAGCCATTTTCCATACTTCAAATAACCAACACTACCTTTAGCTTTTGAAATAGCAATTCTGATAGGTTGATTAATAGCTTCATGTTTTTTGCCCTTGTTATTATTACAAGATGCAAATAATAAAATGATAATACCAACTATAAGTTTGCTATATAAGTTCATATGAAAAATAAAGGTTTAAATATGGCTGTTTGTTTCAATAGGCTAAGATATAAAAGTATTCCTTATGTAAAATCAAAAAGCCTGTTGATTTTGATATCAACAAGCCTTTTGTCATAAGTAATTGAGTAGTATTATTTACGTATGCCCATCTTATATAGTATTCCTTTACGTCTTTTGAATACTCGTTTTATAGGCTTACTCTTTGTTTTTACATGTTTTACTGGTTTTGGTCCAGAGTTCACTTCAACCTTAGTTTCTTTTTCAACTTTTTCTTTATCGTTCCCTAAAATTTTTCCATCTGGAATAAATATAGAGTCAGTTTCAAGAACAGCAGCATCCTTTTGAATAGGTTTTGTAGTGTCGATATTGTTCTTTTCAAATGGATCAGTAGTTGTTTTTTGATCAACAGCAACAGAATCGATAGTTGGCTTAGTTTCTTGGTTGTTGTTTTCAACAATAGGTTCAGCTGCGATAGTTTGTTTAACTACAGCTTCTTTCTTTTCTGTTTTTACGATTCTAATTTTAGCCTTAGCTTTTTTATGCTTTTTATTAGACTTAATAATCGCTTTTGTGCTTTTAGTTTCGGTAGGTTTGATTGATGTTTTCTCTTGAGTATTATTGTCTGCAATATTAATATTCTTAGCAGGTATTACAGGGGCTACGACTTCTATAGCAGTGTCTTTATACATTTCATTTTGTGTATCCACAGGATTATTATTCATCGCCCAAGGGAAAAATACAATAATGCTAATAACAGCTACAAAAGTTGTAATAAGTGAACCGCTAATAAAACCACCAATGGTATTAGATGCACATGTGTTTGTTTGGGCACAATTTGCATCCAACTCCTGTTGCATTTTATTCCAGTATTCGGACTTGAAACTGAAGTCCAATCCGTTCAACTTATCTGCTACAATATGATCTATAATATTCTTTGACATATATATTATGTATTCAAAAAGTTTTCTATTTTTTCTTTTAATAATTTTCGGGCATTCTGTAAATGCCAATGGGAAGTACCTTCACTAATCCCGAGCTGTTCACTGATTTCTTTATGTTTATAGCCTTCAATAACATTTAACATAAATACAGCTCTACTCATAGTGGGTAATTGCTGAACAATTTTCATAATCTCCTCTTTATCCAGCTCAAAAACAGCATCATTGTCAATAAATAAATTCTCTTCATAAGCATTTACGTCATCAATGTCACTCTCATGATTTTTATTTTGCTTGATAAAATCTAAGGCGGTATTAACCATTGTCCTTCGCATCCAACCTTCAAATGAACCTTTGCCCTGATAGCTCTCGATTTTGGTATATATTTTCAAGAAACCCGAATTGACAACTTCCATAGCGTCGTTCCAGTTCCCACAATACCTCATCCCGATACTCATCATCAAACCAAAATACAACTTATACAGCTCTTCCTGAGCCTTTCGGTCGTTGTCTTTACAACCGGCTATAAGTCTGTCAAGTTTGTTTTGTTTTGAGTCTATCATTGAACTCTATATTTAAGACGAGCGAAATATTAACTTTCTTTGGTTAAGGGTCAATCTTTACTAATAATATCTATTGTGATGAAATAGAGTTGATTAGTGTAGAATTAGCCTTTTTCGTATTGTTATATTTCAACGTCTTTTAGTTGAATTTGTTATAAATTTATTTATTAAGTGTATCGCAATAAAATTGCAATCAAGTTTGTACGTTAAAAATTACAAATTGTTCTGTTTATTAGGATAATAATTTACCTAAAAGGTTTAAGTAGGTTATTTATTCCAAAAGATTGGGGGAAATTGAGACCCTTATTTGATATTAATAGCATTGGTTATAAATCTTAAAAGAAACCGATTTGTAAACCAATAGTCACAGGAGGAAGGTCGGCGTATCGTGTGTCTCCTTTAATAATTCCTGAGTATTGATATTTAGCATAAATCGACCATCTACCAAAGCCAATATTAGCGAAGAAGCCATAATAATCACCTGGCATATATGAAGGGTTTTTAATAATCACTTTATCCAATCCAGAGGGTGTTCCCAGCATTTTTTCGCGGCTCGACATGATGGCGTTATAGAAAAAACCAAGGTCAACATAATTCCCAATTATATTACCTCTTCTTCCGTAGTTTATCCTGATAAAAGGTTGCATACTGAAATTGTGAATCAAGACTTTCTGTTCGTCGTAAAGCTGTTGGTCAGGAAAAGTTTTATCCACAGATTGTAGCATTCTGTAATTAAAGAAATCGTAGGAAATATTTCCTCCAATGGCAAGCCAATTTGTAATTCGCTTTTTATATCGTAATCCCAATTCCCAATTGCTGGCTTTGCCAAAATATATTGGACTCCATGTTGATTGGTTAATGGGAGTGATAAATCCAAAGGCTCCATAAAAATGCATCCAATGGGATTTGTTTTGCCCCCAATCTCGTCGAGTGGAATCAGGAAGTACTTGTTCGTTTAGTAAAACTTGTTGTCCAAAAGCAAAGCTTCCACTTAAAATAAATATTAATACTAATAGAGTAATTTTTTTCATATGCTAAAATTGTTTTGAATGTAATATGTAGTTAACGAAATTGATATTAACTATGTCACATACAATTCATGTTTTTTATTTGTCTAATTGTATTTCTTTAATATACCCATTATAAAAAATGGTAATTTTCTCTAAATTATCCCAATGTGATGGGTATAAAGATTCAACCATAAACTTCTTTTGTGTAACATTGATTACCTGATAATGAATCAATTTACCATTATTTTTTTCGATGCTCAAATACATGAGACTTGAACTGCCAATATTGTTTTCGTTAATATCCAAAATTGTAAATTCTAAGAAAAGGCCTTTGTCTTCAACTTCGAAGGTTTTCTTGACTTCTTCTCTTTGTTTAGTAAGTACGTATTTCGCTTGTGGAACTCCATATCCATGAGCATAATCGTAATAGGGGTAAAGGTGGCCCGACTGCTCAATTAAATGAAAAAGGTCCATTACTTTCATATTAGGATTTGCTTGCAAAGCGCATGCTGCAAAGCCTGCAACAAGTGGACTTGAGAATGAGGTGCCTTGCACATTAATAGCATAATCATTTGGATCCGAAACAATAGTACTTCCAAATGCACAAACATTGGGTTTCATACGTCCATCGGCTGTAGGTCCGAAAGAGCTAAAGCTAATATGATAGTTGTCAATAGGATCGATACCTCCAACGGCCAATACACTATCTGCATCTGCAGGTGCTCCCATGGTTTGCCACCGAGTATCACCATCGTTACCTATGGCATTTACTACTAAAATTCCTTTTCGAGCCGCCATATTTCCTGCTCGTGTAACTAAGCTTTTTTTGCCATCCATATCAGAACGGAAATAACGGTCTTTGGTATAACCCAATGAACTGTTAATAATATCTGCACCATTTTTATCGGCCCATTCTACTGCCATTAACCAATTTTTTTCTTCAGAATAAGGTTCCCGTTTTACTTCTGTTTTCGCAAGAAGAAATTCTGCGCCAGTAGCCAAACCATATTGAATAGAATCGTCATCCCTTACAGCCAAGCCACCAATATTTGTCATAACCTCGGTGCCATGCGAAATGGAATAATAAACAAAAGCTTTATCTTTGGTAAAATCCCAAGTGTCGATAAGGCGTTGCTCTTTTCGAATTTGTTCAAAAGCAATAATACTATTTGCTCCAGGAAAGCCGCCATCAAATACTGCAATTCGAACACCTTTTCCATTAATGCCTTTTTTAAGAAAGTCGTTTAATCCCAATATTTCAAGCTGACGAGTTCTAAGGTTAGAATTATTATATTGAGGATTACATCCTTTATTTGAGGCAAGAACTGCATAATAATTCATCATTTCTACCCCTTTTACGAAACTAAGGTTTTGTATTTGCTTAATCTGTTCAGCATTTGCTATCACAGCCAAAGCATTAAACCAACGAGTTTGTCCTGAAACGGAATCAACCATATTACTAACAGCTTTTACGTAGTTTTCATTCAATGGCCAATCCGTAGGATCGCTGAGAGGAACCTCGTTTTTAATTCTTCGTGCAATTGCTTTTGCATCAAAATATTCATAAGGGTTAAATTGCACATCCTTTTTATCGGTAAAAAACACCCAATACGAATCTTGTGCAAATGCTTTGTTTCCAAAAGAAATAATGAGGAATATGAGCAATAGAGTAGTGTAATTTTTTATCATAATTATTATGTTTTCAAGACAAACAAAAAGATTGCTTTATCTTTGTATTTAGATACTGCTAATATATAAAAAGTACCCATTGCTATGACAGAACAAATTGCGCAACGAAAACAACTGTTTACTTTTTTGAGTAAACTCATTCAAAACAATAATAGAGATTGGTTTCAAGAGCATAAAAGTGATTATGATTCGATGCGAAAGAATTTAGAAAGCCTTGTTCATCAATTGGGCGAGGGACTTATGCAAATTGAACCCAATTTCAAGTTTACAAAGGCAGGAGACTATACTTTTCGTATCTATCGTGATGTGCGTTTTTCGAAGGATAAAAGCCCCTATAAAAATCATATTGGAATATATATGATTAATGGTGGACGAAAGTCACCAATGGCAGGTTATTATGTGCATCTTCAACCTGGAGAAAGCTTTATTGCTGGCGGTTTGTTTCGGCCTGAGTCTAAGATTTTAAGAGCGGTGCGCGATGAATTACATTTCGACCAAAAGGGTTTTGAAAAGATTGTTTTGAATAAGGATTTTCAGACGGTTTTCGGTTCATTATGGGCCGAAGATAAGCTTAAACGAATTCCAAGAGATTTTCCCAAAGATTCACCTGCTAACGAATGGCTT
>Ga0256827_10003261_pt1 | contig 10341 bp, 12 predicted proteins | sample CV84metaG_FD_185977 | JGI IMG/M metagenome (GOLD analysis project Ga0256827, IMG submission 185977) | Hydrothermal vent microbial communities from East Pacific Rise, Pacific Ocean - CV84 | ecosystem: Environmental > Aquatic > Marine > Hydrothermal vents | place: Pacific Ocean: East Pacific Rise...
GACCAAGATAGTGATGATACTCTATATAGTAGTTGGTTGTGCTTGTTATCATATCAGAGACAATACCCAATCCATCCAGATCAGGAGCGACACCAGCCAAAGTGCTAAGGACGCGTTCTCTTCTATTTTTGAGTACTTCGACAGTGCTTAACCAGCTAATTAGGAGATGTGCTTCTATGGTCATGGATGTCCCTCTTTTGGTTTAATTTTATATAAATAATAATTTTTAATATTTTATCACTTTTTTCATCAAAATTATATTATAATAATAGTAAGTGAAAGTTATAGCTTGGAGCTATTGAACTTTGAGCAAACACTTTTTAATTATACTTACTAATATAGAACGAAAAGGATTAAGTTATGAAAACAGAAATTTTAAAACTATCAATAATCGCTTCTCTCTTGTTGAGTTTAATGGGGTGTGAAGGAAGCAGTGGAGGAGATGAACACAATAGTACAATAGCAACTGGAGAGGTATTGCCAGAGGGAGTTAGTAATCCTATCGGAGATACTCAAAATGGTGAGATGGATGATTGTATTTTACCTACTGATGAGTGTGTTGATAGTGATGATGATAATCTCAGCCCAGCTATTAGTCGTCCAAATGGACTCTTGCCAAATCTTCAGTTTCTACCTGAAGTTGATATGAAAGTAGGAGTGGATTATGACTACTGTAATCGAGTTGTTCCTACCAACTCCGTAAAATATGTCTATACCTCAGGAGATGATAATAGTGCAGATGGATCTATGTCTTCTCCCTATAAGACAGTCTTTAAAGCAGTAGAGGATGCCCAAGCAGGAGATATGATTGTGATCCGTGGTGGGACTTATGTAGAGACAGGAGAGATCCGTGTACGAGTTCCCAATGTTACCATTACCTCTTATCCTGATGAGTGGGCAGTGATCGATCGAAGTTCATCTACTTATGCAGGAAGTAACAAGAGTGGTATATATCTCGATGTAGATTCTGATGGCTCTACCGTGCAGTGTTTGGAAATCAAAGGTGGACTATATGCTCTATCTACGGAGACCAAATGGGATTGGGATGAGGTAGATAAGATGGGTGCGACTAATATCACTGTTCAGAGTATCAAAGCTCATGATAGTTATGCCGATGTGGTCAAGGTCAAACCAAATAGTGATGATTTTAATATAAGCTACAGTGAGCTTTATGACTCAGGAGTGGGGCAAGATGCAGATGATTGTAATGCAGAAGGGATAGATAATGTCAATGCAGATAGGATGACAGCATCTCACCTCTACGTTCATGATATATGTTCCAATGGTATCTACCTCAAAGGTGGAGCAAAAGATGGAGTGGTAGAGTACTCTTTTGTTGAAGATACAGGTGAAGGTGGGATTATGCTTGGGTTTGATACCTCACCCGATTATTTTGATGCCAACAACCAAGAGATGTATGAGGCTATTTCAGCAAAAGCTCACCACAATCTTATCAAAAATGCAAAAGGGGCAGGGATAGGACTATATGCGAGTAAGGACTCTGAGGTCTACAACAATACTATTGTGGATACATCTAGTCGCTTTCATGCACCTATCTATTTTGGGATAAGTTTTCAAGATGGAGCTGAAAATGCTAATAGACCAGCCAATATAAATCCATCGGTTCACCATAATATCGTCTCTCAGCACAATGATACACCGATAGTATCTATTCGCTATTCAGATGAGTTTGATGGGCTTAGTGCATTGGATGGAGATCTACATATAGACTACAACTGTTACTCTTTTGTCCTAGGTGGATTTACTGTGCCACCTATCTATTTTGAAGATGGACGAGATAGAGATGCCAATGATAACGCTTGGAGAGGTGATTTCTTGGAGTGGAGAACACATATAGAGGATGATTATAACTCAGAAAATATCAATCCTCAATTGAATACAAAGAGTGTCACCCAGATAGAGGAGTGTCGATATATGGGTTATAAAAGAGGTCATAGCTTGACTGATGATATAATTTTGCCATAGAGGGGAAGGATATCTAATGAAAAATATAAAATTATCGATGATTGCTATTTTAGGAGTAATCTTTATGGGTTGTGGAGGAGGAAGTGGTAGTTCATCTACTACTTCGCCAAATAGTGAAAGAGAGTTTAGTAATAATCTAACGATGATACTAGATGTAGATGATGTAGAGGTATCTTATGACTGGTTGACAGAGAGTGGATTTGATAGTAGTAGTGCATCACTTCAACTTGTCTCAGATGGTAGTTATGGAAAGTTTACAATTTTGGACAATGAGATTGTTTATACCAAAACCAAAGAGACCAATGCCTCTGATAGTGGTGAGTTTGAGATTGTAACAGATACTCAGACAATTCCTATTAGAGTGAGTGTAAAGAGTCTCTATTGGAGAGAGGTAAAGTGTGGGACTCATCATACTGTAGCTCTAAAATCTGATGGTACACTTTGGAGTTGGGGATATAACAACAATGGTGAGCTTGGAGATAGCACAAACACCAATCGCCTAAAAGCTGTCCAAGAGTCCACCAAAAGCAACAACTGGAGAGACATAGATGCAGGTGGATGGTTTAGCTTAGGAGTAAAAGAGGATGGAAAGCTATGGGCATGGGGACATAATGATCTAGGGCAGTTTGGAGATGGGAGTTACGATAGTAGCAACCGACCAAAAGAGGTCTCCTCTGCTAGTTGGAAGATGATCTCAACACAAAACAACCATGTCTTGGCTCTACAGAGTGACAATACTCTATGGGCATGGGGAAGTAATATAGATGGGCAGATAGGTGATGGCTCGACTAATAGTGCGACAACCCCTTATCAGATAGATGGAAAATGGAGAGATATTGCCACAGGAGAGAACCATAGTATGGCGATTAGAGAGGATGGTAGACTCTATGCTTGGGGATCAAATAGTTTGGGTCAACTAGGAACAGGATCAACCAGCTCTGAATTGACTCCTACACCAATAGGAGAAGATGTTTGGAGTAGTGTAGTAGCAGGTGAGTACCACACTCTAGGGATTAGAGATGATAAGCTCTTTGGTTGGGGTATGAATGGATTTGGAGCGTTGACCAACAATAGTGATGGTACAGATGAGGTTCACTCACCAAAAGAGATAGATTTCGATAATCTCAAAAAGATCTGTGGTGGATCTAACTATACTTTGGCGATCAAAGAGAATGGTACACTGTGGGGATGGGGTAATAACCAATACGCACAGCTAGGGACAGCCGATTGGAGTGTCAGTGTCAAAACCCCAACCCAAGAGGCAACCAAGGCTACTGATTGGGTAGATGTTGATTGTGGTACGATACATAGTGTGGGTATCAAATCAGATGGTACGCTATGGATTTGGGGTAGCAATGAGTATGGAGAGTTGGGTAATGGAACAACCAATTCTGAAGATACACCTATACATATTTTGGGAAGAGGATTATAATAAAATCTGTAAATTGGAGTTAAAATGCACAAAGTACTACTACTAGAAGATGATCTAAACCTACGAGATACGATAGAGGAGGAGCTAGAGGATGAGGGTTTTAGTGTCACCTCTACTGCCAAATCTGATGAGGTGATAGAGCTAACTTATGAGAAGAGATTTGATATTTATCTCTTTGATGTTAATGTGATTGGTATGAGTGGATTTAGACTGCTAGAGTCTCTACGTGAGGCAGGTGATGAGACACCTACTATCTTTTTGACCTCCAAAAACAATACAGCAGATGTGATAGAGGGTTTTGATGTAGGGGCAAATGACTATCTCAAAAAACCTTTTGATATAGATGAGCTTATCGTTAGGATGTTACGGTTTCTGAAGAGAAAAAAGAGATACAGCATCTCTCCTACGGTTAGTTACTTTCCTGAGAGCCTAGAGGTTCACAATGGGGAGCAGAAGATAGAGCTTCATCATAAAGATGCTCAGATTTTGGAGTATTTTTTGGGTCATAAAAATCAAGTGGTAAGCAAAGATCAGATTATATATGATGTATATGAGGGGGAGTTTATCACCGATTCGACCTTTAGAGGATATATCAACAAGATCAAAAAAGCAGTAGGTGATGAGCATCTACGCAATATTCGTGGGCAGGGATATATCTTTGAAACGGTATGAAAAAAATGCATTTTTAAGATTTTTGACGCTATTTCTATCTGCGTTTATGTTGATGTTTGCTCTTCTTGGGACGCTCTACTACTTTCAGGAGTATACCCGTCTGAGCAAAGAGCTAGAGCTAACCTCTCAGATGAACTATATCGAGTGTATGAAGCTTGATATGGGAGATGACTGCTCACAGATGCAAAATAGTGAACCTGATATGGAGAGTGTCCGTAGAGATATACTCTACGCTTTGGGGTTGGTTCTGTTTCTCTTTGTCCCTATATCTCTGCTTCTCTCGCTATTCTCTATTCGTCCTGTGCGTCAAGCCTCGACTATGATCGACAACTTTATAGCCAATATCGTACATGACATCAACACCCCCATAGCAACCATTATGCTCAACTCCAAATCACTCCTCAAAAAAACTCAAATCTCCCCAAAAAAGATCCAGCGAATCCTCTCCTCAGCCAATCAACTTAGCGATATGCAACATGATCTTCTTGCTCTTGCCGATGAGAAAAATGAGATAGAAAAGAGTGAGATAGAGATCAAGAGTACAGTAGAGGAGATAGTAGATGGGTTTAGATTGAGATATGCGACTCAGCCTTTTGAGGTGAGCTTGGTAGAGCAGGTGATATTGCTCAATGGGGTTGATTTTCGCAGGATCGTACAAAACCTACTCTCCAACTCTGTCAAATATAATCGAGATGAGAATCCCATAAAAATCTACTCAGAAGATAAAAAATTGGTAATAGAGGATAGAGGAAAAGGGATGGCGCACCCTGAGAAGGTATTTGAGAAGAACTATCGTGAAGACTACTCTATACAGGGCAATGGACTAGGTTTGGCTTCTGTCTTGGCTATGATCAATCGTAATGGTATTGGGATTGATGTGACGAGTAGCCTAAATATAGGAACAACCATTAGATTAAACTTCGGTTAAACAAAAATCTATTATATTATGTTATGAAAAAGATATATATTATAATAGGACTAACACTACTGTTGATGGCATCACCAATGAGTGAAGAGAGTGCATTGGCTCTGTTTAATAGTATCAAGCAGAGTGAGTATAGATGGGTAGTGGCACAGTGGGATGCAGAGATGGCGATCAAGACCCGAAGCCACTCCTCCAATCGCAAATCTGTATGGGATATAGATGAGAACCCTAGAGATATTCGTGCAAATGAGCCTATACTCTCAACCTCTGAGGCTCACGCAGGAGAGGTTGAGGTATCCTCTCCCACCATATCACCCAATGAAGACCCACATGATAACACTCCCTCTAATAATCAGCCAGTTGATCCTCAATCGCCATCTGAGCCAGTTACTGTCCCCTCAATCAAATAGGAGATTTTAGGATGAAAAAGCTACTTCTACTCCCTTTTATATTTTGGTTAAGTGGCTGTATAGATACCACAAAAGAGCAACAAGTAGAGCAAGATGAGGTAGTAGTCGTGGATAAGAATAGAACTCAACTTCAACCTATAGAGTCTCAGGTAGCCTATCTCCCTTTTGTTAGTAGAGTAGACGATAGAGAGAGTATATCTCTATACAAAACAGATGGTACAGAAGCAGGAACAGCTCTACTTCATGAGGTCACCACAGAGACGATAGATGGACTAGAGTTTAATATTCTAAAAAACTTTACGATCTTTGGAGAGTATATCTATTATGATTTTGTAGAGGAGAAGTTCTCTGTAGATACAGCCCGTATCTCTCAACTGCGTACCAATATAGCAAGTGGAGAGACCAAAAGCTCAACAGAGGTAGAGGCTTCTGAGTTTAACTACCCTAGAGTTAACCGTATAGTGATGGACAAAGCTCTCTATCTCAAAACAGCCAGTGATAACGGGATGGTATCTCTTCTCAAATACAGCAGTGATGGAGAGTATAGAGAGATCAAACTAGAGGAGCGTGATACTACCCTCAGCCCTATATCTATGGTCAAACAGTCAGATAAACTCTATATGTCAGCAACCAAAGATCAACACCACAAGCTAGTAGAGCTAAATACCAAAAACGACCAATTTACAATCATCCCACTAGATGAGGGGCTTCGACCTATACAGCTCTATGCTATAGGAGATATGGTCTACTTCTTGGCAAAAGATGAAAAGAGTAATCAGCTCTGGGGTTACGATACCAATACCCAATCCCCACCCCAAGCGATCTACACTTTTGATAATATGTCATATGGTGAGGATTTTATAGTAGATGGTGGATATGTCGAGGGCGACAACCTCTATATCTCAATCCCTATCAGAGATAAGGTGATGCTATTTTGTTGGGATAGCAAAGAGAGCGAGATGCGAAAGCTAATAGAGGGAGCAGATAGCATAGATGAGTTTATCTCTTATGAAAATAGGCTCTTTTTCAGACTCAACAAAAGCCTATGGCAGAGTGATGGGACAGAAAAAGGCACAAGAGAACTCCAAGATACCCAACAAAACAGCATTCAAGCCCAAGAGCTAACAGTGATAGAAAACAGGCTCTACTTTAGCAACACCACAGCCACAGAGGGCAAAGAGCTATGGGTATACGATGGAGACAACGCTTCATTATTGGTAGATATAAACAGAGGAGCAGGGGACTCATCCCCAAGATATATAACCAAACTAAACCAAGGAGTTGTTTTTCAGGCTACTTCTGATGGTTTGGAGAATCATCTGTATTATTTTCGAGATGGGGAAGTTTTTCTGTTGCAACTCAAAGCCAATTTTACAAAGTTATCTTTGGAGAAAATTTTGAAATTTAATAGTAGCTACACAATACGATTTTATGAAATCCTAAGAAAAAAATGATGCTACAAAACTCAACCATCAAAGCACTAGCCCAAGAGCAGATAAGACGAATTATAGAGAGACAAGGTAACAAGATAAAAGACAGGCTCAAATATGAGCAGAAATTGTTTCAACTCTATTTAAAGGGGGAGTTGAAATTTGATAAGGATATTCAGGAGGTTATTGATAATATGGGGGTTAGTTTTGAGGGTGTGGGAGTGTGGCTTTTGTTGTTTTTGCCTATACACTCCACCTCTAGAGAGAGAGTGGAGTGAGAGATGTAACGAGTAAGCTTTTTCTTGACCTTTATTTTCTTATTTTTGGGAAATCAACAATTACTACACATTTACATTATAATATTTTTGAGTAAAAAATATTATAATAAATGGAGATTTTTACATGATTAAACAAATTATAATCGCAATTGCAACAATTGGTCTACTTACTATATCTGCCTCGGCTAGTGTTGATGTTCATCGTTGTTTTGGGTGTCACGGAACTAAAATGGAAAAAAAAGCATTGAATATATCAAAAGTTGTAAATCAAATGAAAAAGGCTGATATTGTAACAGCACTTACTGGCTACAAGGATGGCTCTTATGGTGGAGCCATGAAAGGTTTAATGAAGAGTATGACTAGGAAATTTAATAATGCAGATATTAAAGAAATCTCTGAGAAGTTTGGTAAATAATTTTTTATTTTCAGAAGTTAAAAACTACTCTCCTTTTTTAATACATCGAATATGATTCGTATTCGTTAAATCATTATTGTTCCAATTATCGTGACCATAATAGAAATTAAGACACCACGCATAAGGAGAAACATCATATTTTAAAGTAGAAGACCAATACTGACCAGAGTAAAATCCTTTTTGCTTATAACAGGATTGATAAGAAGTATTATTTATATTTCTTTTTAATTCTGCCTTACGATATGTATAATAATTGTAATCACCTAAATGACCATTCATCTCTCCACCACAATTAATTACAATTTTTTTTAACTCTTCTATAGTTGGTAATCTTCCTCCACTAGCAAGACAGAGTTCTTTGGCTTTTGTCCATGTAACATAATCTGTAGTTGGAGTTATCCATTTAGAAGTATAATTTTGAGCAGAAGATTTTTTATAATCATTGTTTCTTGTAATTGAATTATCTTGCTTTTTTGTATTGGTATCTTTTGATACAACATAAAACCCTCTATTATATTTCAAAAAGCTACTTTGATTTTCTATAGCACATGAAGTTAACAATAATATTATAACTATTACTAATATCCTTATCATAAAACTCTCTTTATATTTTTTATTTAAATATCATCAACCATGTATTAATGAAATATATTGTATAATATTTTTTATTATTAATCTCTTAATTCAAACAGATGAATGTCTATATTTTCGATTCTACTATGACCAAATAGCCTCACCAAAATTATCTCGTATCTTTCTATCTCTACTAAGTAACTTATTATTATTACAGATAGCATTAGCCACAATCAATCTGTCAAAAGGGTCTCGTGTCCAACTATGTTTGTTTGGTGGATTCTTTGGTAATAGTGGAAAAAGAGAGATTGCCAACCTTTAGGTCAATACTATGAGATAGAGAGGCTAATATCTCATCATGTCTGTAGTTTAGTCGTCCTATCTCATGTAAGAATTCCAACTCCAATACCACCATAGGAGAGACAAGAAGTTCACACTCTTCTATAAGTTCAAGTGCTTTGTTTGAAATCTTGTTTATCTCTCCACTAAAGAGCCAAACAACTACATGTGTATCTAAACTAAGCTCAGTACCATCAAACGCTCTTATCCGATAATTTTCTTAACAAACAAGAGAATCTAAGAAAAATATCTATCATGAAAAGAACAACACTAAATCAATTAACAAAATATGTAGCTACCCCTATAGTAAATTATGCCTAACTTCTATCTATATTCTTTTTTACAAAAACTTTAATATGGCTTTTCTCCCAATTAATAAGGCTTATGTTTTAAAGGCATTATTTAGATATAAGTCCCAAATTAGCTACTCAAATCATTTATCTCAATTATCCGAGAGAGTTATGTAAACAAAATACTCTACTACTCCAAAGATAACAGACCAATAATGTGTAGTCAAAAAAGGGCTACTCTATTACTCTGATACAAATGAAAACATCAATAAAAAAGAGAGTATGAAGCTTTGGGAGTATCTACATGAACACCGTGAGCTATGAGAAGTTTGATGAAAAAGAGGCTCTAAAGAGATTTATATTATCAGACCTACATACATTTGTTAAGCACCTCAAAGACAACTATGATAGACAGAGATATTATCAAAATCAAACACAATAACGAGGAGATGTTAGTATCTATCTCTTTTACAGGGGATTTGTACGATAAAAAGAGTGGATACTATTTTGATAAATTAGAGAGTCATAATCTTTGGAATCAGATTTATCGTTTTGCTAAGATTGGGAAGTTGAAGGTTTTGGATGAGGAGGTTTGATTTTTTATTTATATATTTGTCTGAAAGTGGAGATTGAATGGTAGGGGTGTTTTTGCTTTTTATCAAGGTACTATTTTAACATACCACTTAAGTCTGTTTTGTTATAATAATTAAAAAAGGAGTTTCCATTATGCATACCTACCAAATAAGAGTGAGCGATGATATTGTTACAAAGTTTCTATGGTTATTAGAGTATTTTAAAAAGGATATAGAGATAATCAAAATTAATCCAAAAAATGATTTTATAAAAAGTATGGAAGAGTCAAAAGTTGATATAAAAAATGGAAATATTTCTCTCTTTGATTTTGATGAGTTTGAGAAAAAGTTAGGTTAATATGTATGAGATAAAGCAGACTGATACTTTTGAAAAAAAATCCATTAAGTTCTTTAAGAAACATAGAGATTTAGTTCCAAAATTTAAAAAAATTATTGAAAAACTTACAGATGACCCATTTGAGAATTCTCTAAAAACACATAAATTAAAGGGAAACCTAAGTGATTTTTATGCGTGTAGTTTAACCTATCAATATAGAATAGTTTTAACAATTGAGATAAGAGATGAAGAGATTTTTTTAGTAAATATTGGTACACATGATGAAGTGTATTAGATTGATTTTTACTTTTTTCTCTTTTTAAGTAAGAAAGAATAAAACAAAACATAGATATATCAAATTGTCATATTTTTTTTAACTCACCACCAACCTTATAATAAAACTTATCTCTATTATAAAACAAAAAATATTTTTACCGTTTAAAAGAAAAAAGCGTTCTCTTTTTATGAATATTTGGTGCGTTGGAAAACAGCACTCTACCCAAGGTTTGAATGGTTTTAGGGATTAAAATATGAAGAACTATTTAAGTTGTATTCCTTGTATAGGGTCTGAGCCTTTGACTTATTTTTTTGGAATTATATCATAAAAGTGGAGATTGAACGGCAGGGGTGTTTAATTTATTTTTTCTTTCATTTCACTGGATATACGAATTTGCAAGTCATA
>Ga0256827_10003262_pt1 | contig 10337 bp, 9 predicted proteins | sample CV84metaG_FD_185977 | JGI IMG/M metagenome (GOLD analysis project Ga0256827, IMG submission 185977) | Hydrothermal vent microbial communities from East Pacific Rise, Pacific Ocean - CV84 | ecosystem: Environmental > Aquatic > Marine > Hydrothermal vents | place: Pacific Ocean: East Pacific Rise...
GAAGGAGTAGCGGTAAATTCACCCTCATCCTCGATCACATGCAGACCATTTTCCTTGACCGCTTCAGCATGAGCACCCCTGGCGATAAAGACCACCTCATACTTTTTCTTCTGTGTGCCGATCAGCGTACACAGTTTCGCTCCCAGGTATCCGCCTGTGCCGCCGATCCCTACTACTGCAATTTTCATCAAAACTCCATAAGGTAATAGTATGTTACTTCAAGGCTTCGTCAAGCTCCGCTACTGTTGCTACCTGATGAACACTTTGTACCTCTTTTTGTTTGAGTTGTACGATATTGATCTTGTCAGCCTCGCTGCCCTGCTTGAACGCCTTGGCAAAGGTTTTATCGTAGATCAGGAGTACACTGTAATGCTGTTTTTTGAGATCAGGCAGGGCAAAAGTGTTGCGTATGACGACAGGCATCGGGCTGATATCGGCAACGAAGAGGGTATGATGCTTCTTCAGAAAGTCGGCCGGTTTTTCCTTGAGATAGCTTTTGACCATATGGCCTGTCGATTTGCTGGAAACGAATATCAGCTTCGTGACAGTATCATCGAGTGTATGTGCTTTGTCGAATTGGTCCGGCAATGTGAAGGAGATATTGGAACCTTTTTCCAATCCACTGCTTAAAGAGGCGCTGTATCTACTCGCATCGTATCGGTCTTTGCCGTTCAGTGCGAAAAGTACACCGGCTCCTGCCAGGATGAGAACGAGCAGGGTGATCACTATTTTTTTCATAAGAGTATTCCTTTAGATTTTTCGTATTCTATCGGAATGCTATTAAGTATCCATGAAGTCTTGGCTATAATATCAATATGAAAGCAATCATCAATGGCAGGATTATCCACCGGAAAGAGATAGTAGAAGACGCCATACTCTACTTCGATCAGAAGATTCTTGGGCTGAGCAGGGAAGTGCCGGCGGAAAACTGTGAAATCATCGATGCTTCAGGTCTATATGTCAGTGCAGGATTTGTAGATATGCATATCCATGGCAGCGGAGGTGCCGATGTGATGGATGCGACACCCGAGGCACTGGAGACGATCTCTGTCGCTTTGATGGAGGGAGGCACCACTTCTTTTGTGGCTACCACGATGACCATGGGACAGGAAGAGATAGAAGCAGCGTTGGACAATGTCGTACAACACGCCTCAGAAGTCACGGGTGCGAAGATCAGGGGTATTCACCTGGAGGGCCCTTTTCTCAACCCGAACAAAAGTGGGGCGCAGGACTCTCGGTATATTCAGGAGGCGAACTTTGACTGGATCACTCCCTATCTGGAGCAGATACGTGTGATCACGATCGCTCCTGAGATCAAGGGGGCGGAAGCCTTTATCAAGAGGCTCTCTGTATCGCATCCCCATATTCTCCTGAGCATTGGCCATAGTGATGCAGGTTACGATACAGCATTGGAGAGTTTCGATTGGGGGATCTCCCATGCAACGCACCTCTTCAATGCTATGCCACCCTTTCAACATCGTGCACCCGGAATAGTAGGGGCTGTTCTCGACAGCAGTGTCACTGCGGAGATCATTGCCGATCTGATCCATCTTCATCCCAGTATCGTAAGAATGGTTCATGATCTCAAGAAAGAGAAACTTATTTTGATCACCGATGCGATGAGGGCGGGATGCATGGGGAGCGGTATCTATGAGCTCGGTGGGCAGAAAGTTATCGTATCCGACGGAAGGGCGATATTGGAAAACGGAGTATTGGCCGGTAGTGTTCTCCGATTGAACGAAGCAGTCAAAAATTATCGTGACGTAAGCATGGCAACTTTGGCGGAGGCTGTCTACGCTGCTACAACTTTACCCGCACGGCGGCTTGGGCTGTCCTGCGGTGAGCTTGAAGAGGGGTACGATGCAGATATTATTCTCTTCGATACACAACTCGATATCAAGGAGCTCTATATCGATGGAGCGATAAAATATCGTCAAGAGAGAGAATCAAGGGAGGTAAGTCATGCCAAATAGTGCGGAAGATATCACAACCTATATCCTCTATGCTGTGATCGTGGTGGTCTTCATCGTCGTGATGAAGATGCCCAAAAAGAAAAAGTGATCAATGCACGATATGGCCAACGAATTTTGACATATTGTCGAGGATGAGGCCACCCTTTCTGAAACCAAGTGCACAGGATTCATAAGCATAGAAAAGTCCTGCCTGATATCTGCTGCCTTCGGTGTCGACAGGAAGATCCGTATAAGCTTGGTAGAGCATAGTGTGGTTGCCGTACTCTCCTTCATTTTCTGCGGTTACGGTACCATCGGAGTTCACTATTTTGATACTTTCCCCCTCTCTCCCAAAAAATGGTTTGACTACCTGATGTTTTCCACTGAGGGGATCGAAGGAGCTTTCAAGCAGGAGTGGATGTTCCGGGTAGAGATCCCAGAGGATCTTCAGCATGGCTTTGCTTTGAAACATCAATGTATAGGCAGGATTGAAAATGATCGCTTTTTGGTTTAGTATGATCCCTTTGAGAAGCATAGCGAGATCTGCCTCTTCAAGTGCGATATCCTCCCAGGGAATGAGCTTGAACCAGAGCTCATAGGCTTCACCTGCATAAACGATTCCCTCCTCTTCGCTGAACTCGATTTCATCGATATAGGCAAATTCGGTATTGTAGCCAGCTTCGGCGGCAATATGCTGCAGAAGCCTGACCGTATTCTCCTCCTCATCGTTTCCCTTGATCGAGGTAAAGAGAAATTTCCACCCCCCATACTTCTCTTCAAAGTCTTCTACGCTCTCTTCGAGTGTCACCAGGCGCTTGAAATTGTCCAGGAGTGCTTCATAAAGTGCATTGAATTGACGCTCCTCTTCGAGCCCGTTCTGTTTGAGTATCGCCCACTGTACAATGGCCGTCTCGTAGACCGCGGTAGGTGTATCGGCATTGAACTCCAGCAGTTTGATAGGTGTGCCATCGATACCTCCGGCGAGGTCGAATCTTCCGTAGAGATGCCAGTGTACGTCATTCTCCCAGGACTCTTTGACAAGATCGATCAGATTGAAAGGGATACCTATCTCATGGAAGAGGTTGTGTTCTACGACATATTCTCCAGCCTCGACGAACATATTGTAGAGTTCGTTGCCGGCAGCATAGAAGGCTTCCGCCTCCGCTTCGTTCAAAACGACGAGGGTATCGGCAATATAGGATGTATCGTCACTGTCGGTGTGCCAGGTAAAGCCAAGCTTCTCCAGATAAGCGGTAGAGAGTGCTTCGACTTGCTTTAGAGTGACCATCTTCTATCCGCCAAAAAAGCCGCCACGGCTTTTGGTGGAAGGGGATCGGTTGCCGAAGAAACCGCTTCTTTTGCTTTTGGAAGCAGTCGATCGCGGTTTATTGAAACTCTTGGTGCTTCTGGAGTAGGTGGAGGGTGATTTGTATCCAGCCTTACGGTTGTTTTGATAATTGGCGTTGCCAAAGAGTTTACTGCCGATCCATGATCCAATGATCGCGCCTGCTGCACTGGCAAGGATCGCTTCTCCCAGTCCCATTCCCTGTGAGCGTACCTGTTCACTGTTGGGATTGGTGAGATTGGAAGTACCATTATCGATCTTGGCAGCCTCTTTTTTGACCAGAGCATCCATCTCCTCTTTGGTCAGAACCTTTTCGGTTCCATCGAGTTTTTTCAGAACGATCCTGGTTTCATCGGCAGGGAATTCATCTTTGACCTTGTACTTGCCGGGTGCCGTCTCTTCGATAATGACGAAAGCACCTTTTGCCTGAGTCTGTCCAGTCTGTGCCGTGTCGCCGCTTTTCTGCTGACAAGCAGCCAGTCCGCCGACAAGTATAGCACCCATGCCGCCGGCTACAGCGTAATCTGAAAGTTTTTTTAAATAGTTCATTCTGTACTCCTTGCAATGAATGAGAGTCTATCCGGACAGGCCGGATCGAAAAATATAATAGGGAGGAAGTTGGAAGATGTGGAGGAGGGGACCCTAGTCCATCTGCTTTCTGAGGAAAGTAGGGACATCGAGGATATCCTCGTGGCCACCATAATCTCCACCCACCACCTGTCTTCTAATTGCTCTTGGAGGCATAGGATTGACAGAAGAGTTCGTATTGCCGGCATTCAGGATGGATGCCGTGGTCAAGGGTTTGCTCGTCTCTTTGTCCGTCGGCGCTGCCAATATACTTTTATCTTCGAAACCCGTGGCGATGATCGTGATCTTGACTTCGTCGATCTCCATATCCGGATTGGTGGTCGTTCCGAAGATCACATTGGCATCTTCGTCCGCATTCTCTTCGACGATATCCATCGCTTCGGAGATCTCAAGGATGGGATAATCCGGATGGATATCGAAGTGTACCAGTACGCCCATTGCTCCGTCGATAGAGATATTGTCCAGCAGCGGGGATTCGATGGCCGCTTTTGTGGCATCGTATGCCGCATTCGTACCGGAGCTGTATCCGACGCCCATCAGGGCAAGTCCTCTGTGACTCATGATCGTTTTGACATCGGCAAAGTCGAGGTTGATATCGTTTTCACCATGTGACAGAATGACATTGGAGATGCCGCCGACCGCCTGGGAAAGTACATCGTCGACGAGTTTGAAACTTTCTTTGATACCAAGATTCTTCTCTACGACAGCGAGGAGCTTCTCGTTAGGTACGACAATGATACAATCACTCTCTCTTTTGAGTTCATCCAGGCCTTCTCTGGCCAATTTCGCCCGTTTGCGTCCTTCGAATTTGAAGGGAGTCGTAGCGATCGTTACAGTCAGTGCACCGATCTCCTTGGCTGCCTGCGCAATGATCGGAGCGGCACCTGTTCCTGTACCGCCTCCCAGTCCCGCGGAGATGAATACAATATCGGACCCTTCAAGTATGGATTTGATATCCTCGAAGCTTTCCAATGCAGCTTCACGCCCTTTTTCAGGGATCATCCCGGCACCCAATCCGCGTGTGGCACTCATTCCCAGCTGCATTTTGAAGGGTGCCATGGAGGTATGAAGTGCCTGAGCATCCGTATTGGCGACGATCAGGTCGATGTTGTGTACTCCCTCGTTGATCATATGATTGATCATATTTCCACCACCACCACCTACGCCGATCGCTTTTATTTTGGCACCATTGGATACCGCTGTCGTTTCTACCACTTCTATTTCAAATTCCTCTTCCATGTTTCCCTCCTCCTTTTGTATTAAAATAACTGTCTGGCCCAATTTGCAAATTTCTTGATTGGATTCCCACTCTCCGACGGATCTTTTGGCAACTCCTCAAAAACGAACTCCTCCTCTTCTCTGGATCTGATTCTGTCTCTCTCCTCTCTCTCCTGTGCTCTCTCTTTCTCTTTGGAGTGAACCTCTTTGATCGTTTCACCCAGTTCGATATCGCTTACATCATGTTTTTTACCATTTTGTTCTTTGACGAATTTTGGATTTTTTGAGAGTTGGTCTGTCTGTTGATGTTTGGAGTGGAGCAATTTGTTGTTGATATTGATCTCGTACTCCGTATGTTTGCCTGCACTGTAAAGAAGTAGGCCGATCACTGTAGAAAAAGAGGGATCTTTGAGTTCTTCGAAGAGTCCACCGACGTCTTTCTCTTCAGGTTGTGCAATGCGTACCGGCATCCCGTCGAATATCGCCTGTGCCAGTTCCCGGATCCCTTTGAGCTTCGTCATGCCTCCTGTCAGGATGAGGCCTGAACCGATCTGCTCTTTGAGGAGGCTTTTGTCGAGAGACTTGGCGAGCAGCATCAGTGCCTCTTCGACCCTGGCGAGTATCACGGAGTGTACGATCTCCAAAGAGACTTCATTCTTGTTTCCTTCATCACCGATGATAGGAAGTTCGATGACATCCGCACTGCTGCCCAGCAGGTTGCCATAACGTTTTTTGACATTTTCGGCGACCTGGAGTGGCGTATGCAGTGCCATGGAGAGATCATTGGTGATATGGTTGGAGCCTACACTGAGAAAGTCGTTGTATCTGATGGAGTTACCGGTATGTACGATCAGGTTGCTCGTCTGGCCTCCCAGATCGATCACGGCAACGCCCAGCTCTTTTTCATCTTCGTCCATTGTCGCGATAGCGGAAGCATAACCATTGAGAACCACACCATCGATCTCGACTCCGGCGGAACGAACCGCTTTGATGAGATTGCTCAAACTCGATTTCTGGGTCATGATGATATTGACATCGACCTCCATCCGGCTGGCGTTCATCCCATAGGGATCTTCGATGAAGTCCTGGTCGTCCACTTTGAAATTATAAGGGAGTACATGAATGACATCGTATTCGGTAGGGATGTTGGCATTGTAGAGTGCATTGCGTATCACTCTGTCGATCTCTTTGATGGAGATATCTTTCTGGGTGATATTGACGATACCTGTCGCATTGATGCTTTTGGCATAGGCATTGGAGATAGAGATCGTCGCTGTAGAGATAGTGCTGCCGGATATTCTCTTGGCATCGCTGATCGCTTTTTTGATCGATTTGGAAGCCAGCTCGATGTTGGTGATGATCCCTTTTTTGACTCCCTGGGATTTTGCGATCCCGTGACCTATGATCTGTATCCTCTCCTCTTTGAGTTCCGCGATGATCGCACAGATCTTTGTAGAACCGATATCGATCGCTAAAATTGTCTTATTCAAGCTATATCCCTTCTACAAATTTTTTGACAGGGTATTGCTCACCCAGACTTTTGATAAGATTACTTTGCAGATCACGGCTTTTGATCAGGTTGACACTTTTCTTGACAAGTTCTTTGTTTTCCGTTCCATTCAATGTACCGAATTTCTGCTCCAACACCCTGTATACCACGCTCTTATCCTCTATTGTTATCATACCTTTTTCTTTTCCGGATGTAAAGAGTTTTTGTAAAAATTGTAAACTTTCCTGAATATTCAAAGGATTTAGGGGAGTTTGGCTGTCGAGTGTTACGAAATCGGACACTGTAGCATTCTTCCCATCGATATTTTTCAGAGTGGATTGTGCCAATTTGGCAAGTGCTTCCTTCTTCATCTCTTTTGTATACCCGGAGATCACCTGTTTTCTGGCATCTTCAAAATTCATCTCTTTGGGTTCGATGACCGCATCTATCTTGATGGTCGCATAGCGGCTTTTGACCGGCTTTGGTTTGAGAATAGTACCTGCATCATGACTGAGGACCTCCTTCCACACTTCCGGGCTGAGGGACGGATCATTAAGCAGCACGATTCGCGTTTCGCTTTTGTTCAGTTTGCCTTTTTTGTAGGCGATATACTGTTTTTGTGCATGCTTTTTTGATTTTTTCATCTTCAGGTCAGTCATGACCGCATCTCTGGCTTCGTCAAGGGTGAGCTGCCTGCCACTGTCGTCAATATAATTGAAGCTGTTCTGTCTGTAAAAGTCGTTCAGTTCCTGATCTGTTACATTGGTATCTTTACTGTCGGTCCACAGAATATCCAACCGATATTTTTTGGCAGTCATGTAATCCGATTTATGTGCTTCCCAAAACTTTTTTATCTTTGCTTCGTCGATATCGACTTTGACATCGTCGGGAGTGAGGACTTTATAGGCGATCTTGTCGGATATACTGAGTGCGGAACTAAGTACCTCCTCCTCGAAGGGAAGGCTTTTGCTGTCCAGCAGGGAGAAGAGTTTTTGTACAAGCAACTCATCGTGAATGGTTTTTTCAAAAGTTTTTGCCTTGAGTCTTCGGTTTTTGAGATAGGTTTCATAGACTCTTTTATCGAAGTGTCCATCGGTTTGAAAGGCAGGAACCTCCGCCAGCTTATCCGCAAGCTCTTTTTCGGAGATGATGATCCCGAATCGGTTGGCGAGGTTCATCAACAGTGCCTGTGCGGCAAGTGATGAGAAAGCTTGTTGTGCCAGTCCCATCTCTCGGGCCTTTTTCTCATCCAGTTTGCCCTGAAGCATCTGATTATAGCGTTGATAGAGATCACTATAAGCCATATCGAATTGCGCTTTGCCTATCTCTATATCACCGACTTTGGCGATGTTGCCGGCTTTTGAGCCGTATTGATAACTTCCCCAGCCCACAAAACCGGCCCCGATAAATGCGATGGTGGCGATCCAAATGGTTATAACGAGATACTTATTGTGTTTTTGCATCCAACTGATCATGCTTTTTTGCCTTCTTCAGGGTTTCTGTTGTACCCTACATAAAAAATTTTCAATATTTTAGTCAACTTGTGGTTAAAGCCGGTTGATTCCCAAGGAGTGGGATATGAACGAACAGATGATCACTGAAGACCTGAAACATATCTGGCATCCATGTACCCAGATGAAAGATCACGAGACACTTCCTCTGATCCCGATCAAATCTGGCAGGGGTGTCTATCTTTTTGACTTCGAAGGCAATCGCTATATCGATGCGATCAGCAGTTGGTGGGTCAATATCTTTGGACATTCCAATACCTATATCAATGAAAAGATAAAAGAGCAGCTTGACACTCTCGAACATGTGATTCTGGCTGGATTCACACATGAGCCTGCCATAACTCTGGCGAAACGTCTCATCAAGATGACTCCCGATGGTCTGGAGAGATTATTTTTTGCCGACAATGGTTCGAGTGCAGTCGAGGTGGCGTTGAAGATGAGTTACCATTTTTATCGCAACCGTGGAGAGAAGCGTACACTTTTTCTTTCGCTGAGCAACAGTTATCATGGTGAGACTCTGGGGGCGTTGAGTGTGGGTGATGTGCAGCTCTATAAAGAGACATATGAGCCTTTGCTGATCGCCTGCATCCAGACGCCTGTTCCCAGGGATCAGAGTCTGGAGAGTGCCCGTGAAGCGCTGAGGAAACTCTCTGACCTGCTTGACGAGCGGGGCAGCGAGATAGCAGCCATGATCATAGAACCTCTTATCCAGGGGGCAGGGGGGATGCATATGTATCATCCCGAATATATCAGAGGTGCAAGAGTGCTGACGAGGAGGCACGGTATTCATCTGATCGCAGACGAGATCATGACCGGTTTCGGAAGAACGGGGACGATGTTCGCCTGTGAACAAGCGGATGTCAGCCCTGATTTCATGCTTCTTTCCAAAGGGTTGACCGGAGGCTATCTTCCTCTTTCGGTCGTATTGACAACAAATGAAGTATATGCCGCCTTCTACTGTGACTACAATGAGCACAAGGCTTTCCTGCACTCACACAGTTATACGGGGAATCCTTTGGCCTGCAGTGCTGCACTGGCGACATTGGATATCTTCGAAAGAGAGGATATTCTGGAGAGTAATCGTAAAAAAAGTGCCTATATTGCTGAAAAATGCGATCGGTTCCTGGCACTGCCCAATGTCAAAGAGGTTCGTCAGACAGGGATGGTAACCGCGATCGAATTAAAAGGATACAAGCCGGAAGAGCGTATTGGATTGAGAGTCTATCGGTATGGATTGGAACATGGCGTACTGTTACGGCCACTGGGTCCTGTTATCTATTTTATGCCGCCTTATATTATCAGTTATGAGGAGATCGATATCGTGATGGATGTAGCTTACAGGGGTATCTCCAATCTGACCTGATACTTTCATATGCCGGAACCCCCTCAAGTGTGAGCCGGTCTATTTTTGACTGACAGCTCTATATCCTACTTTTTACCGCTCAGTTTGCTCAGAAGTTTTCCGAAGAATCCCCTGGACTCCTCTTCCATTCTGTTTAGATGCGCTTCGGCCCGGTCTACACCCAATTCCAGGGCATCTTCATAGAGTTCAAAAGCTTTTTTCTTATCCTTGTCTATACCGATCCCATGTTCATAGAATTGTGCAAGGTCACAAACCGCTTCCGGGTAGTCGTTCATGGCAAGTCGATTGATTTGGGTAAAGGCTTCCGGAAGGTCTCTTTGAAGGATCTGGCCTTTGAAAAGTTCACGGGCCAGTATATATTGTGCATAGACTGATTCGGTCGCTGCAGCGATCAATAGCAGATGGGCTGCCTCGGCCAGTTTACCCTCTTCTTTCAATTGATAGACAGTGTCGATCGCCTCCTCTATATCCGCTTCGGTATAGCCTTCGAGACTGATCAGATAGAGCAGCTTTTCTTCACTCTCGAAGCGCTCCGGACTCTCTTCTATCTGGGGGTATTGATTGCGCATATTTCTAAATTTTTGATCTATATAGGATATCGGTGCATACTCTGTGGTCTCTATCTCCTCCACTCTCTCCTCTTCGGCGGCAGATTCGGTCGATTCAGGCTGTTCTGTCGGAAGATCACTCTCCTTTTCTTCTCTCTTCGTTCCATTGGTTGAGAGAGCATCTTGGGAGGGGGATTCATTCTGCATGTTCGCTTCCGCTTCTGCAGAGGTGCCTTCGTTATAATAGGGATGATCACCCTGGAGAGAGGAGACTTCATCGATATCGAAGAAGGTCTCCTCCTCATTTTCGTCGTCCGGTTGTG
>Ga0256827_10003263_pt1 | contig 10332 bp, 7 predicted proteins | sample CV84metaG_FD_185977 | JGI IMG/M metagenome (GOLD analysis project Ga0256827, IMG submission 185977) | Hydrothermal vent microbial communities from East Pacific Rise, Pacific Ocean - CV84 | ecosystem: Environmental > Aquatic > Marine > Hydrothermal vents | place: Pacific Ocean: East Pacific Rise...
ACTTGTTTGGCCTCTGCTAATTCTAATAATCATATTTATAATAACAGCCGTTTCAAACGGAGCAAATATGACCGATGGGCTCGATGGACTGGCGACAGGGACATCAGCAATTATCGGGGCAACGCTCGGGATTTTCGCATACGTTTCTGGTAACGTGATATTGGCTGATTACCTAAATATTATGTACATACCAAACTCCGGCGAGCTTGTGGTATTTGCAGGTGCATTTATTGGAGCAACAATTGGTTTCTTATGGTACAACTCCTTCCCTGCTCAAGTATTTATGGGCGACACAGGAAGTTTAACCATTGGTGGAATTATAGCAGTTTTTGCAATTGTAATCCGAAAAGAACTTTTAATCCCGGTTTTAGCAGGTATTTTCTTGATTGAAAACATCTCGGTAATGATACAAGTTTTCTGGTTTAAATACACCAAAAAGAAATATGGCGAAGGTCGCAGAGTATTTAAAATGGCTCCGCTACATCATCATTTTCAAAAATCTGGATATGTAGAGCCAAAAATTGTAATTCGCTTTTGGATTATAGGAATTATGTTGGCAGTGATATCAATAATAACCTTAAAGTTGAGATAGTAAAACGAGCATTCTTACTCGCAAAAAATTGAAAGAATAAAAAAGTAAATGAAAGAAAATAATAACATACAAAGATTAGTAATTCTAGGAGCAGGAGAAAGCGGTGCAGGCACGGCAGTTCTTGCTAAGCAGAAAGGCTTTGATGTTTTTGTTTCCGATTTTGGAGAAATTAAAGATAAGTACAAAGATTTACTTAACAAGCACAATATTGATTGGGAAGAAAAGCAACACACATTCGATAAAATATTATCGGCAAACGAAGTTGTTAAAAGCCCTGGAATACCTGATACCGTTAAGATTATCACGCAATTAAAAGAAAAGAATATTCCTGTAATTTCTGAAATTGAATTTGCAAGCAGATATACAAATGCAAAAACTATTTGCATTACAGGAAGCAACGGAAAAACCACCACTACATTGCTAATTTATCATATACTACAAAAAGCAGGTGTAAATGTTGGTTTGGCAGGTAATGTAGGACAAAGCTACGCCTTGCAAATTGCAGAAAACAATTTTGATTATTATGTAATTGAGCTAAGCAGTTTCCAACTTGATGGAATGTTTGATTTCAAAGCAGATATTGCAATTTTAATGAATATTACACCCGACCATTTAGATCGCTACGATTACAATTTCCAAAATTATGTTGATTCTAAATTCAGAATTCTTCAAAATCAAACAGCAGAAGATGTTTTTATTTACTGTGCTGATGACGAAGTAATTAACAACGAATTAGCAAAAAGAGAAATCAAAGCAAAACAATTTCCTTTTTCGGTAAAAGAGAAAGTTGAAAACGGAGCATATACAGAAAATAACGAATTAATAACAATTATAAATTTAACTAAATATATACAAATGTCAATTCACGATTTATCATTACAAGGTACGCATAACACGTACAATTCAATGGCTGCAAGCATTACAGCTAGTGTTTTAAATCTACGCAAAGAAGTTATTCGCGAAAGTTTAAAAGATTTCAAAGGTGTTGAACACCGACTTGAACAAGTAATAAAAGTTCATGGAATTCAGTTTATTAACGATAGCAAAGCTACAAATGTAAATTCTACTTGGTTTGCTCTTGAAACTGTTCCACGCGATATTATTTGGATAGTTGGTGGAATAGACAAAGGAAACAATTATGCCGATTTAAAAGAATTGGTTAAGAACAAAGTAAAAGCAATTGTTTGTCTTGGAAAAGACAATAGCAAGATTCACGAAGCTTTCAAAGATATTGTTTCAGATATTATTGATACAGACTCAATGAACGAAGCAGTTCGTTCGGCTTATTATCTTGGAACAAAAGGCGATAACATTTTATTATCACCAGCTTGTGCAAGCTTTGATTTGTTTGATAACTACGAAGATAGAGGACGAAAATTTAAAATGTCAGTTCGTTCATTATAATAAATAAAACTATTTTTTTAGAATAGATATATGTTGTCGAAAATAACAAAATACTTTAAAGGAGATATAGTGATTTGGATGGTGATAAGCTTCCTTATAGTGATATCAATTATCGCTGTTTTCACTTCCACAGGTACTTTGGCGTATAAATACCAAGGCGGAAACACTTGGCACTATATGTTCAGGCACGCAAGTATTTTATTTTTTGGCTTTTTAATAGTTTATGTAACTCATAAAATTCCTTATTTATTCTTTTCCAAGATATCATTAATCCTAATGATAATATCCATACCATTATTGCTCATAACATTACTTATTGGTGCTTCGCTAAACGAAGCTTCGCGTTGGATTATGGTACCTGGTTTAGGTTTATCGTTTCAAACATCAGATTTAGCAAAGTTTGCTTTAATTATGTATGTAGCACGCTTTTTAGCACAAAAGCAAGATAATATCAAAGATTTCAAAACCGTTTTCAGACCTCTAATTTTAACTATTGGGATAACCTGTTTATTGATTTTCCCTGCAAACTTCTCAACATCAGCATTACTTTTCTTAGTGACATTTGTATTAATGTTTGTTGGTAGAGTTAACATAAAATATCTAGCAGGAGTAGTTTTAATAGGAGTTACTCTAATTGTTACAATGTTTGCAATTGCAAACTCAGACTTAGGTAAATCATTAAAAGAATACGGTAGAGTTGGAACATGGATAAATAGAATAGAAAATTTTAATGACCCCGAATCTAAAGAAAATTTCCAAGCAGACCAATCTAAAATAGCAATTGCAACTGGAGGGATAACAGGTAAAGGTCCCGGAAAAAGTACGCAACGTAACTTTTTACCTCACCCATATTCCGATTTTATTTATTCAATTGTTATTGAAGAATACGGAATTTTTGGTGCAATGACCATTATTTTTCTCTATATGGTTTTACTCTATAGAGCAACTATAATAGTAAAAACCGTTCGGCACAGGTTTGCTGCCTTTGTGGCGATTGGATTAAGTTTATCGCTTGTTTTTCAGGCATTTGTAAATATGGCAGTGGCAGTAAATCTTCTTCCTGTTACAGGTCAAACATTACCATTTTTGAGTATGGGCGGAACATCGGTATTCTTTACAGCAGCAGCATTTGGAGTAATTCTGAGTGTTAGTAGAGACGCAAAACAAGAAGAAGTAAAAAAAGAAAAAATAGAAAGTTAAGAATTTAATAAAATTTATATAGATGAAAAAGGCAATAATAAGTGGCGGTGGTACAGGAGGACATATTTTTCCTGCAATTTCTATTGCTAATGCACTAAAGCGTCACGACGAAAATATAGAAATCCTTTTTGTTGGAGCAGAAGGCAAAATGGAAATGGAACGTGTACCAAAAGCTGGTTTTAAAATAATTGGTTTACCGGTTCGTGGTTTTCAACGCAGATTGACCTTAGAAAACTTTTCGTTTTTCATTAAGCTATATAAATCTATGAAAATGGCACGAAAAATTGTTAAAGAATTTAATCCTGATATAGCTATTGGTGTTGGTGGTTTTGCAAGTGGTCCGTTATTGAATGCTGCTACAAAATACAAAATCCCTACTCTTATACAAGAACAAAATTCTTATGCAGGTGTTACAAATAAAATTTTAGGCAAAAAGGTTGATAAAATTTGTGTTGCTTATGACAAAATGGATAGATTTTTTCCTGCCAAAAAAATTGTTGTTACAGGAAATCCTGTTCGTATGGATTTGTTGATGAACTTAGATAAAAAAGTAGAAGCAATAAAGCATTTTAATCTTTTGGGAAACAAAAGAACAATCTTAATTATCGGCGGTAGTTTGGGAGCAAGAACCGTAAACAATAGTATTGAAAAAGGCTTACAAAAGTTTATCGATAACAATATTCAAATTATCTGGCAAACAGGAAAATTCTATTACGAAGAATCGTCGAAAGCTGCCGAAGGTTTAGAAAGCAAAGGCATTATCGTTAAAGATTTTATCTCGCGTATGGATTATGCCTATGCTATTGCTGATATGGTTATTTCACGTGCAGGTGCAAGTTCTGTTTCTGAGCTTTGTTTGGTTAAAAAACCAACAATTTTTGTTCCGTCGCCAAATGTTGCCGAAGACCATCAAACTAAAAATGCAATGGCACTTATAGAAAAAGACGCCGCAATGATGATTGAAGACGAACTTGCAGAAGAACAGCTTGTTGACGAAGCAATTAAGTTAATAAAAGATGAATACAGAATGAATATTTACTCTGAAAATATTGCAACATTGGGTAAACATAATTCTGCTGAAAGAATAGTTGAAGAAATTATTAAACTTGTAGAAAACAAAAAATAAATTGAATTTAGATAAAATACATAGCGTTTACTTTGTAGGTATTGGTGGCATTGGAATGAGTGCTATTGCCCGATATTTTCATGCAATTGGAAAGACTGTTGCTGGTTACGATAAAACCCAAACAGTTTTAACCGATAAGCTCGAAAGCGAAGGCATTAAAATTCATTTTGATGATAACATCAATAATATTGAAAACGAATTTACCAACAAAGAAACTACGCTAATTGTTTATACACCTGCAATTCCTTCAACAAACAAAGAGTTAAATTATTTTATTGATAATAATTTAACTGTTGTGAAACGTGCTGAAGTTCTTGGAATTATCACCAATGATTTGGAAAGTATTGCAGTTGCAGGAACTCACGGAAAAACTTCAATTTCTACAATTACAGCACATTTAATTCATAATTCTAAAACAAAATGCTCGGCATTTTTAGGTGGGATTTCAAAGAATTTTAATTCTAATTTAGTAATCTCAAAAGAAAGCAAAGTGGCTGTTGTAGAGGCAGATGAATTCGATAGGTCCTTCTTGCATTTGCACCCAAAAATTGCAGTTATTTCATCGATGGACGCAGACCATTTAGATATTTATGGAAATGCAAATGAACTAGAACGTAGTTTCGTAGAGTTTGCTTCGCAAGTCAAGAAAGATGGTTATTTATTAATTAAAGATGGCTTAGAAATTGAGCTTTCTGATGGAATTAAGAAATATACTTACGCTGTAAATTCATCAGCAGATTTCAATGCAAATAATATTCGTTACGAGAATAATATACAAGTTTTCGATTTAGAAACTCCTTTTGGTAAAATTAAAAATCTTGAACTTGGAATACCCGGAATTATAAATATCGAAAATTCTGTAGTTGCAATTGCAGCTTCGCTTTTGTCTGGTGTTTCAGTAGCAGAGATAAAAAAATCTTTACCAAATTTTAAAGGGGTAAAACGTAGGTTCGATTACATTATCAATACAAGTAATTTGGTTTATATTGATGATTATGCACATCACCCAGAGGAGTTACGTGCAACAATCTCATCAGTACGAAAACTTTATCCCGAAAAGAAAATAACAGGAATTTTTCAGCCGCATTTATTTTCTAGGACAAAAGATTTTTACATAGATTTTGCTAAGTCATTAGACTTATTAGACGAGATTATTTTGTTAGATATTTATCCCGCAAGGGAAAAGCCAATGCAAGGTATTACATCAGAAATAATTTATAATGAGATTAAAAACCAGAACAAAATACTTTGCACAAAGGAAAATTTAATTGAGGTTTTATCGAATAAAAACGTTGAGGTTTTATTAACGCTTGGTGCCGGCGATATTGATACTAAAGTATACGAAATTAAAGATTTATTAGAAAAATGAGAATTAAAAAAGAAATAAAAATATTGTTTTCTTGGCTGCTTATAGCTGCCTATATTTTCATTACTATGTCTTTTGTTAACAGGCAAGAGAATAAGGTTCAATGTATTGATATTGATGTAAAAGTTACCGATACAACAGGTAATTTATTTGTTGAAAACAAAGATGTTTTAAATATTTTAAAGAAATCTAAATTTGATATTTTAGGTTATCCAATCAAGAAAATAAATACCTTAGATATCGAAAATAAGATTAAACAATATCCATCAATAAAAAATGCAAAAACTTATTGCAATTATGCCGGGCAGCTATCAATAGAAATTGAACAACGCCGACCAATTTTAAGAATAATAAACTACAATGGCGAGAGTTATTATATTGATGAAGAAGGTGCTATGATGAAATTATCGAATAAATATACTGCCCGTGTGTTAGTCGCAAACGGCAATATAAATGAGCCATTTGAGTCGCGATATTCGGTAAATGTAGCAAATGCAGAAAAAGACGAATTTGGCAGAGGAAAAATATTAAACGACCTATATAAATTAGCTTTATTTATTGATAAAGATGATTTCTGGAAATCGGAAATTGAGCAAATTTACATAAATGAGGATAATGACATTGTTTTAATTCCAATTGTAGGAATTCATAAAATTTTGTTTGGGTCAATTGATAATTACAAGATAAAATTCAGGAACTTAAAAGCGTTTTATAAAACGGGAATAACTAAAACCGGCTGGAATAAATACAGCTTAATTAATTTGAAATACGAGAACCAAATAGTGTGTACAAAAAAAGAATAGTGATATGGAAGAGACAAAAAAAGAAACAGGAGAAGTGAAAGTAGAAAAACAAGGACAAATTGTTGCTGCCATTGATATTGGAACAACAAAAATTGTTGCAATTGTTGGCGAAAAAAACGACGATAACAGCTTGCGAATTTTAGGAATGGGAAAAACTAAATCGCTTGGTGTTAAACGTGGTGTTGTGCAAAATATTGAGAAAACAATAAACTCAATAGAAACTGCAATAAAACTTGCCGAAAACGAGGCAGGAGTAAAAATTGACGAAGTATTTATAGGTATTGCAGGTCAGCATGTTAGAAGCATGAAAAATCGCGGATACATTATTAGAGAAAACGATGATAATGAAATCTCAAGAGAAGATATCAATCATCTTGTTTCTGATATGTACAAACTACCTGTGAACAGTGGCGAAGAGATACTGCACGTATTACCTCAAAGCTATATTGTTGATGATGAAATTGACGTGGAGCCAATAGGCATGCACGGTAGAAAACTTGAAGGAAATTTCCATATCGTAATAGCTCAAACAACATCGGCAAAAAACATTAAAAAATGTATTAACAAAGCTGGTTTAAAAGACAAAGATTTAATTCTTGAGCCAATTGCCTCATCTGATGCAGTGCTAACCGAAGACGAAAAAGAAGTTGGTGTTGTAATGGTTGATATTGGTGGTGGAACAAGCGACATGGCTATATATTATGATAAGAAAATAGTACACACTGCTGTTATCCCGTTCGGTGGCGATGTAATTACTAAAGATATCAAAAAAGAATTAGGTATTATTGAAGCTGATGCCGAAAAACTAAAAGTAAATCATGGTTCTGCTCTTCCCGAAGCTGTAAATCCTAATTCTTTTATCACTATAAGAGGAATTTCTAACCGTCCTGATAAAGAAATATCTCAAAAATTTGTTGCAGAAATTATTAACGCACGTATGGTTGAAATTATTGGTGCTATTGAATATCAAATAGAACTTACAGGTTTATCTACAAAACTTGGAGCCGGTATTGTTTTAACCGGAGGTGGTGCATTACTAAATAATTTGCGTCAGCTAATGGCATTTAAAACAGGTATGGATATTAGAATTGGCACACCAAATACATTATTAGTAAACAACCTGAACGAAGAATTAAACAAAACAATGTACTCAACATCTATCGGGTTAATTATCAGAGGTTTTAATGTATTAGAAAGCAATATGATAATAAATAATATTTGGGATAAATCCGGTTATATTTCTGAAGAAACAGAGGAAGAAGTAGAAAAACCAATATCTAAAAAAGAAGAAAAAAAGAAGAAAAAAGAAAAAAAGAAAGCGGAAAACGAAGTTGGTTTTGGTGTGAAATTAAAAGATAAATTAATGGACTTATTAACAGATAAAGACCAAGATTTATAAACATAAATTAATTTGATAAACTATAAAACTATATATTATGGAAGATTTAATGGATTTTGGAATAAATAAAACACGCACTTCAATAATTAAGGTTATTGGTGTTGGTGGTGGTGGCAGCAATGCTGTAAACCAGATGTATTCACAAGGTATTCAAGATGTAGATTTTGTTGTTTGCAACACAGATGCACAAGCATTATCTGATAGCCCTGTAAATACAAAAGTGCAACTTGGTGCAACTTTAACCGAAGGTTTAGGTGCAGGAAACCAACCCGAGCAAGGAAAACAAGCTGCTATTGAAAGTTTAGACGAGATAACTGAATTGCTATCGAGCAATACAAAAATGGCATTTATAACTGCAGGAATGGGCGGTGGAACAGGAACCGGTGCTGCTCCTGTAATTGCTAATACTGCAAAAGAATTAGGAATTCTAACTATTGGTATAGTAACTATTCCTTTTAAATTTGAAGGTAAAAGAAGAATTACTCAAGCTATTGATGGCATTATTGAGCTAAAAAACAATGTAGATTCTCTTTTAGTTATCGATAACGAAAAACTTAGAGATATCTATGGTGATTTAGCAATTAGCGATGCTTTTGAAAATGCTGATAATATTTTAACTGTTGCTGCCAAAGGAATTGCAGAAATCATAACAGTTCACGGTCATATAAACGTTGACTTTGCAGATGTTCAAACAGTGATGAAAGACTCCGGAGTTGCAATAATGGGTAACGGAAAAGCTTCCGGCGAAGACCGTGCAATTGAAGCAATAGAACAAGCACTTACTTCTCCACTTCTTAACTCTAACGATATTAAAGGAGCTAAAAATATATTATTAAATATTACTTCAGGAACAAGCGAGGTTACTATGGACGAGGTTGGAAAAATTTCTGACTACGTGCAAGAACGTGCCGGTTTAACTGCCGATTTAATTCTAGGTAGTAATGTTGATGAAAGTATTGGTGATAATATCTCGGTAACTGTTATTGCAACAGGTTTCTCTTCTAGGGATATCCCAGAAATGAGAAAGAATATTATTGAAAAGGAAGTTACTCCTTTGTATGAAAACGAAGAAGCAAAAACACAAGAGTTAGATGTTAATCCATCTAGTTCAAATGTAAAAAGGGGATTTGAGCAACAACAAACTATCTTTCCTACAAATGAACCAGACATGACTGACACATTTGAAAAATTGAAAGATTTAAGTAGCGTAAACAATGCTCATGTTATTGATGAGTTAGAAGAAGAATCAGCTTTTAATAGAAAGAAAAAAGCTGGAGAGATAAATTCACCAGACAGTGAAGGCACTGAGTCATCGAACTTTACTCTTTCTGAAGATGCTGATGGAAATATTAAGTTAAGAGAAAATAATTCCTTTCTCCATGACAATGTAGATTAAATCTTTTTAAATAGTTTAATAATAGTTATCCCCGAGTTTTATCTCGGGGTTTTTTTATTATTTTTCTTTTTGAAACGAAAATAATTCAAAACTAATATCATTTTTAATCTACATTTAGTATCTTTAACAACTATTTTTAAAAAATTAATACTATGAGTGAAGAAATAAGAAATTTAGAACCTAAACTAGTTTGGGAAAACTTTTATCAATTAACACAAATTCCACGTCCTTCTAAGAAAGAAGCTAAAATAATTGCTTTTATGAAGAAATTTGGTGAGGATTTAGGATTAGAAACAATTGTTGATGATATTGAGAATGTTATTATAAAAAAGCCTGCTACACCAGGTATGGAAAACAAAAAATGTATTGTTTTGCAAGGTCATATAGACATGGTACCTCAAGCAAATAGCGATATAGATTTCAATTTTGAAACAGACCCTATTGATGCTTACATTGATGGAGATTGGGTAACTGCTCGCGGTACTACTCTTGGTGCTGATAATGGTATGGGTGTTGCTGCGGCAATGGCTGTTCTACAATCTAAAGATTTAGTTCACGGACCAATTGAAGCACTTTTCACTATTGATGAAGAAACAGGAATGACAGGTGCTTTTGGTTTAAAACCAGGTTTACTTGATGCTGATATTCTTATGAATTTAGATTCTGAAGACGAAGGTGAACTTTATATTGGTTGTGCCGGTGGTGTTGATGGAAACATTGAATTAGCATATTCTAAAGAAGCTACTCCTGCCGGATCAAAAGCATTTAAACTTTGGATAAAAGGTTTAAAAGGTGGTCACTCAGGTATGGATATTATTTTAGGCAGAGGAAACTCTAACAAAATTTTATTCCGTATTCTAAAAAATGCTGCAGAATTTGATGTTCGTTTAGCTAGTGTTTTAGGCGGAAGTTTAAGAAATGCTATTCCAAGAGAATCTCATGCTATAATTAATGTTCCTGAAGGAAGAGTTGCAGGTTTCGAAAAATTCTTAAAAGAACAAGAAGCAATTATTGCAAACGAAATAAAAGTTGTTGATCCTGAACTA
>Ga0256827_10003264_pt1 | contig 10331 bp, 9 predicted proteins | sample CV84metaG_FD_185977 | JGI IMG/M metagenome (GOLD analysis project Ga0256827, IMG submission 185977) | Hydrothermal vent microbial communities from East Pacific Rise, Pacific Ocean - CV84 | ecosystem: Environmental > Aquatic > Marine > Hydrothermal vents | place: Pacific Ocean: East Pacific Rise...
GGAGATGCCAATTATTGCTTCGGTTATATATAATAGATTAAAAATAGATATGGCTCTACAGATGGATGGAACACTAAATTATGGGAAATACTCTCATATAAAAGTAACTCCAAAAAGAATCAAAGAAGATAAGAGTGGATTTAACACTTATGCGAATAAAGGTTTACCTCCATACCCTATCTGTTCTGTTTCAATCTCAGCAATTAGTGCAACTCTAAATCCTGCAAAGAGCAATTATCTCTATTTTATGAGAAACAAAGAAGGAGTTCATGATTTTACAAACTCTTATAAAAAGCATTTAGAGAACATAAATAGAACTAAATAGTTCTATTTATATTTAGTAAATACCTAAAGAGGTCATCAACTCTATAGATAATTTACTAGTAACGCCTAAACCTTTCTCTCTTTGATAAGCTCTTGCTGATGATTTTATCTCTAAGCTCCATACTCCATCTATTTTTCCATGATAAAAACCTTGATCTTTTAAAGCTTGTTGTACCTGTTTAATTATTTTTGGTGTCATATTAGATTCACACACCATTGGCATCCATTTAGAGTATCCCTTTGTTCGTTCTCGCTCAGTTATAACTGTTATATACTCTTCTGGAATAACAATCTTTTTAAATGAAGCTTTTTGTAAAATCTTTTTAACTTTAACCATCTTATATTGAGGTGGTGTTGTGACTTTTTTACTACTTGCAGGCACTTCAACTATTTTTTGAGCTATATTTTTATACTTTGCACCTTCTTGAGTTAAACAAATTTTATTACACTGATTTCTGATACGTGTTTTGCTATTTTTACCAGAAGCATCAGACCAATAATATTGAGCATCTTCAACCTTCTCTTTTTTTGCAACTCGTATATATTTTGCAGGAATAGGAATAACTTTAGTAGAGGCTGGTTCAAGTAACTCTTGAATGTAAAAAGTTCTAAATTTTGGAGTTACAGCAACCTTTGTTGCTACAGCAGGTTTTAATACTATTCTCTTTGTTACATTTTTATATTTTATAGGTACTTCTGTTAAACAGACCACTTCTGATTGATTACATCCTCTATTTTGACAAGTTGTTTTTTTCCATTCAGTATGTGCAGGCTCAACAACAACCCTATCTTTTACTCTTTTATAACTAGCAACCGATGGAATTAACTTCTGTGAGGTACTATCGGTAATAATTTTTTTTACAACTTTCTTATATTTTGCAGGAATTTCTACAATTCTTTGACTAGCCTCAGCTACTAAAATCTTAGAGACAGTATTCATATACTTTTCTGCTCTATAATGTTCATAAAAACATGTACCTACTTTAGCATTTTGAATATCCATTCCAGAATCAGATGCAGATTTAACACAAGAATCAAATGCTTTCGAATCATTATTTTTTAAACCTTTTCTCCATATTTTTTTAGCAGGTTCTACTAAAATTTTTTTATAAACAGTCTTATAAATAGCTGGTTTAACCACTATTTTTTCGGTTCCATCACTCACCTTAACTCTCTCTTCATGCCAAGTAAATTTAGCAGGAATAACATCATACTTTACACTAGCATCATTAAGAAGTACTCTTTTGGTTGATTTAACCCGTGTAACTTTTGTATATTGAGGAGGATAGAAAGATTTAGTAAAACACTGTCCTGGTTTAGCATGAATAGGCATATGTTCTCTATCTGATGCTGAATCAGCATAGGTAGCAGTTAGTAGTAATGTAACAAGAAGTACTTTTTTCATCATATCTCTCTTTGCGTAATATTTTTAATATATTTTAATATTTAAAAACATAATAACAGATTCTCTCTTAAAAAATACTATTGTTATAAAATTTAAATATATTTTTATATTATTTTTTTTCTGAACAACTACACTATTCTACAAAAAAAAATTTAAATTTTAATTGTTTTCTATGAATATTTATGATAAATTATTAAAATAATAATAAAGATAGGATAAAAGAGATGAGAAAAGCTTTAATTATTTTATTGTTGATTTCAAATTTTATTTCAGCTGATAATAATACCGTTTCTAAAGAGAGAATGAGAAATGAGCTATTAACGATTTTAAAAGATGTGAAACACTATAAAAATAAAAAAGAGACAAAAATAGAGATGCTTATGAAGCAACTAAATAGTGTAAAAAAAGAGTTTAAAAGGTATAAAAATAAAAAAGGGAAAGAGATTACTCAATTAAGAGTAAAATTAAAAAAAACTAAAGGGCAACTTTTAGTTAATAAAGAAAGTTACAAGAAAATTAAAAAAGAAAAAAGCTATCTTCAAAAAAAAATTAAAGTGATAAAAAAGGTTGAAAAAAGAGAAAAAGTTGTTCTAAAACAGAAAATAAAAGAGATTCAAAAAGAGAAAAACTATCTTAAAAAAAAGATAATAACAATAAAAAAAATTAAGAAAAAAGAGAAAGTTGTTTTAAAGAAAAAAATTAAGTCAACACCCAAATTAAAAATTAAAAAAAGAGAAGAGGTAGTTTTAAAACAAAATATTAAATCTATACCTAAATTAAAAGTTAAAAAAAGAGATAAAATTGTTTTAAAGAAAAAAGTTCAACCAACAACAGAATTAAAAATTCAACAGATGAATATAATCAAAGAAACTGAAATGATGATAACAACTTTACCTGAAAGAGCTATAGGTAGAGAACTACCATGGGTAGAAATAGTTGTCGATAACAATATTAATATCTATGAACTTGCACTTAGATATTATGGAGATAAAACAAAATATAGAGAGATTTATGCTGCTAATCAACACGTTATAGGAAAGAATCTTGAAATCTACAATGGAATGTCTCTTAAAATACCAATAGCAGAACAATTTAAAGAGCAACCGATGATGATAAATATGGATTAATTAAAAGCAAACTAAACATATTTATATGATAAAATTCCATAAAATTTTTATGAGTTAAAAAAGGTTGATTATGGCAAAAAAAGAGATTAAAAAAGCAGTCTTGGCATACTCTGGTGGACTTGACACCAGTATTATTTTGAAGTGGCTTCAAGATGAATATAACTGTGAAGTGGTAACCTTTACAGCAGATTTAGGACAAGGTGAAGAGGTTGAACCTGCTCGTCAAAAAGCGTTGGATATGGGAATTAAACCTGAAAATATCTTTATTTTAGATTTAAGAGAAGAGTTTGTAAAAGATTTTGTATTTCCAATGTTTAGAGCCAATACTATCTATGAAGGAGAGTACCTTTTAGGAACATCTATTGCTCGTCCACTTATTGCAAAAAAACAGATTGAAATTGCAGATCAAACTGGAGCAGATGCTGTAAGTCATGGTGCAACAGGAAAAGGTAATGACCAAGTACGTTTTGAACTTGGATACCTTGGATTAAACTCTGATATTGCTGTAATTGCTCCTTGGAGAGAGTGGGATTTAAACTCTCGTGAAAAACTACTCTCTTATGCAAAAGACCACGGAATTAAAATAGAGAAGAAAAAAGGTCAAGCATCTCCATACTCTATGGATGCAAACCTACTTCATATCTCTTACGAAGGTTTGGTACTAGAAGACCCAAGCAAAGAGCCAGAAGAGGATATGTGGTTATGGACAGTTAGTCCCGAGAATGCACCTGATGAGGCTGAATATATCTCAATAGATTATAAAAATGGAGACCCTGTTGCCATTAACGGTGAAGAGATGTCTCCTGCTACCATTCTAACTAAACTAAATGAGTATGGAAATAAGCATGGTATTGGACGGATTGATATTGTAGAAAATAGATATGTAGGAATGAAAGCTCGTGGTTGTTATGAAACCCCAGGTGGAACAATTATGCTAAAAGCACATAGAGCTATAGAATCAATAACTCTTGACCGTGAAGCAGCACACCTTAAAGATGAGCTTATGCCAAGATATGCAAAACTTATCTATAATGGTTACTGGTGGTCTCCAGAGCGTGAGATGTTACAATCTGCAATTGATGCAACTCAAGAGCATGTAGAGGGAACCGTAAACCTAAAACTCTATAAAGGAAATGTAATGGTAGTAGGAAGAGAATCGGTTAAATCTTTATTCTCTGAAGCTCACTCAACATTTGAAGAGGATGATGTTTATGACCAAACAGATGCAGAAGGGTTTATTAAACTTAATGCTCTTAGATTTATCATTGCTGGTAAAAATAGAAAATAGCATCTACTCCGTAATATAATTACGGAGTCTCTCCATCCTTTTGAATATTAATAAATTGTATTTTTTTGTTATTAATTATTATTTTTAAATAAAAATCCCATTAGTTTAATATAAGTTTGGTTAAAATGTAATATATTATAGAAAACAAGGAGCTTAAAATGGTTTATAGACCTATTGTACTGGATGAGGAGATAAAGTTTTCAAAAAAGAAATTTATAGTAAGCAAAACGGATATAGAAGGAAATATAATATTTATTAATAAAAACTTCTCAGAAGTTTCAGGCTATTCCGAAGCTGAACTCATCAATCAACCCCATAATATACTACGACATCCAGATATGCCTAGAGCAGTATTTTTTTTAGTATGGCAAAGCCTATTAGAAGGAAAACCTATATCAGGTGTTATTAAAAACTTAGCAAAAGATGGAAGATACTACTGGGTAATTGCCGATTTAGAAGCAAAAATAGATGTTCATGGAAATATCAAATCACTTACAGCATTTAGACGTGCTGCACCTCAAGATGTAATTGATACAACAGAAGAGTTATATGCTACAATGTTAGCAATCGAAAAAAAACATGGAATGGAACAATCAATAGCCTATCTACAAGCATTTTTAGAAGAGCATAATTTAACCTATGATGAGTTCATACAAGAACTCATCAGACCAAAAGGGATTATTGCTAAACTATTAGAAATTTTTAAAAGACTTGTAGGTTAAATAATTAATGCCAACCTAAATGTTCAGGTTGGTCAACAAAATTATTATTTACAACAATTTTAAGCTTCATTCCTGCACTTATCTTTCTGCTTTTAGGAATAATATCTTTATTATTTTCATAGATAAAATCCGCCTCTTTAACATCTCCATAATATGTTGATGCTAAATCTTCTAATGTAATATCATTAGAATCAATAACAATATTAACCCATGTAATATTTTTAGGAGCTTCAGTCAATTCAAGTTCACTACTTTGAGTTGCAAACAACATATTTGTACCACCTAAAAATGCTAATAGTGATATCCCGAAACCCCATTTTAATAGCTTTTTTTTCATCTCTGTTTCCTTTTTATAAGTTAAAAGAGTGATTATACTACTGAAAAACTTAGAAATTAATAATAAATAGTTTATATTATATTCAACAAATAAAATGATGAAGTTTTAAGAAGAAAGAATAAGAGACCAAAAAAAATTGGTCTCTGTTAAAAAAGATTAGTTAGTCTCTTGGTCTACAATTTTATTTGCAGAAATCCAAGGCATCATTTCACGTAATTTGTTACCTGTTTTAGTAATTAAAAGCTCTTGATCATTATTTCTTTCAGCATTCATTCTTGGGTATCCTGCTTGACCTTCCAAGATAAAGTCTTTTGCAAATCTACCATCTTGAATCTCTGTAAGAATATCTCTCATTGCTTGTTTTGACTCAGCATTGATTACTCTTTTACCTGAAACGTAATCTCCATACTCTGCTGTGTTAGAGATAGAGTATCTCATATCTGCAATTCCACCTTCAAACATAAGGTCAACAATAAGTTTCAACTCATGAAGACACTCGAAGTATGCAAGTTCAGGAGCATAACCAGCTTCTGTTAATGTCTCAAAACCAGCTTGTACCAATGCAGAAGCACCACCACAAAGAACTGCTTGTTCTCCGAATAGGTCTGTTTCTGTTTCATCTTTGAATGTAGTCTCAATAATTGCTGTTCTACCACCACCAATTGCAGAAGCGTAAGACAATGCTAACTCTTGTGTTGTTCCACTTGGATTTTGACCAACAGCAATAAGGTCAGGAATACCACCACCTCTTACAAACTCACTTCTTACTGTATGACCTGGAGCTTTTGGAGCAATCATAGTAACATTAATATCTTTTCTTGGATTAATTCTTCCATAGTGAATATTAAAACCATGACCAAAAGCAATTGTAGCACCCTCTTGAAGGTTTGGCTCAATCTCATTTTCGTAAATCTCTTTTTGGTTCTCATCTGGAAGTAAAATCATAATAACATCAGCTTTTGCAGAAGCCTCTGCTACTGTAAGAGTTTCAAAACCTTTTGCTTCTGCTTTTGACCAAGATGAGCCACCTTTTCTTAGACCAACAACAACGTTAACTCCAGAATCTCTTAAGTTTTCTGCGTGTGCATGACCTTGAGAACCGAAACCAATCATTGCTACTGTTTTTGATTTGATGATACTTAAATCACAATCTTTGTCATAAAATACATTTAATGTTGACATTTATTTATCCTTGGCATTTAAAAAATTTCGCGATTATAGCGTAAGGTTGCTTATTTTAATTAGGGAGACATTAGGTTATTGGAGTATAATATACTTTAACCTTTTAAAACATAATTAAGGAGATATTGATGCTAGAGTTTTTAAGAGACTATCTACTTTGGTGGCACTGGGTTGCTTTTGGAATTTTTTTAATTACATTTGAACTTTTCACAGGAACATTTATCTTATTAGGCTTAGGTCTATCTGCCATGATTGTTGGTGTTTTAGATAACCTTTTTATAACCTCTTTAGAGACGGAATTAACACTTTGGATAACTCTATCAATACTCTCTTTAATTATTTGGTTTAAGTATCTAAAAGACTCAACTCATGAAAGTTCGGGTCAATCAAACTATGCTCTAGATACTGAAGGGATTGTTGTAAAAGATATTCCATCAAATGGAAGAGGAAAAGTTAAATTTGACCAACCTCTCTTGGGTAATACAATATGGCACGCAACCTCAAAAGAGGATATAGAGATATCAAGTCGTATTAAAATAGTTCAAATCAAAGGTCAACTCATAGAAGTTGCAAGTTTATAAAATATTAGGAATCAAAAATGGAAAGTTTAAACATATTAGTTATTTTGGTCATAGCACTTGTTGTTACCCTATTTAAAGGTATAAAAATTGTACCACAAGGAGAGGAGTGGATTATTGAGAAACTTGGTAAATTTTCACGTACTCTAAACCCAGGGCTTAATCTTATTATCCCATACATCGACTCTGTTCGTCAACGTATCTCTACTCGTGATATTATTATGGATATTCCTCAACAAGAGGTAATTACAAAAGATAATGCTGTAATCAGAACAAACGCAATAGCCTTTGTACGTGTAACAAATCCAAAAGATGCTCTGTATGGGGTAGAAGATTTTAAATTGGCAATTGCTAGTCTTATTATGACAACTCTACGTTCAATTATCGGAGAGATGAAACTTGATGAGGCTCTAAGTAATCGTGAGATGATAAAAGCCCGTCTAAAAGAGGGAATTATTGATGATGTAGCCGATTGGGGTGTAACTGTTAAATCTGTAGAGATTCAAGATATTAACCCAAGTGGTTCAATGCAAGACTCTATGGAGCGTCAAGCAGCAGCAGAGCGTGAAAGAAGAGCCATAGAGACCACAGCCGAAGGTAACAAAAATGCAGCTATCTTAGAAGCACAAGGTAAGCTAGAGGCATCAAAACTAGAAGCACAAGCCCAAGTAGCCTTGGCACAAGCCTCAGCAAAAGCGATGCAACTCATAGCCAATGCAACAGAAGGAAAAGAGCTTCCTGCAATGTTCTTACTTGGAGATAGATATATTAATACTTTAGAGAAAATGACAACATCACCTAACTCTAAATTTGTTATATACCCTGCTGATATTCAAGGGGCAATTAAAGGTATGCTAGGGAGTACATTAACAAAATAGTAATAGTATGATATAAGGTGCATTTGCAATAGCAATGCACCTTTTTTAAATTAAACTTATTTACTTTTAGGGATTAAATGGACGCATAAGAGGTTCATATTTCTTATCAGTTAATGTTCGTAAAAATGCGATAAGTGCATTTACATCATCATCAGTTAGAGTTTTTGTTTTTGTCAGCTTCTCATTATTTATAGTTGTAGGGAAATCATTTACACCCCAAGCTTTACCTGTCTCTTTATTTATATTATGAACACCTTTTCCTGACATAAAATCATAAAATTCAATAGTAGTTCTAAGTTTTTGGAACTTACCGTTACTCATATATGGATCTGTCACAGCAATATTTCTAAGTGTTGGAACTCTAGACTTTCCATCATGTGTAGAGTTATTTACCAATCCACCTAGACCTTTAAATGTTGCATCTTTTGGTTGTAGTCCAAGTTCTGCTCTTCTATCCATTGCACTTATATTTCTTGGTGTACCTATATTTTCATACTCATAGTTTGTAAATAGTTCTCTATTTTCTCCTGTTTTATCTACCGATATAGCCTTAGAATCTACAGTGTGACATAATCTACAATTGGTTTTATCAGAGTTAAATAGATCAAATCCTTTTTTCTCTAATTCTGAAAATTCTACTGTTCCATCTACCCATCTATCAAATTTTGAATCAAAAGGAGCAAACTCTTTTGTCTTTTCAAAATCAGATATTGCCTCTGCCATCTTATCAAATGTCTTATTGGCATCATCAAAAATATCTTCTCCATATAACTCTTTAAACTCTTTTATATAGTCTGGATTCTCTTTAATTCTTTCAACAACAGACTCTCTATCAGGCATCATCATCTCAGCTCCGTCAAGTGGTGGTCCCATAGCTTGAATTTTTAATGTAGCTGCTCTTCCATCATGAAACTGTCCACCTTTATATATACCATCTTTTTCTCCAAATTTTGGACTATACATAGCATATGCTGCGGTTGGAGAGTTTCTACCACCTAAAGAGAGACCATCATCTCCTACAGAAAAAGCTCCATTAACAAATATTGTCTGATTTACATCTGATTTATGATAACGTGCATCAATAAAAGCATGATCAGGATCGTGACATGTTGCACAGTTTGTATTTCTTGTTTTTGATATATTCTTATCAAAAAATAGAAGTTTTCCCAACTTTTGACTAGGCTTTAACTCCTCAGAACTTGAACTGCTTGATGAACCACATCCACTTAAAAAAAGTAAACTAGAGAGGGTGATTGTACTAATTAAAAATTTCATTTTTTTCCTTTTTTAATCTAAAAGATAGAAAATCATAAGAGTAACTTAATAAAGATATAATTTTCATTGATATTCTATCATATAATTTATTTAAATAAAATTTAATTTTTACACCTAATATAAAATATTATTTGTGTAATAATATTATTATATATTTTTATATTTTCTTTTAAGTTTACAACTCTTACTCATAAAGAAATATCTCAACTAAAGAATTAACTATTGATATTTTAAGTTACATTCAAGTAAGCTATCAAACTTTCTTAAAAATATAGGATATATAAATGAATCATCACAAACAGTACAAAAATCCAATTGCCAAAAATTTTCTACCTACCACTCGTAAAGAGATGGATAAGTTGGGGTGGAAACAGTGTGATATTATATTAGTATCAGGCGATGCTTATATTGACTCTCCTTTTATTGGAGTAGCTGTAGTTGGGCGAATGCTTGAAAAGTTGGGTTATAGAGTTGGGATGATTGGGCAACCAGAGCTTAAGAGTGATAAAGATATTAAACGTCTAGGAGAACCACGGCTCTATTGGGGAGTAAGTGGGGGAAGTATTGATTCTATGGTATCTAACTATACAGCTACTAAAAAATTTAGAAATAACGATGACTACACCCCAGGAGGAAAAAATAACAGACGCCCTGACCGTGCTGTTTTGGCTTATTGTAACCTCATCAGACAACATTTTAAAAATACTGTTCCTATCGTTTTGGGTGGAATAGAAGCGAGTCTTCGACGTGTAACTCACTATGACTACTGGAGTAATAAACTTAGAAAACCTATACTTTTTGATAGTAAGGCTGATATTCTTATCTATGGAATGGGAGAACAGGCAATAAGAGAGCTTACTTATGCTATTGCACACAAAGAGGATTACAGAGATATAAGAGGTGTATCTTATATTTCAAAAGAACCCAAAGAGGAGTTTTATCAACTCCCTTCTCATCAAGAGTGTCTAAAAGATAAAGAGAAGTATATTGACCTTTTTGACCTCTTTTATGATAATAATGACCCCATCTCAGCCAATGGATTATGCCAACCTGTAGATAACCGTTATCTGATTCAAAACCCTCCTTGTGACTATCTAGACGAGAAAGAGATGGATGAAGTATCTGCCCTACCCTTTACACGAGAACTCCACCCTTATCATCAACCCGAAGGAAAAGTAAAGTGTCTAGAGACGATTAAGTTTTCGATTATGACCC
>Ga0256827_10003265_pt1 | contig 10329 bp, 10 predicted proteins | sample CV84metaG_FD_185977 | JGI IMG/M metagenome (GOLD analysis project Ga0256827, IMG submission 185977) | Hydrothermal vent microbial communities from East Pacific Rise, Pacific Ocean - CV84 | ecosystem: Environmental > Aquatic > Marine > Hydrothermal vents | place: Pacific Ocean: East Pacific Rise...
TTACAGCCATTAATTCTGTTACTGTTTACCCTTCTAAAGTAGAGCAGGGTGACTTGTTTATCTCTAATGATTCAGAAGAGATTGCAACAGCTATTGCAAATGGTGCGTATGCCATTATTTTTTCTGACAGTTCAGTTAAAATTACTGACACCGAAGTGGCATGGATTCAAGTAAAAGATATTCAAAAAGCAGCATTTAAACTCATTCGTTACGTATTGATTAGTAGAGAGGCTAGTTTTTACTTGTTTACTCCACATGAGATGTCGTTTATGAAGATGATTGTTACTCAAAAGTCAAACATTGAAGTACTTCCAGATGAGTGGAAAAAGATGTTTGAAAAAATCTTAAACTCTGAGGCTAAAATGTTTATTGGGACAGATGATGTTCTTATGAAAATGATTAAACCAGATGTAAATATTTTGAACAAAGAGGCGAGTTGTGAAATTATTGCAGATACGCTTTTCAAGACAACATTTAAGATAAATAACTACATCTACCAAGAGAAAGACATTACCCCTTTTCATGTAGATATTTTACAACGTGTGGTAGATTTTTGTGATCTTCACCACTTGCCGTATGACTTAGACCGTGTTAAGTACACTAAGCATTTTGTACCTGTGTTTATTGATGGTTTTTTAAATATTAGTGTACCTAGTAAGAGTGATAAAGTGGCAATTTTTGTAGACAACCTTAGTGATGTCTATAAAGCACGTGAGTATGTACGTTACAATGGTGCATGGGTTAAAACCATTGTTCTTACGCCACCAAAAACAAAAGTAGATGGTGTTGACCGTCCTAATTGGTATTTAGATGTAGATGAAGCAAGAGATATTTTGAAAAATGCTTATTATAACTATGCATTTGTTTATGCCCTAGACAGAACCATGCTTCCTAAGATTCAGGAAGATTACTCTCTGTTTGATTAAAACAAAAAAGGAACCCCATGACATTAGAAGAACTACAAAGTACAATAAAATCTGAAATGGGTGTTCTTGTCTATTTCTCAGGTGAACACTGTAACGTCTGTCACGCTTTACGCCCAAAGTTCAAAGAGCTTTTTAACGCTAAGTACCCAGAGATAAAACAGATATTTTTAGACGCACAAGAGTACGCTGACATATCAGCACACTACCAAGTACTTTCACTCCCAACCATTTTAGTCTTTTTAGATGGACGTGAGTTTGTTAGAGAAGGACGTACTGTGAGTATGCATAAACTAGAAGAGACACTTAACCGTCCTTATGGGATGATGTTTGGGTAGAGTGTAGAAAAGATGCATAAGTTTATAAAGTATTTCATCTACACTCTTATAAGCTTATATATTCTACTCAATCTTGCTCTTTATGGAACCTACAAATACCAACTCTCAAAAATAGATACTACAAAAATAACCCAACATAAATCTTATGATTATAAAGATGATGTTTATGCTACTTATTGGGCTACTTTTGCACATACTTCCGATATGGAAATGAAGCCTTTTTACTCTTTTGACTTTCCTTTAGAACTTTATAAAATATTGAATTCTAAAGATATTAATGACCGTTACTATAATGATAGTTTAATACTTTGTAACAGAGTGACTTTATCTACGATGTATGGTGAAAAATTAACAGGAAAAAGAAAAAGTAGACAGTTAGAACGAAATGTACATGCTATTTGGATGACGCATAATTTAACTACTAAAGAGGTGATGGATATTTTCTTTTCTAAAATGTATTATGCCAACAAATACTACTCCTTAGTAGAGGCATCGCATGGTTATTTTCGTAAAGAGGTAAATGAGTTAGATACTTATGAACTCATAATGCTACATGCCATTACTCATGCACCTAGTCACTATAATCCTCGAAAACATAAAGTACGTTTACTGAACAGAGTAAATAGACTCATAAAAAGGGCTAAGGTTGTTTTTCCTGTGAGGTATAAAGATTTGAAAGACTTGAGTTTATTGCCTAATTTTGAGGATAATACTTAACTATTTTATAACTATATCTCATCTAAAATATTATCTACAATCCCTAAAATATCATTAATAGTTTGTGAATTTACTTTCTCAATGAACTTAATATTCCTTGATTTATAGTCGATAGATTTCATTTGTTTAGTCATGATATAGCCTGTAATATTCTCACTCTCAACAGTCACATGAAAAGGAAAATCTCTTTTAGTATTGGTAATAGGACAAGCAAAAGCCAAGCCAAGATGTTGATTAAAAATCTTGTTGCTTATAATAATAGCAGGTCGTCTACCTTTTTGTTTGTGACCACTTTGAGGGTCAAAATTTAGAGCGACAATATCACTTTGTTAGGGGATATACTTTACCACTCTTCTTCTCTTATTTTGTCATCAAAAACTTCATCTTTTGGGAAGCGTAATCCTTGTGAGTTACACCATGTTGAGATGGTTGCTGTCATAATAGCTCCTTTATGATGTATATCCAAAGTATATCATTAAGATTGCACTTGAGAATTATTGAAAGAGTTCAGTTTTTATTTTTTCAATACATAAATTAATGGCTTTTTGACTCTCTTCTTTTATCATTTCTCCATTGTTAGCAAATAACTCTTTGTGGGTTAAAAGTTCTTCTTTAGATTTAGGAAAGTATTCACAACTTGTTGAACTAATAATTTTTTGGCTTTCTCTTTCTATTAGACGAAGGTTATTCCTCATAACAATAAGATATGAAGCACTTCCACTCCATAGTCTATGTGTAATTATCCAATTATAGGTGTTTACATCTAAGAGGTAGTCACTAGAATATGACTCTTTAAATTGGTCAAGTTCAGGAATATTTCTTTTTGAAGTCATTATAGATAGTGCTGTTTCTTCTTTCTCTTTTCTCTTCTCTTTTTTAAAAATCATATGATATTTATTTGCAATAAAAGGTGCAATTTCTTTAGAAATATAGTTACTTGGAGTTTTTAATTTACTTATGCTTTCATCATTCACACTTAGAAGTATAGCACCAAATATACCACCCATTGCAGCACCGATAGCTTTTCCAGGCGTACTAATATCTGGACGATTTGGGCGTGACTTTTCAATAAAAGTAAGAGTTTTATTATTTAATAAACTTTTTTGTTTTTTATCCATAATAAGGGTTTTTTGAGCACAGCCACTTAAGATAAAAGTAAATAAAATTGCTGTAAAATATTTCATAGTTTTCCTTTATAATGATAACTTTTATAAAATAGTATAATTAAAATAGCTATAAAATGGAAGAATAAAAGATAGTATTCTTTTTGATTAGTTAGATATGTTACATAGTTTATCAGAAGTAAGAATGTTTTCATTGAGAGTTTATATACTTATGCGACATACTTCCCAACATAAGCCTTAAAAAGCTCTATAATCTCTTTCTCATTTTTAGGGTTTATATCTGCTCCATCTTTAACCATTTTAACAATAAAATCTGCAAACTCCTCAATAATCTTATCGTTATGATTTATTCTTATGGCAGACATAGAACTCCTTTGTGAACTAATTGTGATGTTTATTCTATAGCAATCTCTATAAAATTTAATTTAATTTAAAAAAATATTAGTTATAAACTTCAAAGGGTATGACTGTGTGGTTTGTCATGGAGGTAACCCTAATATTGATGACAAAAATGTTTCTCATTCTGGGATATTGAAGAACGTATTAAAAAGTGAAAACCTAATAAATATTACGCTATACTCTAAAAAATAACAAAAATCCCGATAAAATAGTAAAATATTAAAGAAATCCCGAATTAATTACTAAAATCCCGATGAAATGGATAGATTTATGAGACAAACTTTTCAACATAAAACTTTACCCAATGGAGCTAAGTGGGTTGGTTATTCATGGCTGATTAATCACTTTGAGTTAAATGTTCCACTAAGAGGATACTCGCTAATTAGTGAAAAACGACTTACTTCTCAACACGTTCAAAAAGAAGAATATACTATTTTTGATGCACAATATAATATAACCAATACACCTTATGCTCATTTGGAGTTTGCCATAAAACATGAAGTGCTTGATTTATTGGTATTGAAGTCTATATTAGAAGGTTTTTCTCAAAGTGAGATGCTAGAATCTATCAAAGTTAATCCAAAACGAATACTTAATAAAAAAATATGGTTTTACTATGAGTTTCTACTAGATAAAGAGTTACCAATAGAAGATTTATCGGTTGGAAAGTATGATGACCTCTTAAATAAAAAAAGATACATTACAAAAAATCACCATCTTAAATCAAAACGACATAAAATAAACAATAACTTGTTAGGAACAGCTTCTCTTTGCCCCATTATTTTGAGAACAGAGAAACTAGAAGCGTATATAAATGCTCATTTGAAAACGGATATTTCTACTATTATTAATAAGGTTTCTAAGTCACTCATGAGAAGAGCTTCGAGCTTTTTACTTCTTGCTGACTCTAAAGCCTCTTTTGAGATTGAGGGGGAACGTGTAACACGTAATAGAATTGAAAGTTGGGGAAAAATCATCAATGAAGCAGGGAAAAAAATATTGAGTCTTGAAGAGATAGAACGGCTTCATAGTATTCTTTTAGAGGATTCACGGTTTGTTAAAATAGGCTTACGAGAAGATGAAGTTTTTTTAGGGGACAGAGACAGAGAAAATCTACCTATGCCAGAGTTTATTGGTGCTAGAAGTAAAGATTTAAGTAAATTGTTAGAGGCATGGATAGAGTTAGATAGTGTGTTAATGGAAGATGAGATTGACCCCATTTTACATGCTGTCATTATGGCTTTCTCTTTTGTTTACATTCATCCTTTAGAAGATGGCAATGGTCGAATTCATAGATATTTACTTCATCATATCTTAGCTCAACGTGATTTTTATCCTAAAGGGCTAATATTTCCCCTTTCAAGCGTTATATTAGATGAGATTGAAAACTATAAAGAGGTTTTAGTGGCTCACACATCACCTTTGATGAGCATGATTGAGTGGGAAGCCACATCTAAAGGCAATGTTAAAATAGTTAACGATACTTTAGACTTATATCGTTTTTTTAATGTAACCAAGAGCTGTGAGTTTATCTATCGTTTGGTAGAGAAAACCATTAAAGAGACTCTACCTAATGAACTTGACTATCTTAAAGCGTTTGATAGTGCTTCTTCTGCCATTAATGATGTCGTAACTATGCCTGATAACATGGTGAAAATGCTTATTACTTTTCTATTGCAAAATGATGGTAAGTTATCTAAAAAGAAAAAAGAGAAATATTTTAAGGCATTGAAAAAAGATGAACTTGAAGCAATTGAATATATTATAGGAGAGTATTTTGAGGGTATTGAGAAATTTTAGAACGTTATCTCTAAAATAAACTTCTTTAGATAAAATACGCCTAAAGGATACCTCATGAAAAAACTAATCTCTTTACTACTCTTCTCTTCACTTTTTCTCTTCTCTAATAGCTGTATAGAGTGTCACAAAGGCATTGAACACATACGTGATAACTCTTCAAAAATGATGCAAGAGATTTTAGAGGTGGCAGAGAAAGCAGGAGCTAAAGGTAATGATTGTGTGGTTTGTCATGGAGGAAATCCTGATGTTGAAGAGAAAAATGCTTCTCACTCTGGGACGTTGAAATATTTTTTAGAAAATAAAGGACCAAAAGAGTTTTACCCGTCACCTACAAGTCAGTGGATAAACATTAACACTTGTGGAATGTGTCATCAAGAGCAAGTTAAGGCTCAATGGAACTCACTTATGAATACCGAAGCAGGGAAGATTCATGGGGCATTGTGGTCGTTTGGTAAGTCTGATGGGTATAATCATTGGGAGTCGAACTATGAGAGTAACAATAGGCATGAGAGACTAGGAACTAAAACCTATCAAGCGTATATGAAAGAGTTGAGTAAAAAAGAGGAACAAGCTTTTCCTACACACTCAACAGCGTTACCAGCAGCACCAACGGCTGATGAAGTGGAGAAAGACCCACTTCTTTCGGTCTATACCTACTTACGTCAAGAGTGTTTGCGTTGTCACACAGGTGGAAAAGGACGAAGCCGTCGTGGAGACTACCGTGGAATGGGATGTGCCTCTTGTCACATTCCTTACTCTAATGAAGGATTCTACGAAGGAAATGATAGCAAAACTCCTCATAACAAAACTGGACATATGTTAACCCATCAAATTCAATCTTCCCGTAAAGTAAAAGTGAATATACATGGTACCAACTACTCAGGAATTCCAGTGGAGACCTGTACTACTTGTCATAATCGTGGAAAACGTATTGGGGTGAGTTACCAAGGGCTTATGGAAACAGAGTATCAAAGCAGTTTTGACGCTGAGGGAAATGGTCAACCTAAATTGCATACTAAGCGTTATTTACATTTGACTGAGGATATTCATTACTCAAAAGGAATGCTCTGTCAAGATTGTCATACCTCTAACGATATGCATGGAGATGGCTTCATGACGGGAGCAAACCTTGGGGCTGTTGAGATTGAGTGTCAAGATTGTCATGGTACAACCAAGAAGTACCCTTGGGAGTTGCCATTGGGATATTCTGATGAGTTTGATACCAAGCCAAAAGAGGGAAAAGCAAGGGGAACTACAAAAACATTAGCAGAGTATTTGAAAAAAGGAGCTATTCCAAAAGAGCAAGGAGAGGGCTTTTTGCTTTCTGCTCGTGGAAACCCAATGACCAAAGCAGTACGTCATGGAAACAAAGTCATGATGCATTTGGCTTCGGGAAAAGATATTGAGTTAAAGCCTCTTAAGTTGTTAAAAGAGCAAGAGAAACTCTCTAAAAAGGCATTGGTAGCGATGGATAAAATAGAGGCTCATACCGACAGACTAGAGTGTTACACTTGTCATGCTACTTGGGCTCCTCAATGTTATGGCTGTCATGTTAAGATTGACTACTCTAAAGGAAAACAGAACCCTGACTACTTAAAAGCCTCTAAGTATCATGATGCTCATGGAATGACAGGTGAGAAGAGTTTAAAAGATTTCTTGGTCGATGGAAAAGTAACCGAAACACGGAGTTATCTACGTTGGGAGAACCCAGCTCTAAGTCAAAATGGTGAAGGGCGTGTTTCTCCTACCATTCCAGGGTGTCAGGTAACCATTACGGTTATTGGTAAAGATGGCAAAGCAAAACTACAAAATCATATTGTCAAAATTCCTAATGTTGAGGGAGCAGGAGCAGAGGGGCAAAATGCCATTACAATGTCTCAAGTGAATCCTCATACCATTAGCAAAAAATCACGAACGTGTGAGTCTTGTCACACCTCTAAAAAAGCATTGGGTATGGGAATTAATGGGGGTAAATATTTTGGAGACCAGAGTGAAACAGCCATTATTGACCTTATGACAGCCGAGGGTAAAGTGCTTCCTAAAAAGGTTGATGAGCAAATACCAGCTATTCCTAACCTCAAACATGACTACTCTGTGATGATAGATGAAAATGGTACACAAGTGCAAACGGTTGATAATCATTGGAAACTTGCTAATCCTCTTAATGCTAAGACTAGGGCAAAGCTTGACCGTCAAGGGGTCTGTTTCTCTTGTCACCAGAGTATACCAGATGGTGATTTAGCCATTTCAGCCATGAATCATGTTGCGAATATGACTGGATTGGAGATAGATAATGAGTTTCACAAAGATATACTACATAAAACGGTAAAGATTTCGGCTTGGGTACAGGTTGGTACTCCTCTTCTTTTTCTCTTTTTAGGAATGTTGTGGTTTATTCGTCGAAAAAAGTAAGTGATTAATACTCTTCTGGAGTGTATTGATCTTCATATTGAATATATTCAGGATTTTCGTAAGTAGGTTGTTGATAGATGTCATTTAAGTAAGGGTCAGGTTCGTAAAGGTAAGGGTTTCCTTCGGAATTTTCATAGATACTCTCTACGTCATCTGTTTCATAAATTACAGCATTTGTCTCTTCTGTAAGCTCTTCAACGTTTGTATCTGTAGAGTAAATAGTTGGTTCAGGATAAGAACGATTATTTTTTTGTTTTTGAAAAACTTGTAGATATTTTTTTACTCTCTTTTGTCCCTCTATATTTTCCATATTACTAGCCCACTTTTCAAGCTCATTAAAATCCCAATCAGGAAAATGATACTCAGCATGTTTATCTAGCCACTCACCTATTGCCTCTTCTTGATTAATATCTTGTGCATTTTTAATAATATTTAGCATATCTAGAAGAGGAGCTGTTCCTTTATCTTTTGATAAATATTTATTGGCTAAATCTACATATTTATCTTCACTATTATCAGTGATAATTGATAGTTCAATATTATTTAAAATAGAAATTTGTACAGTTTCTGGAAGTTTTTCATTACTATCTTTTTGATATTTTTCAATAATGCCATCTAAAACTTCCATTGCCTCTTCTGCATTTTCATCCATTAGGGCAAAACTTTTTGCAAAAAGAAACTCCTCTACCTCTTTATCAAACCTATGTTCTTTATCTTTCTCAAATCTACTAATAAGTTCATCATAGGTATTTAGTAAGTCATCTTTAGAGAGTAGTTTAGACTGTTCTATTCTTGTTCTCATAAAGAGTTTTAAAAGGTCACTATTGTTACTGGATTCAAATTTATTAATAAGCATATCATAAGTTTCTATAGCAGCATCTGTGTCATTATTTGGATAGATAGTATATAATAATGCTTTAGCAGATATAGCTTGTGCAAAAAATTTTAATATTTTAGGATTGTTACTATTTTTTGATTTGTTAATAATTTTATCATAAATTTTAAAGGCTTCACTATCTTCACTTTTTTGAAAATATTTTGATGCTTTATCTACTAATTTTTTAAGCTCTTTAGTTAAATTATCATCTTTATCTAGTTTGTCCTTTATAGGTAAGAGTATATTAGTTTGATTCTTCTCTTCTGTCAAAATTTTAGGAGTTTTCTCTATAGGCAATAAAGTTTTAGTAGTCTCTTTTTTTACACTATCGTTTGTTGTATCAAATAGATTTAACTCCATACCTAATGCAAATAATATAACTACAATGAGTATATAGATTAAAGGTTTTAGCATGGAGTAATTTCCTGTAGAATTAGAGTAATTTAGTAGTCTATTCTAGCATAGAAAAATAAAAGTTCTATCATTTCTCTTTAAGTAAAAAGCTCTATAATTAGTAAAAGGATAAATATGAAAAATAAAATCACATTTATAGTTTTTTTTACTATGCTTGCTCTTTTCTTCTCTTTATTGAATGCAGAGGAGATAGATAGTAAGTTTACAAGCTCTTATACTTCTATAGATGAAAAAGATTGTCTGACCCTTGATAGTGATGATTTAGGAAGTATTCAAGAGTGTGAATCTTTTTCTGATATTAGGGTGAAAGTTGTTGAGGGAGATATTCGTCAAAGTATCATATTGACACGTAATTCTAAAGAGTATATTTTAAATTTTCAATCTACTGTTAGCCCTTCATTTTCAACATTAGCTTCTAAGATTGAGTGGAGACATGAGAGTGGTAATATGAAAAGTTTAAAGGGTATGATTGTTAGGTTAGAAGTAAGTAATAATGAAGAAAATTTAGAAGCAACAACTTCATTTTTAGTTGTAAGTAAAATTACTTCTGATGAGATATGTGTTATTGGTAAAATTCTTCCTCAAGATAAACAAAATGAAGTTGCAAGAAAAATGCTTGATAATTCAGAAAATTTACCTTGTCTAAAAAAGAGTAAGTAGTTTAATTACTTATCTCAATATTGATAGATTGTTTTGTTGTTAATATTTGCTCTTCATACCATTTTGTTGAACTTAATTGAGGAAAACTCTCGTTCATAATTTCTAATGGCAACTCATTCCACTTTTCTGAGTTGCTTCCCATCTTCCATCCTGATTGTTGTAATACAAAAGAGAAAATTTGATTAATAGTTTTGTAGACATGATTTTTGTCTAAATCTGTCATTGACTTCTCTTGTTCTAAAATACTCTTAACTAGCTGTTTTCTAATATCTCTTGAGTAGTGTTCTTTTAGTGCTTCTATTATCTCTTCTTTTGTCATTTCAATTTCCAAATAATTTTTTTGTATTGTACTAAAACTAACTAAATTTAGCAAGAACTATTTTCTAATATTGTTTTTTAATAATCCCTATTTTATGGACTTTAAAAGAGTTTTATTTGTTGTGATATATACACAATTCAGACACATTTACTCTATATACTACTCCCATGAAAGAGATGGTTTTTCTTCCTATTTTCCATTAACCTTTCATAGCTTTTACTTCATAAATTTTTCCCTTAGCCCTATAGGCAAAAGTAAAAGCTTCTTTTTAACTTGCAAATCCACTTTTAAAACTACAAGATTTTTTCTCTTGAACAATCGCTTTTTGTTTCTCTTTTCTTTTGGT
>Ga0256827_10003266_pt1 | contig 10329 bp, 9 predicted proteins | sample CV84metaG_FD_185977 | JGI IMG/M metagenome (GOLD analysis project Ga0256827, IMG submission 185977) | Hydrothermal vent microbial communities from East Pacific Rise, Pacific Ocean - CV84 | ecosystem: Environmental > Aquatic > Marine > Hydrothermal vents | place: Pacific Ocean: East Pacific Rise...
CATTAGAACGGGTGTCTTTGACTTGCTGGTAAGGTTGCATAACGTAAGAGCGGATTTGATGTCCCCAACCTATTTCACTTTTTTCTACACCATCTATCTCCGCTTGTTTAAGCGCCATCTCATACTCATAGAGACGTGACTTTAACATCTTCATTGCTGCCGCTTTGTTTTTGTGCTGTGAACGGTCATTTTGACACTGAACAACAATGTTGGTCTGGATGTGGGTAATGCGAATGGCAGACTCTGTTTTGTTAACATGTTGACCACCTGCACCCGAAGCACGATAGGTATCAATACGAATATCTTTATCTTCTATTACGATATCAATGTCATCTTCAATCTCAGGAGAGACCATCACCGAAGCAAATGAGGTGTGACGTTTAGCGTTAGAGTCAAAAGGACTGATGCGCACTAGACGGTGGATACCGTTTTCAACTTTAAGGTAGCCATAGGCATTTTCACCACGAATGATAATCGTGGCATCTTTTATCCCCGCCTCATCGCCTGCTTGGTAGTCCATCTTCTCGACTTTAAACTCATGACGCTCCGCCCAACGCATGTACATACGTAACAACATCGCAGCCCAGTCTTGAGACTCAGTTCCACCAGCACCTGGGTGTATGGAGATAATGGCGTTGTTTGCATCTTGTGGTGCATTCAGTAGCATGGAAACTTCCATAGCTTTCACCTGTTCATCAAGACTCTCTGCTTCAGAGAAAAGCATCTCTAAGGTCTCTTCATCACTCTCCTCTTTTCCCATTTCGTACAGTTCAGCTGCATCGGTGAGTGCATTTTGCGCCACACTAAACTTTTCTAACTTACGTTCAAGTTGGGTCTTCTCTTTTTGAACATTGGCCGCATTGGCTGCATCATTCCAAAAACCATCAGAGTTTTCAAGATCTGCAATCTCTTGGAGTTGGTCTTTAATTTTATCAGGTTGAACAACACCGGAAATATTATCCATTTTTATGGCTAAGGTCTTTAATAGTTCTGTATATTCGTAATGGTCCATATGTACTCCAAATCGGGTAATCGTGATGTCATTGCTACGCGGACATGAGGAAAATAGCTTAAAGTGCGTAAGCCGCTTTAAGTTCTCAAATAAGCTTAGATATAATTGCGATTATATTGTAAGAGGGCTTAAAAGATGAGGGTTGTTCATTCACCGCAAGAACTACAAAAATTACTTAAAGCAGAGCAGGGTAGTGTTGGTTTCGTACCTACGATGGGTGCATTACATTTAGGCCACAGAACCTTAATTGACACTGCAAAAAAAGAGAATGACATTACCGTTGTCTCCATCTTTGTAAACCCCACCCAATTTTTAGAGGGTGAAGACCTTGATGCTTATCCACGTAAAGAAGAAGCAGACAAAAAGATCTGTGAACTTAGTGGTGTGGATTACCTCTTTTATCCAACGAAAGAAGCGATGTATGGTGAAGACGAAGTCACACTTAATGCTCCTCAGGTACGTGGTTATATTATGGAAGGTTTTTCTCGTCCCGGTCATTTCTCCGGTGTTTTGACTGTTGTTAATAAATTGCTTAACATTGTAAATCCCACTAAAGCGTACTTTGGTAAAAAAGATGCCCAGCAGTTGATGCTTATTGAAACAATGGTGGCTAACCTTTTTATGGATGTAGAGATAGTTCCTATGGATACGGTACGTGAAAAAGATGGTTTGGCTATGAGTTCACGTAACATCTATTTGGATGAAATAGAGCGTGAAGAAGCACTTAACATCATTAAGTCTCTACGTATCGCAACCCAGATGATCATGCGTAAAGAGTGCACAAGCCAAGAGATTAATGAGGCGATGTTAGAGGTACTTAATCCTTTAGTCGTAGAGTATGTGACGATTGTGAACAGAGCTTTTAAGCCTATTACAAAAGTAGAGATTGGCAATACGATTATTTTAGTCGAAGCGATGAGTGGTAACACACGTTTACTAGATAATATTTGGATATAAAAAAAGATTATAATTATATAAATATGTTTGAATAAAATAGTAAATATAGTATACTTAAGTAGATTTACTACTATTTAATAGTAAAAAGGATGTTTTATGGTTTATGGATATCTTCGTCTTTATAAAGAGAAAACAGAACTAATCAAACAAAAAAATGCTATCGAAAAGTATGTTGAAATACATCACCTTGAGCTGAGTGTGTTTATTGAAGTAGAGACTTATTCTAAAAAGACAGCAGACCAAAAACGTATTGATTTTCTATTGAGTAAGGTGAGTGCGGGTGATACTCTTGTTTTAGCGGATCTGTTTAGACTTGGGCGTAATATGCTTGAGATATTGAACTTAATTGAGCGATTGCGAAAAGAGAAAGTCCTGCTTGTTTTTGCTAATCAACCTGAGTTAAACACTACACAAGAGAACCCTAATCTTACATTGATGCAAACTGTCTTTAGTTATTTTGCAGAGACTGAACGTGCCTTTATCTCAACACGTACTAAAGAGGGGTTAGCGGCAGTTAAAGCTAAGGGGATTAAGCTTGGACGACCTAAGGGACATAAAAATAAAGAGCGTGCGCTTGATGGGCATCGTGATGAGATTATGGGGTTATTGAATCTTGGGATTAATTTGACGGCAATACAGAAGATTGTGAATCAGAAGATGAGTAAGGGGCTTTCGTATAGTAGTTATAAGTACTTTATTGATCATGATGAAGAGCTTCTCCACGCGAAGCATAACTACGACAAACAAAGCCTCTTCCATTAAGAAAGTTGTAGCTTCAGCGCAATTTACACCGGAGTTTGTTACTTGTTGTCTTGGTGGAGGGGGACACAGCTTTCCTTTTTTAACGCTACGCTAAAAGTAAAGTTATGTCCCTCTGCTGAAGGGTTGAAACTTTTAAATCTACAACTTTTTCCTGTACAGTGATTTTTGCGATGCACTTCGTTATTGCTGAACTTTCTTGAAAAGTTAAAGAAGCCCGTCATTCCTTTGAAAAAAGGAATCCACGGGTCACAATCTTCAAGCGATTCAAGCTTCTCTAAGATGAGCTTTGCCATCTTTACATTCAACATTCAACATTCAACATTCAACATTCAACATTCAACATTCAACATTCAACATTCAACATTCAGTTAGTGGTGCTTTTTCTTTCTAATCTTCTTATGTTGTAGTTTCGCGGATGGTACCAAGAAGCCTTCTTCAATCATAAGCTCAACAGTCTTTTTGAAGACAGGTGCGGCACTTTGAGCGGCGAATTTGAAGGCAATTTTTGGTCGCACTACGGTGACGCCTATGGTGTAGTTGTGTGTCTCATCATCGGCAAAGCCTATAAACGAGGTGTTGTATTTACGGCGGTAGTGACCATGTTCTGCGATCTGGGCTGTTCCTGTTTTTCCGCCTACGGTAATGCCATCTACTAGCGCTTTTTGTCCTGTTCCTTCCACTGCTGTTTTTTTGAGAATACGTTTAACGCGTTCTGCAATAGCGGGTTCAAGAAGTTGAATAGGCTCTTCTGTCTCTATTGGGATATGTCTACCACTTTGATCGATGTACTCGTCTGTAAGGCGAGGAATAACCATACGACCGTGGTTATTAAAGACGTTGTAGGCTTTAAGTAGCTGCATAAGGTTGGCGCGTATGGAGTACCCATAAGCGGCACTTGCTTTATAAGTCTCTGTACTCAACTGTCTTATGCTGGGAAGTTTACCTCTGTATTCATTAGTAAGATCAACGCCTGATTTTTGTGTAAATCCAAAGTCAACAAGCCCTTGATGGTAGTCTGTTGCATTGAGTCGTTGTGCTAGGATAGAGATACCAATGTTTGAAGAGTAAACGATTACATTTTCAGCGCTTAAGTAGTCTTCTTTATGTTCGTCAGTAATCCATCTTTTTCCGATTTTAAATCGTCCATGATGTACATTGACTACTTCAAAGGGGTTAACAAGACCATGCTTCATCAAGAGGGAAAACACTATGGGCTTTAACACCGATCCCGGTTCAAAACTATACTCAACAGCGTGAACTTGTAGAGAGTTAATATCTTTTTGTTTAATATCTTTGGGCTTAAAACGATTAGAACTAGCCAAGACGAGCATCTTGCCGCTCTTCGCTTCCATAACCGTAACCATGATCTGTCTCGCGCCCATCTTCTTTTTCATTTTGTCACACATCTGCTCAACCCTTGACTGAAGGGTGACAGGGATGGTCAGTTTCACACTAAGACCATTTTCGGCGTACTTTGTAGTGCTCTCTTTATTGAGGATCATATAGCCATTAACATCTCTTGGTGCACGTTGTAGACCATTTTTTAGTGGGGTTAGCTCTTCATTGTACTGGCGTTCTATCCCTTTTTTACCCTTGGAACGGGTGTAACCATGGTCTTCATACTTTTTAGGGTACCCAATAACAGGGGTAAGCAGATCACCATAAGGGTAGATGCGTGCTTCTCCACTCTCTATAATGTCAAGACCTTGCAAGATCAAGCGACCGCTCGATGTTGTGTAGGGGATAAAGACATTTAAACGTCGTAATTCATAGGCTAAGGTTTTTAGGTATTGGGCATGTTGTTCTGAGATGCTATAACTAAGGGTAATCGTCCCATGTTTACGAAGCTTTTGACGAACTTTCTTTACTGGGATATCACTGTATATGGAAAAAAGTTGTATGAAAAGCTCTTTTTTATCAGGATCAAGGTTTTTAGAGTTAATCATCGCTTTATAGACTTTTTTAGTGATGGCGAGGTGAAAACCGTCAGCACTAATGATACTACCACGCTCAGCATTAGTAGCGTCAGAAGTATAAAGAGAAGGAAGGTTCCGTGGCTTGACTGCTGTGTAGAACATGGTGCTTAAAAAGATTAAAAAGCCAATAACAATAAAAATAAAGAGGAGTAAGATCTTAGTAGATTTACTATCGTCATCAACCATACTTACTCCTTTAGAATTTATGCTCACTTATTAGTGCGAAAATATAGCTAGAATATGATTATAAAGGTGTTAAAAAGGTGCATCTATTTATGGCTTTATGTTATAGTTTGCTTTTTACTACTTAGGAATAAATTTATGCGCATCATACTAAGCTTTTTACTTTTTACCTTATCCCTTTTTTCGGTTGAACTTGAGTTAAACAAGACTTACGAGGGTCCTGTAAAACTGACTGTTTCATCCTTAGGGGCAAACATGGGTGTTCCTCCGCATTGGAAAGCAGTGGCAAAACAAGGAGAAGGACTTGTCCTGTTTCAAGACAGTAGCAAAGACACCATAATATTGCGTTCCAAACAGTTCAATGTTAATGCGGCTTTACGTTATCTCAACGAGACACACTATCTTAAAAATAGTCTCAAAATTTTTCCACAAGAACGTATTGTGAAGATCAATCAACATATATTTAGACGGGCCTATACCTCTAATGGTGGAAGTAATCGGGCCTCACAACTTGTCTATATTGTTGTTGGATCACAGTCTCGTGCAGTTGTGATTAATGTGATGTATGACAAAAAAAACGAGAGCGCTATTAAGGCCATTAGTATGAACATTGCACAAGCACTGAGTTTTACAGCCACGCCGCAACTTAAAAGTCTAGAACGCAATTTGGACTCACGTCTTAAGGGATTGCATGTCGCCTATATCAAGCGTGATGGTGCCTATGATGAAAAACGTGAGTTATGGCTCTGCTCAAATAGACGTTACTTAATCCAAGAAGATCGTACGGTTGCCGGGGGTATGTCCCGTGTCAAAGAGCAAAAACTTGGGTATTGGGCTTTTGAAAATGATCAGTTGGTATTACAAGGTGATGATGGCTTAGACCGATTAATAAAGGTTGAACTTAAAGACAACGCACTCCTGTTTGATGGTCTCCGTGGGTACGAGTTGAACAACAGAAAATGCCAATAATAACTTCTTTTTTAGTGCAAACCGCTAAAATGTCATCAAGAATATCATAGTGAGAACATAATGGCTGATCGACAACTCTTTATCTTGACTGTATTGCTTATTGGCATCAGTATTATCTTCTCTTACTCTCTTTCAAGTTATATTGTGGTGCTCTTTAACTACAGTGACTTTCACTTTGTCATCCGTCAAGGTGCTTTTGGTCTACTCTCTATTTTAATTATGTGGACGCTATCACAGATGAATCCTGACGTTTGGTTAAAACGTTTGGGCTTAACTCTTTTTGTTGGGAGCCTGTTTTTAATGGTCGCCATGCCATTTATGCCTTCAAGTCTTGTAAGTGAAGTAGGTGGTGCAAAACGGTGGATTAAAGTGGCAGGCTTCTCTTTAGCCCCAGTCGAGTTTTTCAAGGTGGGTTTTGTTTACTTCCTAGCATGGAGTTTTTCGCGTAAACTAGGACATCATGGTGGTATGGGTGTTAAACAAGAGTTTATTCGTCTTGCGCCTTATTTGGTTTTTTTCCTCTTTGTGATGGGGCTTATCGCTGTGATGCAAAAAGACCTTGGACAAGTTGTGGTCTTGAGTATGACCCTGCTCTTTATGCTAATCTTTGCAGGAAGCAGTGGCAAGGTCTTTATTACGATTATGGGGTTTGCCTTTACCTTTTTTATGATCTTTATCTTTACTGCAGAACACCGTATCGCTCGGATTAAGTCATGGTGGTCTCTCGCTCAGACACAACTGGAACCTTTTTTACCTAACTGGCTCTTAACCAAACTCCACGTCGAAAGCTACAGCGAACCCTACCAGATATCCCACTCGCTAAATGCCATCCATAATGGTGGACTTTTTGGGGCAGGACTGGCCAATGGAACCTTTAAACTTGGCTTTCTATCTGAGGTACACACGGACTTTGTGTTAGCTGGTATAGCAGAGGAATTTGGCTTCTTTGGAGTGATGTTAGTGACCTTACTCTTTTTAGCTATTTTACAACGTATCTTTAAGATTGCAAACCGTAGTCGTGATGAGAAGAGTTACCTTTTTAGCATTGGTATTGGTCTTATTATTGCTTTTACCTTTCTCATTAACTCCTTTGGTATTAGTGGGATTACCCCGATTAAAGGTATCTCGGTGCCATTTTTGAGTTATGGTGGTTCTGCCATGCTCGCGGCAGCGATAGGGATAGGTATGGTCTTAATGGCTTCGCGAAAAGTTAAACTAAAGAAGGTGGCATAGATGAAAATAGCACTGACAGGTGGTGGTACGGGTGGACACTTGGCGATTGCAGCTGCACTATTAGAAGCCTTGAAAACGCGAGGACATGAGGCAATTTATATTGGTTCGACATCAGGACAAGATCGCGCTTGGTTTGAGCAAGAAGAGCGTTTTGAGAAGCATTTTTTTCTAGAAACAAGTGGGGTGGTTAATCGTAAGTATTTGGGTAAAGTCTGGGCTTTATGGAAGATTTTTCGCGCTGTGATTAAAACACGTGCCATACTAAAAAGAGAGAAGGTCGATGTTGTTATCTCCGTGGGCGGTTACTCTGCAGCTGCGGCGACCTTCGCTGCCTATACCAAACAGATTCCATTTTTTATCCATGAACAAAATGCAGTGATGGGTCGTCTTAACACCATGATGAAACCTTATGCCCGTGCATTTTATAGCTCCTATGATGAGAAGTCACCGGTTAGTTCCTACCCTGTTCGTGATATTTTTTTTACAACAGCACATGTAAGAAAAGAGCTTAAGACTATTGCTTTTTTAGGTGGTTCACAGGGAGCGCAGTTCATTAACAACCTCGCGTTAGAGACAGCATCTATCTGTATTGCAAAGGGCATTAAAGTTATCCACCAATGTGGTGATCGCGATTTTGAACGTGTACAAGAAGCTTACAAAAGCCAAAAGTTAGAGGTTGAACTCTATAGCTTTACAAAAGAGCTTCCTAGCCTTATAGAACGTGCTGACTTGGCGGTGAGTCGTGCTGGTGCGAGTACCTTATGGGAAGTGAGTGCAAATGGTCTTCCTGCGCTCTTTGTCCCATACCCTTACGCAGCAGGTGATCATCAGTTCTACAATGCGCAATACTTAGTAGAAAAAGGGTTATCGTGGTCTCACCGTGAGAGTGAAGGATATGCTCGTAACCTTATTTCAATTTTAGAGAGTGACTTAGAAGAGAAGAGTAAGGGGCTTATGGCCTTGGGTCATAGAGGTGGCGCGAAAGCGATTATTGAAAACATAGAGGAGCAGATGAATGTTAGCTGATTTAGCACAGTGGTTAGTGCATAATATTTTAGACATGGGGTACATGGGTATCTTTTTATTGATGATGATAGAGAGCTCATTTATCCCTTTTCCAAGTGAACTAGTTTTGATCCCTGCTGGTTATTTGGCACAACAGGGTGAGATGAATGTTTTTCTCATCTTTTTAGCCTCTCTTTTAGGTTCATTAGTTGGCGCTTTCATTAACTATTTTCTCGCATTATTTGTTGGACGAGAATTATTGATGCGCTATGGAAAGTACTTTTTTATCTCTAACAGTGCGATGGAAAAGATGGAACGTTTTTTCCATCGCCATGGACCTATCTCTACATTTACAGGTAGATTGATCCCCGGTATTCGCCAACTTATCTCCATTCCAGCAGGTATATCTAGAATGCAATTACTACCATTTACACTCTACACGGCGCTTGGTGCAGGAATATGGAGTATTGTATTGATTACACTTGGATATGTCTTAGGTGAGAACAAAGAACTGATTGCAGGCTATCTGCAACAGATCACATTTGCGACAATTGCAGCTATTATAGTACTTATAATTGTTTATATAATACGCATAAAAACAAAAAATAATAAAATTTAGATTATATTTAGCTTGAATTCATATCAAAGCCTCTATACTAGCCGCAATAAAGAGATATAAGGATTTATTATGATTGAAACGATTCAAAAAGTAGAAGAACAATTTCAAAATATCAATGCCATGGTCAACACTCAAAGCTACGGTATGCAGTTAAAAGATCCAAGTTTCATTGAGAAGCTTTCAATTGCTGTTGAAGAGGCATATGTGAGTCTTAATGATGGGATGTGTGAAGAGATGAAAGCGTGTAAGACCTGTAATTATCAGCGTAACTACCTACGTAATATGATGGGGATTTTTAATGACATTGAGACTGCTGGTAGTATCTCAGGTACGGTTAAACGTGAACTTTTTACCTTTCCTGAGAAGATTAAAGAGGTCCTAGACCGTATTCAACAAGTGCTTAAAGAGATCTAATCTTTTTTTAGTGTTACCAATTCACTATGCTTTACGTCAGGGTTGAGGTACTTTAGCCCTATTACAGCATCTAAAAGTTATAATCCAAACAATAATTTTTTAATCAAGGAGACCTTATGCCACAGATTCCAGGCGGGTTCGAACTTATATTAATTCTAGCAGTTGTACTGCTTCTTTTTGGTGGTAAAAAAATACCACAACTTGCTAAAGGTCTTGGCGAAGGTATTCGTAACTTCAAGAAGTCTGTAAAAGATGATGAGCCAGAGGTCGCTAAAAATGACACTGAAACTGAAGAGACTAAAAAAGTAGAAGCTTCAGAAGAGGGTGCATCAACTGAAGCACCTAAAGAAACAAAACAAGCCTAACATTGAAACAACGTGTTTCAGCGCTCCTTAGAGAGCAGTTTGATCGTGATGTTGTTTTAGAAAAACCAAAAGATCGCTCTTTTGGTCACTTCGCAACCCCTGTCGCTTTTTCTCTCGCAAAAGAACTTCGTAAATCACCTATGATCATCGCAGAAGAGTTAGCTTCTTCATTTGGCGAACATGAGATGTTCTCAGCAGTTGAGTCTGTCAAAGGTTATATCAACCTACGTCTTTCAGAATCATTCTTAGATGAGTACGCTTCATGGGCTTTGGCAAATGAAGAGGCGTTTGGAACGATAGAGACGGATCAGAAGATTCTTTTAGAGTTTGTAAGTGCTAATCCTACGGGACCATTGCACATTGGTCATGCGCGTGGCGCAGTTTATGGTGACACACTTCTACGTCTTGGTCGTAAGCTAGGTTATGAGATCACTGCTGAGTACTATGTTAATGATGCAGGTAATCAGATCGATCTTTTAGGGCTTTCTATTCAGTTAGAAGGTCGTGCAAACATTTTAAATGAAGATGTAGCATACCCTGAAAGCTTCTATCGTGGTGAGTACATGAAACAATTGGCTGTAGATGCTGTTGATGCCTTTGGTAAAGAGATATTAAGTGCTGAAAGCCGTCAAAAAGAGCTAGCACTTTGGGCAAAAGATAAGGTGATGGAGATCATTGTTAAAGATCTTGGCGATGCTAACATCCACTTTGACACCTTTGTCTCTGAGTCAACACTTTATGATGAGTGGGATCGTGTGATGAAGAAGATGGGCGACAATGTCTATGAAGCTGAAGGTAAGGTGTGGATTCGTTCTAGTGACAAAGAAGACGAGA
>Ga0256827_10003267_pt1 | contig 10326 bp, 6 predicted proteins | sample CV84metaG_FD_185977 | JGI IMG/M metagenome (GOLD analysis project Ga0256827, IMG submission 185977) | Hydrothermal vent microbial communities from East Pacific Rise, Pacific Ocean - CV84 | ecosystem: Environmental > Aquatic > Marine > Hydrothermal vents | place: Pacific Ocean: East Pacific Rise...
GTGGGTGTCCATTTGGTGATAGCCGTCGAGGAGTTCGCGAAAGTTTTTTGGACCGATGGCGAGCATGACGGGGAGTCCGATGGCGGAGGTGAGGGAGTAGCGGCCGCCTACCCAGTCCCAGAAGGTGAACATGTTGGTGGTGTCGATCCCAAATTCGGATACGGCATCTGAGTTGGTGGAGAGGGCTACAAAGTGTTTTGCAATGGCGGATTCGTCGGTGAGTTGTTCCAAGCACCATGCGCGGGCGGTGTGTGCGTTGGTCATGGTTTCTTGTGTGGTAAAGGTTTTGGAGGCGACGATGAAGAGGGTTTCTTCGGCGTTTAGTCCTTGTAGTGCTTCGGCGATGTGGGTTCCGTCGACGTTGGAGACGAAGAGAATGTTGAGGTCTCGTTTGGTGTAGGGTTTTAGGGCTTCGTAGGCCATGACGGGGCCAAGGTCTGATCCGCCGATTCCAATGTTTACAATGTTTTTGATGGATTTTCCGGTGTGTCCTTTCCATGCACCGGAGCGAACGAGTTCGCTGAAGTCTTCCATTTGTTCGAGAACGGCGTGGATTTCTGGAATCACGTTTTTGCCGTCTACTTCGATGCAACTGTCTTTGGGGGATCGAAGTGCTACGTGTAGAACGGCGCGGTCTTCGGTGGCGTTAATTTTTTTGCCGGTAAACATGGCTTCGATCCATTGGTTTAAATCGGCGGAGTTTGCAAGGGCGATTAGTTTTTCGATGGTTTCTTCTGTGATTCTATTTTTTGAATAGTCCAGCAAGAGATCGTTTGTTTTTAAGGTAAAGGATGCGTTGCGTGCGGGATCTTTAAAAAGATCGCGAAGGTGCTGGTTTTTTAAATCGGCGAAATGGGTTTCAAGGGCTTTCCATTCTGGGCGGTCTGTTAATTTTTTTTGCATAATAATTTCCTCGTTAAATGGGTTTTGAGCGAGTGAAGATATAATGATTAGGCGAGCGGTAAAACAAAATTCTAAATCTCTTTTCAAAAGTCCGCTTGTTTCTGGTGGAGGGAGAGAGTAAACTGCCCCACTTATTTTTTATGGAGAGAAAAGAATGGCAATGAAAGCACGATTTTATACAGCTCTAACACTTCTTTTAATTGGGCTTCCGTTGACGGGGGCGTGTTCGGCTACGAACGATGATTTGGATGTGAAACGAATTTCTCGCACGGTTGCTTATGCTCTTCCGCTTTATCATCTTAATCAATTAAAACTGGATGAAAATGTGTCGACGAACGCTTTTGAATTGTTCTTAACTTCGCTTGATCCGGCTCATAGTTATTTTTTGCAGGCCGACATTGATTTGTTTAGAAAGGATTCAAAAACGCTTGCGCGGGATCTTCGTAAGGGCGATGTTGAATTTTCAAAAAAGGTAGTAAAGGTGCTACTTGAGCGAATCAAAAACCGGAATGCGTATATAAAAACGGTGCTTAAAAAAGGGTTCGATACTTCTGTTGATGAATCGTTTAATTGGGATCGCACGCATGTTGGTTGGCCAAAAGATGTGGCTGAATGGGATGAGCTGTGGCGCAAACGAATTAAAAATGAATATGTGGCCCGCTTGGTTTCTAAGCAGGTTTATGCCGAAGAGACCACCTCGACTACTAACGCGGGCGCGACGGTTGCAACCAACGCGGTGGCAAAGACAAGTGACTCGGCCACCACCACAAATGTAACGGCGAAGGTGGAGAAGGAAGAGGCGTATGATCCCGAGGCAGAGTTTGCGAATCTCACGCCAGAGGAATATATATTGGAGCGTTATAAACAATATGAACTCACCATGAAAACCTTTGATGATGAGATGATTTTGCAGCGATACTTAAGTTCGTTTACTCATGTTTATGATCCGCACAGCGATTATCTTTCCCCCAGTAGTCTTGAAGATTTTAACATTCACATGCGCCTTTCGCTTGTGGGGATTGGTGCGATGCTTCGCTCCGATGATGGAATGATAAAGATTACTCGTGTTATGCCGGGTGGTCCTGCCGAAAAGGACGGTCGCCTTAAAGCGGGAGATCGAATTGTGGCCGTTGGGCAAGGTAAGAAAAAGCCTGTGAGTATTTTATATTGGCCGCTATATAAAAGCGTTCGGCTTATTCGAGGCGAGGTGGGAAGTACGGTTGTTCTTTCTGTGATTCCGGCCGCGGATCGAACAGGATCACGAATCAAAAAAATCGATCTTGTGCGCGAAAAAATAAAACTTGAAGAGCAGGCTGCAAAAGGAGAAGTGCACGAAGTTAAACAAGCAGATGGCACAATTCGTAAAATTGGGGTAATCACGCTTCCCGACTTTTATGCCGATTTTAAAGCCACCCGAGATCACGAAAAAACAGCACGGCGTGCAACGATCGATATTAAAAAGATCATCAACGAATTAGTGCCGCAAAAGATTGAAGGACTCATTCTTGATTTGCGTAATAATGGTGGCGGCTCTTTGCGGGAATCGGTAGAAATTGCAGGTCTTTTCATTCCTTCTGGTCCCATTGTTCAGGTAAAAGACCGGACGCGTATTGAAGTGCTTCCCGATGTGGACCCGACCACCGATTACTCGGGACCTATGATTGTGCTTGTGAACTCGTTAAGTGCATCGGCTTCTGAAATTTTGGCGGCGGCTTTGCAGGATTACAAACGAGCAATTATTGTGGGAGATCATCAAACCCACGGAAAAGGAACCGTTCAAACTCTCGTTCCTCTTGGGACGAAAAGAGGTTCCTTAAAAGTTACCACAGCCGGATTTTATAGAATTAATGGCGGCTCCACTCAGTTGAAGGGCGTTACGCCAGATATCATTATTCCTTCTTATCTCGATGTGATGGGGCTTGGCGAAAAATCGCTGGAACATGTCTTGAAATGGACAAAGATTCGACCCTCTATTTATCGCTCGTTTAATCGGTCCACCGATTTGATTCCTCGGCTTGCTCAGCAGTCGAAGGCTCGTCTTGAAAAAAATGAGGAATTTCAAAACTTTCTAAAAAAACGGGCGCGTCTAAAAAAACGGTTCGACAGCAAAACCGTTTCGCTTTCTCTTGAAAATCGCATCGCTGAAGCGGAAGCCGAAAAAGAGCTGGACGAAATTCAAAACGGAAGCTTTTTAGACCAAACGGGGCAGGATAAAAAAGAGAAAAAAGATGACATGGTGTTAAACGAAACCATTCATATTCTTTCTGATATGATTGACGCGAAGAAAAATATTTCTGCGGAAATCAATGTGCCAGCACCTTCTCTTTCTTCCACAAATTTAGTGGCGAAATAGATCTGTTTTATAGCGCAACGATGGAGTCGAGGGTAAGCTGGTTCCATCCGGGTTGTTCAAGAAGATGTTCAAGCAGAACGGCCGAAGCCACCGAATCATAAAGTGCATCGTGGGCTTCGCGGTCTTGAATGATGGAATCAATTTTTGATTTCAGGTTTAGCGAGCGGGTTAAATCGTCTAAGGCGTAAGATGAAAGCGTGGGCCAAGCTTTACGGGCAAGACGCAAGGTGTCGATCCACGGGCCAAACGAGTGCAGTGGAGCCATGCGTTGAAGGAACTTTTTTTCGGTGCCCACATTGTGCGCACAAAGCGGTTTGTCGAGTACGCGCTCTTTTATTTTTTTCCAAATCTCGGAAGGGGCCGGGGCGTGAGAAAGTTCGTTTCGAATAAGGGCGTGGCGACCGGGCGCATGAGAATTAAAGGGGCGACTTGAATCAACTTTTAGTAAAGATTCAAACATCGATGAAGCATCAACTTGTCCCTCTTTAAGTGTAACCAAGCCAATTTGCCAAGGCTCGTTCGGATAACCCGAAACAGAGCCTGTGGTTTCGTAATCGAGTACGGTAATGCTTATTTTTTTAATTGTTTGAGCCATTTGTCGAATGCTTTGTCACCCAGATTTGTAACATCCCGTCGACCATCTTTTGTGATGAGATTTCCTTTTGCGTCGATGATGATAAGAGATGGGATTCCTCTAATGATAAATTTGGCTCCAAGCGTGTTTTTGTGCTCATCGCCAAAGGGAAGAACGAGCCAAGGCATATTGCTTTCTCGCATATATTCATACATGGCTGATTTTTCGTGATCTGAACTTACAAAAACAACCTCAAATGCGTTTCCTGCTTTGGTCATGTTTTTGTGGAATTTCACAAGCTCAGGTGTGAACGCTCGGCAAGGAGGACACCAATGTGCTGAAAAATAGATGCCAATAATTTTTTTGTCGGAGAGCACCGCAGTGGAGAAACTTTTCTTTTTGTAGTTGTGTAGTTTTTCTCCAAACATTTTTACAAGCTCGGGATTTGCGGTTGCTTTTGGTTTGGTTTCTTTTGCAAAAGCAACGGAAGTTAGTAGTAGTGTTAGGATGGTGATCTGTTTAATTGATTTCATTTTTTTTCCTCGGTTGGTGTGATTATTCACCTAAGTATATTAACAATTTATCTTGCGAAAGAAGGACAAGATCGCCAATACCATCGCCATTAAGATCGCCAGAACGAATGGCATGAGGTTCACCGCCTCTACTGTTTTTGTTGCTAGCAAATTCTGTTAATAAAAATATTTTAAACGCCATCTCTTTTTTGAGAATGTTTTTTGTTGTGCTAATCAATTCAACTTGTTGATTGCCAAGATCAACCACTGCTAGCATTGGGCGGGGTGGGGAGGAGAGGGTGACGGAGGTGGAGAAGGAGAGTGAAGGATCTTCGGTTGCTGAAACATATTCGGATAAAATTTCGGGGGCGAGTGTGGTTCCGTTGCTAATAATCAAGTTGATTCCTGCGCGGTCAAGAAGCACGAAAATATCGCGCTTTTTGTTTTTAAGTTGCACGAGTGCATCGATTCGAGAAGGAGCATCGGTTAGGTGTATTTTGCTGGCTTTCTTCCCGTTAAAATAGATGAGATCGTGCGCGTTATTATCGTAGAGCATCGTGGATTTTTCTCCGGTAATAAGCTCATAGGTGCAACTGTCGGCAAGAACGGCTTGAGCATTTTCAGGATTAAATTGAGCGGCCACTTGGTAGCTATTTTTTTTCCATTCAAATTCGCGCGAAAGGGTGCGGCCGGTTACGATTAAATGTGTTCCGTTGCCGGGTTTGGTTAAGGTGATTTGCTTAAAGGTGAGGGGTTGGCTCAGCGCACGAAACGATTCGCTGGTGATGGCTTCAAGCTTTCCTTTTTCGAGCACAAACATTTTGGGTGTGCTGTACGGAATAAATAGAATAATGCCGGTTTTGTTGTCGGGCAGTTGAAAGGCCAATAAATCGGATGGATCGTTTTGTAACTCAATTGGATATAAAGTGGTCTCTTTTTTTACAACATCCATTTGAGCAAGTTGCAACTTTTTGTCTTCGCCTTTGCAGAGTAGCCAGCAGGTGTTTGTGGTGGCAATGGCACATCCTGCCAAAACCTTTCCAGGCGTTTTTAAAATGGTTGGAAATGCGTCTAGGTTTTTGATGGAATGTTGTGCTGCGAGGGCCTCTTTTTTGCTAATCACAAGCAGATCGCCGTTTGCAAAACGAGAAAGACGAGTAACTTCTGAGAGCGTGTTGATGTGTCGGGGTTCGGGGGTGAGGCCATTTTCTGTGCCCATATAAAGATGCAGGCGACTTAGCTCGGATGCCGCCACAAAAAGATCATCAAATCCATCGGAGTTTAAATCAGAAACCAACCACGCCGGTGTCTGTTTTTTGTCCGCACCTTCAAGACCAATTCGGAACGGCGAAATTTCTTGTGCGTCTAAAAGAGCTGGTTGTTCTTTTTTCTTAAATCCGTAGAGCCGTAGTGCTTGGCGGTTCCGCAAAATAGCCACAATTTGTGGCGGATTGTTTGGTGTTTTAAGAAGATCTAAATATTGGAGTGGGGGCAAGGAGATGGGTTGTTCGATTCCAAAAATACCTTTGCCTTGACCGTATCGAATTCGCATTGGAATTTTGCCATTCTTGAAGAGGGTAATTAAGTCGGGAATCCCATCGGTGTTGATGTCTGCCATTTCGCAGCGGTAGCTTTTTTCGGAGGAATGAGAGAGCGTTTTAGATTTAATAAAAGTGTGTTTTTCGTTGTTCCAAAGGATCTCAAGCCGATTGCTTCGTCCTATCAGTAGATCTGGTTTTTTGTCCCCATTCAAATCGCCCACGCGAATTGAAACCACTTTGGAGAGATCCTTTAAAAAGATCTTTTGCGGATTTTCAAAGGAGCCGTCCTTTTTTTGAAATCGAATTTGTAATCCTAAAGAGGAGCCAAATGTGATGAGATCTAAACGCTGGTCGTTATTTAAATCGGCTATTTTAAAGGTGCCCAGCGCTTGATCCACAATCATGCCTCGATTGTCAAATTGCTCTTCTAAGGAAGAGAGTTTATCACCCGTCGAACTGGTTGCTTTTCGAATCAAAATTTCGATACGAGAGGCTGTGTTGTTAATAAAAATTACATCGTCTAAACCATCGTGATTAAGATCAATCACTTTCAACGTCCGTGTTCCTTTGTCGAATTTATGAATTTCTAATGGCTGGAAGCCAAAGTCACGTTGCTCGACAATCTCTTTGGCCTGAACGGCTGTTAGAATTAAAAATACGGGGAGAATATGTGATGGTTTAAACATGTGTAATTCCTATTTTCTATTTAATAAGTACGGTCAAATTAATAGGTGAGAACTGCTTTTAAATGCAATCCAGTTGGCGTGATTTCAGTAAACTTAAATATGCTCGTGAAGAAAGTAGACAGGTGTTCGCCGGGGGGGAGTTTTGAGATTTCTGGGTGAATTGATGAAGAATCAAGCTCTAAAAGGAGATTCTCTAAAACAGAATTGAGTATGGGATCTTTTGCTGCATTCATTACCATAGAAAGATATTTTTTTAAATCAATCTGAGAATACCCAATCGCATTTTTTGGAATTTTTGAGGTCAAAGATTGAATCAATTTTGATTCTTCATAACTGCTGGTTCCTTTGGCCATATTCGATGTTCGAATGGCATCATGAACTTGGGCAGAAAGACCGTAAAACAGATAGTTGTCTAAAATCGCAATACTAATTGTTTGGTCGGGGGGAGATCCTTTTGCAGAATAAACAGTGTGCTCCAGAAAGGTTTCAATTTCGATGCTGTGCGCGATGCCCGCTTGCAACGAAGGCAGGGCGACGAGCGTTTCAATGCTCTTTTTGAAGGCCGCTTCGTTTTTGAGTTCGATTGCAATCAGACCGCCAATTGTTTTTGAACTGGGCGCCGCAAAACTTAAAATATGTGTGCCAATATGGTTGATGAAATCTTGCTCAATATCGAGACCTATATTCTGACGAACCATCTGCAAACCCGTGTTGAATTGCGCTAAAACAGCAGGATCAACTTCGTTGAGTATGTTGGGTAACTCTTTCCAGAATCCAGGAATGTTGATGCGTTCCACATTAAAAGAATATAGATTTTTCGGGATGAAAGGAACTTTGGGTAGTGGCAAGGGTTGGGGGTCTATTAAGGTGAAAATACCTTTTTTTAAATCACTAACATCCAGTTGGACGTTTAGAACCATTTCAGTTTCTTTTGCTTCTAGTTTTAAGGAAAGATCTTGAATGCCCCCAAACCCAAGTGCTTCAAATATTTTTTTATCGGTTTCGCTAGAGAGTGTTGTCTCTTTTTTTAGCATTTTACCAATCGAAAAGGTGATTTCTAATGTTGGCTCGCTTGCCGGTTCTTTTGCGGCCTCTTTTTTGAGCTGCATAATCGCTCTTTCAACCCACTCTTTGTTGTCGGAGATTAAAAAGCTACCGTTGACCCATGTTTGAAAAGTGGGCTTTTCTCCCTCTTGAACCTGTTGAATAATTTCCACTCCTTGAAAGGTGCTTTTAATAATGGAAATAGTTTGGCCCTTTGCTTTGGTTATTTTCTCATCAATGAGTTGGCTCTTTTTAAAATCCTCTTCCGTCATGGTTGTAATAACCAACGCGGATTTTTTATCCACATCAAGCCCCAAAACAACTTCGCCAGAAATCATGTTGATCTCTTCAACAATTAATTCGCGAACCGCATCATTTTGATCTTCCATAATCAAATCCCAAATCGTGGCTTTTGGAGCGCACCCCAAAAAATCACGAACCTGTGCATCTTTCCAAAGGCGACCAAAAGCAGATTTTTCAATCCCTTGCTTGAAGGCTGAAATGTTGGCGAATCGAATCTGTACAACCGTTTCGTTTGGAACCAACTCAACACGCTCTAGCGCATTTGTAAATAGCGGAAGCCCCGCCAACACGAGTAACAAGATACGTTTTCTTATTTTATTTTTCATACTGCTCCTTTTCCTTTGATTTAAAAACAATTCGATGGTGCAATCCTTTCGGGCTAAATGCTGCAGAATAGTAGATTTCTCCTAGAAAAGAAGAGAGATAATCTAAAGAAATCTCTCCTTCTTCAAGAGGTTCGTCGTCCTTTTCTTCTTCATTAGAAAATCCATAACTAAGAGAAACGCTATGATCACTTATAGTTGCCCTAAAAAAACTTTTTATCGTGTCTTTTCCTTTTGCTCCATATAAAAAGGCGTTTGGAAGCATCAGCTTCTCTGCCTCTTGCTGTAACGGATCTTTTGAATCCGTAATCTTGTTGGGTTCTTCATTTCGAACAATCATCGCCTTGATTAACGAAGAGTTTCCGTTGAAAAAAGTATTGTTTGCAATGCAAAATAGAACAGGATCTGCGTTTTCTGGTTCACCAATCGAATACATCGGGTGTGACCGAAACGAAGATGGGGTCTGGAAAGCCGTAGCAAGAGCGGGAATGCTCCGAATGGTAGCAAACGAATGGATGAATCGCTCTTCATCTCGTAAAGACAACGAGTGTAAAAAAATGGAATTTGTGCCTTGTAAGTAGGTTGCTGATGAAAAACGACTTCCCGTAGCGCGAAAAATATCGTCCTCTAAAGACAACCCAAACGATTTTTTTAAGGATTGATCTAGAGATAAAACCCAGATCAATTTTTTAATGGAAATAACGCTCATCCATCGGGGTAACTTTTTCCAAAAATTTACTAAATCAAAATCTGCCACACAAAAGGCTTGAAGCCCTTTTTGAAAAGAGGGCAGCTTCGTCAAGCCTTTTGAATCTGAACGAAATAATGAAAAAATGCCCTGCTTCGGCGAATTCATTCGTAAGAACCCATTAAAAATCAGACCATCATCTGTAGGAATCAAAGAAAAAGTGTACAAATCTCCGCCCAGTATCTTTTGTGTTTTTTTAAAGGTTTTTTGATCTCCCGATATGTACGGAAAATAAATCTCTGCAAATAATCCCGGCTTTGAATCAGGGAACGATGGAGTAAGGGTCGCTTTTTTTAATCGAGTAATCGATTGTTCAATCCAGTCACGTTTTTGCGCAAATAAAAAGGTATTGTTCACAAACGCCTGCCAATAAACCTTATCTTTTTTATCCTTTTGATTGAGTACAAATTGAGATATCTCAACCCCCTGAAAATCCGATTTAACAACCGCTACAGGAAGGTCAAGAGAGTTTCGGAACCACTCTTCTCGTTGTAAAATCTCTTGATATTTTTTTTGCGTGACCTCTGCCGAAAGATAAAAATATAAAATATTCGTAGAATGTGTAGAACATGTAGAATCCCATTGAAAACCATAGAGAACCTCGTTATCTAAAATAGAAAAAACGCTACAAATCATCTGGAACTCGGTTGCAGATGTATTCGTTTTCATCTTTTTCTTTATCTTCTTCAAAAAAGGGTCTTCAAAGCTCTTGTACTGCTTCTGCTCTGCGAGAACATCGTACATCTTTATTAAATGATTTCGAATAACCGAAAAATGCGCGGTTCGAATAATTATGGCCGAGTGATCTGGAACAAGCTCTTTACGCATCATCGCCGATGCACTAAACGCTCCAAAAAAGAGCGCCCAAACCAGAAGAGATCTCTGGAAAAAGGATGACCGATTAAAGCTCATTTTTTTGTTTTTTTCTCCTGCTTCAATTCATTCAAAAATTTACTTGGTCGACGAGGTGCGTCGGGATAAACCAATCCAGATTCTGGGTTGGTTTCGTCATAAGCAAATGCATCGATATGATCTAAAATATATTTTGCTATCCGAGCAGGAATGGCAAAGTTAAGCCCTTCCATTCGGCGCGCGCTCATATTAATAACCCCAATCACCTGACCTCGCGCATTAAATAACGGACCACCTGAATTTCCTGGATTAACGGGTGCGTCTACTTGTAAATATAAAATTCCACCAAAATTCCGATGTGTTTGACTCAACACACCTTCTGTCACCGTCCGTTCAAGACCCAGCGGATTACCAATGGCAAAAATCGTTTCGCCAATCGTCAGATTCTCTTTCGGCGCAAATACAATCGGGTTAACCTTCCCGTCGA
>Ga0256827_10003268_pt1 | contig 10325 bp, 7 predicted proteins | sample CV84metaG_FD_185977 | JGI IMG/M metagenome (GOLD analysis project Ga0256827, IMG submission 185977) | Hydrothermal vent microbial communities from East Pacific Rise, Pacific Ocean - CV84 | ecosystem: Environmental > Aquatic > Marine > Hydrothermal vents | place: Pacific Ocean: East Pacific Rise...
GATTGCTAAATCTCCTATTGGTTCATCTAAAGGTTGGGTACCTGTAAATAAAGAGACTCTTCAACATGTTAAATATCCAAATGTATTTGCACTTGGAGATATTGCTGCTGTTCCAATGGGTAAAACTGGTGGTAGTGCTAGAAAACAATATAAAGTAGTAGTAGATAATGTAATTGCTATGATGGAGGGTAAATCCGAATTACCATCTAAATATGCTGGTTATACAGTATGTCCATTAGTTACAAGTATTGGTACTGTAATGTTAGCTGAGTTTAACTGGACTAAAAAACCAACACCATCATTCCCACTTGACCCAACACAAGAGAGATGGATTTGGTGGTTATTAAAAGTTTATGCCCTTAAACCAATGACACAATATGGTATGCTTTCTGGTAGAGCTTAATTTTATAAATAACTATTAATGGAGATACAAATGAAAAAATTTAATTTAATTTTACTATCAGTAGGTGCTATTTTGGCACTTACGGGATGTAATGATGAACCAACTGGAGAGAAGATAACATATAGCAAAACACCTCAAGAGGTTTATTCTCAAAGTTGTAAAAAGTGTCATGGTGATGATGCTAGTGGTAATACAAAGAAAAAAGCACCAGCACTTAATGATAGACAAGCAGGTGAATTAGAACTTGATTTATATGATGTAAAGAATGGTGGAACAAATCAATCATCAGGAACAGAACATGATATTATGGAACATAATATGAAAAAACTTATTGAAAAAGGTTTTGATTATGACCCAAAAGCTATGGCTCAATATATTGAAAAAAGTTTCTTTAAAATGCCTTTAAAAGAAGAAGCACAAGTAGTAGAAGAGCAACCTACTAAAACAGAAGCTAATATAACAGAAGAACCTACTCTAACAGAAATAAATAGTACAAAATAAATTTATATAGTGATATAGAATATTTTTCTATATCACAACTCTTTATATATAAGCTTTTATATTAAAATATAGTAATAATTACTTAATTTTAAATATTCATTTAAATAATTAGAATGTTATTAGTATATTGATATAATTTCTAATTAATTATATTATTAGGAATAAGCTATGAATAAATCACCAAATAAAGTCTTTGTATGGCCAATGAGTACAAGAATTATACATTGGATGTTGGCAATAACATTTACAACAGCATTTATTACATCTTTTTATGAAGATATGCTACATAATCATATTGCTTTAGGTTTTATTTTTGGTATTATGATTGTTTATAGAATTATTTGGGGATTTATTGGTCCAAGATATGCTAGATTTTCCACTTTTAAGTTAAATTTATCTCAATTAAAATTTTATTTTGTAGAAAAAATTCAAGATAGATGGAGAGCTATTCCTGCTGGACATAATCCAGCATCTAGTTGGTTTACTATATGGGCTATGATTATGGGTTCTATTATAGTTACATCTGGAATGTTATTATATGGTATCCAAGAAGCAAAAGGAATTTTATCTTTTTTAAATGATAGATATTATAATAATATGGATATTATAATGTTAGTTCATCAAATAGCATCTTATATATTTCTTTTTTGGGTATTTTTACATATTTCAGGAGTTATGATAGAGCAATTTTATCATAAAACAAATATGGTATTTGCTATGATTACAGGATTTAAAATAGCAAAAGGAGATGATACAGAAGTTAGTAAAAAGCTTAATTTCTTTGCCTACTCAATAATATTTATTGCTATTGGGACATATTCTTTTATTACAAGTAGTAACTATAATTTTTTAACATCTCAAAAATTTACATCTATTGATTATAAGGCTCAAAATCCTATTTTTGTAGAAAAATGTGGAGATTGTCATAATATATATCCACCATTTCTTCTTCCTAAAAAATCTTGGAGTAGAGTGATGGGAGGACTTGATAATCACTTTGGAGAAGAGATAACAGAAGCAAATATTACAAAATCTCAACAGATTACTATTAAAAAGTTTTTATATGCTAATAGTGCAGATACATCTACTAGAGAGAGTTCTGTAAAAATTATGAAATCACTTGGTAAAAGAGCTCCAAAAGCTATTACAAAAACACCATATTGGAGAGAGACTCATAAAGATATACCATTAAATGTTTTTAAAACAAAAAAGATAAAAGATAAATCAAATTGTATTGCTTGTCATAAAAATTTTGATGATGGTATGTTAGATGATATGGATATAACTTATAGAGATTGATAAGAAAAATAGTTAAAAATAACTATTTTTTTATTAATTATTACTTCTTCTTTTATATAAGATAATATCTACTTATGATAGAATATATATATATAATTTATGCTACTAAATAATATAAAAACTATTTCTTTTTCAGTTTCTCATTAGTTTTAGTTTTGTATAATATAACTTGTCCTTATAAATAGGAGTTAAATAGTCTTATTTATAAATTAGATTATATTTAAAAGGAGTACGGATGCAGGTTGAAGTATCGAGAAGAAAATTTCTTCAAGGTAGTGTTGCTATGAGTATTGTTGGTGGTTCTAGTATAGGGGTTACTAATCTTTTAGCTAGTCATGATGAAAAAGAGAGCAAAACTTCTATCACCACTAAAACAGGAACAGGAGAAGCCAAAGAGGTAGCTACTCTATGTGAGATGTGTGTAAATAAATGTGCGGCACTTGCTAGAGTAGAAAATGGAGTTGTTACAAAACTTAATCCAAATCCACTTTTCCCAAAATCAAAAAATATGTTATGTCCAAGAGGTAACGCAGGTATTCAAGCACTGTATGACCCAGATAGACTAAAGCATCCTATGATTAGAGTAGGTAAAAAGGGTGAGGGTAAATTTAAAAAAGTATCATGGGAAGAGGCTTATGAAGCTATCTTAAATGGAACTGATAAATTTACTGGTATGAATAAAATTCTTGATGAAGAGAAAGATAACCGTTCATCATTTCTATTTTGTGCTGGTGAGGGAATGGCAGAACATACATTCAAACAATTCTACTCTGCTTTTGGTTCAGCAAACTGGTTAAATCATGCTTCACTTTGTCTTCAAACTGTAATTTCTGGTTATGGTGTAACTCTAGGTGGTTATCCACAAGCAGACCTTGATAATGCTGAGTATGTTATTATGGCAGGTGCGAATAGAGCAGAAGCAATTGTAACTCCTGATACTATGGATATATTTAAAAGAACTAAAAGAAGAGGGGCTAAACTTATCTGTATTGACCCTAGATTTACAAATACAGCAGCAAAAGCAGATAAATGGTTAGCAATTAACCCTGGTACTGATTTGGCATTTGTATTAGCTCTTACTTATGTAGTAATTACAGAAGAACTTTATAATAAGAAATATATAGCAGATAATTTTAATGGTTTTGATGAGTATAAAAAGAGTATTATTGATAATAAATATACTCCAGAGTGGGCAGAAAAAATTACAAATATTAAAGCTAAAGAGATTTATAAAATAGCTAGAGAATTTATGGCTCATGCTCCAAAATCAGTATATTATCCAGGTAGAAGAAGTACATTTGCTAATAATGATTTCCAACTTAGAAGAGCTATGGCAATATTCCAAGGTTTAGGTGGAGGTATTGATACTAAAGGTGGATTGGTATTTGGTAAAAAACTTAAACTTGGTAAACATGAGGGAATAGAGCCTATATATGCTCAAGCTCAAGGTAGAGCAGTAGATGAAGCTACTAATAAAGAAAAAGGTAAGCCTCCATATAATGATTGTGCTGTTGTATCTGGTGGTGGTTCTTGGGTTGCTTGGAGAAATAGATATTTAGAAGATAGAATGCCTTATAAAGTTAGAGGTATGTTTATTTATAAACATAATCCTATGATGAATATGCCAAATACTAAAAAAACTGCTCAAATGTTAGAAAAGATGGAGTTAGTTGTTGCTATTGATACAATGCCTAGTGATACTGTAATGTATGCTGATGTTATATTACCAGAAGCTACTTATCTTGAAAGAACAGACCCAGTTAAGACATTTGGAGGATTAGAGCCATCTATTGCTCAAAGAAACAAAGTAATTGAGCCTATGTTTGAGACTAAGCCTGTTATGGAGATTATGAGAGGATTAACTGAAAAAATTTCTAAACCACTTTTTGAAATTACTAAAAAGTATGATGAAGATGTTCAAGATGAGTTAAAAGATAGTAGTGAAGAGGAAGTTTATGCTGAATTTGATTTAACTAAGCCTTTTGAGCACTCTCAAGAAGAGGTAAATGAACACATGGTTAAAGGTCTTTATGGCGAAGAGGCTGTTGAAGCACTTAAAAAACATGGTGTATTCTATCCTGATATGGATAAATATTTTAAACAATTATCTGTTAATGAACATCAATATTATCCTGAAAAAGAGAAAGCTTATAGTGTAAATGGTGGAAGACCAAAGACTAAAAGTAAAAAAGTAGAGTGTAATATTACTAACTTAGCTTCAAAAGGTATCGATTCTATGCCAGTATGGAAAGATGAATATAACTTCAATGTACCAAATGGTAAATTTAGACTTCTTACAGGAAGACATGCTCAATTTACACAAAGTGGTACATCAAATAATGCTGTCCTTAGAGATTTAATTATGGAAAATTATATTTGGATTAATAAAAGAGAAGCTGTAAAAAAAGATATTAAATTTGGTGATATGATAGAGGTTTCAAGTAGTGTTGGTAAAACTAGATTAAAAGCATATCCTACTGAAAAAATAGCACCAAATACAGTATTCTTTGTTCATGGTTTTGGTGAAGAGAGTGAAGCTTTAACTTGGGCTTATAAAAATGGTGGAAATGATAATGCAGTAATTGAAGATATTATAGAACCAGTATATGGTGCTGCTTCAATGCATGAGACTAATGTAGAAATAAGAAAGGTATAATTATGGCAAGATATGGAATGGCACTTGATTACAAAAATTGTATCAATTGTAAAGCATGTGAAGTAGCCTGTAAAGAGGAAAATGGTGTTCTTCTTGGTGCTGATAAGCATAGAATTTGGGTTGGAGTTAAAGAGATAGAGGGAGAGTATCCTCTACTTGATATTGTATCTAGCACATTTATGCCATCACAATGTCAGCACTGTGATGACGCACCTTGTGAGATGGTATGTCCAACTAATGCTACATATTATGATGATAATGGTGTTGTAAGAGTAGATGTTGAAAAGTGTATTTTATGTAGTTATTGTATGAATGCTTGTCCTTATGATGCTAGATATGTAGATGATAGAACTATGACAGTTGATAAATGTACTTTCTGTAGTGATACAAGATTAGCAAGAGGTGAGGTTACAACTGCTTGTCAAAATACTTGTCCTACAAAAGTAAGAACATTTGGTGACCTTGATGACCCTGAAAGTGAAATTAGTGAGCTACTACGAACTAGAGAACACTTTTCGCTTAAAGCTAATCTTGGTACTAAACCAAAATTATTCTATCTAACATAAGGAGATAAATGATGAATATTCAAAAAATAAAAGAGTTTATAACAACTATTCCAGTGAATAAAGTTTGTGCTAAAGATTTAATGGCATTTGAAAAGACTCCTAGAAATAATATATTAGCTATAGTTATTTTTGCTTTTTTAGCTATGTTGGTTATAGGGGTAGCTACATATTTAACTCATGGACATCACGCATATAATGTAACAAGAGAACACCCTTGGGGGCTTTTAATTGCTGTATATATCTTTTTTGTTGTTAGTTCAACAGGATTATGTATTATAGGTTCACTTGGTGATGTATTTGGATTTAAAGATTATGAACTTATCTCAAAAAGAGCTATTTTTGGTTCAATCGTTACAATTTTAGCAGGTTTTACTGTAATTGCTTTTGAGATTGGACACCCAGTAACTATGATGATATATAATGTATTATCTCCAGGTCTTACAAGTGCTATTTGGTGGATGGGTACTCTATATGGATTATATCTTACATTTATGATTATTGAATTTGTTTTCTTATTAAAACATGATATGAAAATGGCTAGATATTTTGGTCTTACAGGACTTTTAGTTGGTCTTGCTGCACACTCAAACTTAGGTAGTGTATTTGGTTTCTTAAATGCTAGACCAATATCAAATGGAGTGTTTTATCCAACATACTTTATTTTAACAGCATTTATTACAGGTATATTTATAGCATTTATTTTAATGGGTTTTAGATATAAATTAGATTTCCCAGAAAAAGTAAAAACTATGCTTACTGGACTTGCTAAAATACAAGCTCTATTAATATCTATATTAATATTTTTTGTAACTTGGAAAATGCTTACAGATGTATATGGTGGTATGCCAAATCGTGCTGAAGTTGCTGAACATATATTCCACTCGTGGACATTTTGGGCAGAGGTACTACTAGCAATGGTTATTCCTTTAGTTCTTATTCTAAAAGATATGGGTAAATCTCATGTTGTACTATTTTGGGCTTCAATGAGTGGTATGGTTGGAATTTTCTTTATGAGATATAATCTTGTTCATGATACTCAACTTAAACCTCTTCAAATGTTAAAAACAAAAGAGTATCAACTAGCACCAGAGTGGATTCACTATTTCCCAAGCTCTACTGAAATTATGATTTCTTTGGGTGGATTAGGATTATGTATGGCTATGTATTATGTAGGTACAAAAGTCTTTAATCTTGATGAAGATACACACGAATAGATATAATATTCAAATACTACTCTAATATTAGAGTAGTATTTCTTCTAATGTTCTAATATTTTAGATATAGAAAATAGATTATCAAAGATTTTATAACAAGCCAAAATTACTCCAAATGAACCAATAACTATAAGTATCTCAGGAAGAGGTGGATTATAAAATATAAACTCTTTAATCGTCTCATACTCCCCATATTTTTCAAATCCTGTACCAAATCTATCACTTAAAGGATAAGCATTTCCTCCATATACAAATATATATCGTCCTAAATATGTACCAATAATCGCTGATATAGAACCTATTATTATCCACAATGAATTTTTACCCTTTTTAAACTCTAATATAAATGGGATACCAACTGCTAAAGCAAGATATATATAGAAGTAGTATTTAAACTCTCCAAATAGAATAATCGCACCCCAATTTCTATCTATAAACAGATATGCTAAAGCTTCATAAGCCCCAAGTAAAGCTATAAGATATAATCCACTTAATCTTAATAGATTAATTAATTTATCAAATTCATCTTTTAGACTCTCTCTATACTCTATATATGAGTATATAATCATTATAGATAGTCCAGCTACAAATGCTGATATAATAAAGTATAGTGTTAATATAGGATATGTTGTCCATAGATGTCTTGCTGTATTCATATCAAATAGTTTAGCTTGAATATAAAACTCTATTAAATCTATTACTATACTTAGGAGTAAAACAGGAATTGCTATTTTTTTGGCTAATACTCTATTTTTAGTAATAAGTAGATATATTTCAAACATTACAAATGGGATATATATAGCATATAGAGGTAGCATTAACCACATTCCAGCACCAAGATTTGGAGTAAGAAACATCCAATGAATATGAGTAATATTTAAATCAACAGCGATTGTAAAGAGTCCAGCAAATACCATTACTAATCCTAAAGTCATAAATCCAGATGCTGTTTTTTTGATAATTTCAATATTTAAAATTTCACAAAGTGCCACAAAAAATATAATAGCACTCCCACTATATATCATATACATATAATTTACAATATATAGAGTCCAAGGTTGTTCTCTATGTACCTCTCCACCTGTTCCAAATATAGCCTCTCTCATAGCATTAGCTACTTCACTTGAACCTATATTAAGTCCTGCGTCATAAGCATTTGCTGTAAGTAGAAAATATCTCTCATTAAAAACTTCAAATATTCCCCAAAAACCAAAAGCTAAAAAGAGATAAGCTAAAATCATACCTCTATTAAATAGTAACTCTTTAATTGAAATTCTATTTATCTCAACATCTCCAATTAAATATTTATCCATTGTTCTCTCCTTTTACTTTTTGCTTTTTCTATTAGAGGTTTAAAGCTCTCCCAAGTATGTATGGTTGTATCATGTGATATTGAGTTTTCTGCGAAGTGTGTATCATGTTCTGGAAATAGATAAAATAGTTTTGGTACAGTACCCTCTGCCTCTTTGAGTACAAAGAATTTTCTACTTTTTAACAGTTTAACTAACTCTCCCTCTTCATCATCTAAATCTCCAAATAGACGCACTTTTGTAGGACAAGTTGCTTGACACGCAGTTGTTGTTTTGCCTTGAGATATTCTTGTATCATAACAAAATGTACATTTATCAACAGCTACAAATTTATCATCTACAAATCTCGCATCATAAGGACAAGCCTCCATACACCCTTTACATAAAATACACTTATCTTTATTTGCCATTACTATACCACCATCAGCAAAATAACTCGCACCCGTTGGACATACATCAACACAAGGAGCGTCTTGACAGTGATTACATTGTGATGGATAGTAGTTGATAAATGGATTTCCAAATATTGATTGTTCACTCTCTCCTACCCAAATTCTCTGCTTATCTGCCCCTAATTGAACTCCATTTTCCTCTTTACAAGCTACTTCACAAGCTTTACAGTTAATACAATTTTGATAATCTAATGCCATTGCGAAATTCATTTTATACCTTTCTAATCTTTACATCTGTTTCATGCATTACAGCACTACCAAAAACACTCTCTATATCATCTTGAATAATTATATTATCACTTGCTCCATTTCTATAACCTAAAGTTAGTTCATCACTATTAGCACCAAATCCATGAACATAAAAAACAACATCTTTGATAATCTTATGTGTTGGATATGCTTTGATTTTAACTTCGCCTATTTTACTTTTAACTTCTACTAAATCTCCATAAGATATATTTAATTCATCTGCTTGAGATTTATTTATCCAGATATAATTTTCTCTTACCAAATCTAATAACATAGCATTATTAGCTGTTGAATTTTGTGTAAATTGGGCATGTCGTCCTGTAATAAATTTAAATTCTCCTTTTGGAGTAGATGTGGTTAAGTTCTCTCTCCAAGTAGGCATCGCATCTACACCTTTTTTACTCAAAAATGTTAAATTACACTCTATTTTTCCAGATTTTGTTTTTAGTTCGCCTTTCATAGATGCCAACTCTTTCTCATCTATACAATCTCCACTATATAGTTGAGATTTGAGATTTTTCTTTAAAACAGAGTAGTATTTTTTATCTTCAGGGTAGTATATATACTCATTATCATCTATTTTTTTGAAATACTTATCCATTTTAGGATAATATACACCCTTTTCTTTGAGCATATTATATGCTTCTTGACCATACTCTTTGGTAAATAACTCTCTATTAATCTCCTCTTGAGATAGATGAAAAGAGTCACTTAAATTAAATCCATCTTCATTATAAACTGCTTTTTCTCCTCTATCTTTTATCTCATCTTGAACATCTTCATCATATTTTTTTGTTATCTCCCATAATGGACGAGAAATTTTTTGAGATAATCCTTTTAGAATAGAGATAATAGGTTTGCTCTCATATAGAGGTTCTATAACCTTTTGTCTAAGTGCGATAGAGGGTTCTACTCCTCCAAAACTTTTAATTGGGTCTTCTCTCTCTAAATATGTACATTCAGGAAGTATTACATCACTCATAATAACTGTATCACTTGGCATAGTATCAATAGTAACAACCAAATCCATCATCTCAAAAAGTTTTTTGGTTTTTGCTACATTTGGAATACTAAGCATAGGATTTTGTTTATATGTAAACATAGCCCTAATTGGATATGGAGATTTATTCTCAATGATTTTGTTTCTCCAGCCTATCCAACTCCCACTCATTCCAACTATTGAGGCTACATCTTTATCAATTCTACCTTTAGCATTAGCATACATTGGAGTATTAATTTCATGAGATGGAAGAGGTAGTTTTTTACCAAATACAATTCCACCCTTTACATCAATTCCACCACCTAATGATGTAAATATTGCTGTTGCTCGTCTAAGTTGGAAATCTTGAAAACTCCAAGCTGTTCTTCTACCTTGATAATATATAGCTCGTGGAGCAGATGCCATAAAATCTCTTGCTATTTTGATAATTTTATTTGATTTTATACCTGTAATTTGCTCTGCCCACTCTGGTGTATATTTATTTGAGATTATATGCTCTTTATACTCTTTAAATCCATTTACATTTTGTTCTACAAACTTTTTATTATATAATCCCTCTTTAATAGCTACATAAGTTAATGCTAATACAAATGCTAAATCTGTACCAACTTTTATCCCTAACCACTCATCTGCTAATGTAGCTGTATTTGTATATCGTGGATCTACTACTATAAG